>ENA-OZKV01001357-OZKV01001357.1-human-gut-metagenome-genome-assembly--contig:-NODE-1357-length-8939-cov-3.460828_pt1 | contig 8939 bp, 6 predicted proteins | sample MGYA00244829_ERZ653770 | MGnify/ENA primary metagenome ERZ653770 (study PRJEB26926, sample SAMN06165244) | human gut metagenome | biome: ENVO:00009003; feature: ENVO:2100002; material: ENVO:00002003... | reverse complement strand
ATGTGTATAAGAGACAGGGCTGATGGTTGCCAGCAAAAGCTTGCGCAGCGGATAGCGGGAAGCGGCAATCATCAGCGGCAGGCTCATGAGCATTACGACGTAGGCGTAAATTGTAATCAGCATACCGGCCTGCGCTTCCGTCATGCGGAAATCTGCAGCGATGTCGGATAAAAGGCCTATGGGCATAAATTCCGATGTGTTAAAAATAAAGGCGGAAACGGTCATGCCGATTAACGGCAGCCATTCGCGGGTAGTTATTTTGTTTTCCATATATATAAAGCACCTGACTTTCATTCTATAAAATTGCGGTGTATATTATAGCACAGCATATTTGTGTGCTACAAGCAAAAAGATTGTAAATTATTGGCTGTGGGATGTTGCGGAGGTTTTCTTTGAAAAGGGCTGTCGTTAAGGGGCAAAAACAGTAAAGGCGTTCTACTTAAGTACGGTAGAACGCCTTGGAATATAATATTAATTTTAGTTTATGGTTGCTGCTCAGCTTGCAATGCTTCAACCTGTTCAAACGGGAGAGAAGTAGCCTTGGCGATATCCTGCACAGAAAGTCCCATGTTGAAAAGACGCTTAGCAGTAGCGAGTTTTTCTTTAGCTTCACCTTCAGCAAGACCTATTTCCTTGCCTTCAGCAATGCCCTCAGCTTTACCTTCACGTCTTTCATCTAATAAACGTGCTTCCATAAGCATAAATTCTCGCCTCACTTTCGTATCGAGTTTCAGATAGCTGATTTCATCGTCAATCTGCTTGGTAAAATCAGTAGTCACAATGTGGTTGTTTACATAATCATAAAAGCTCTTGATGTCTTTAGAAATATCGCCATGCGTACCTTTCGTGTTCAACAGCATAGTAGTCGCTTCATCGGGAAGCTCCAGCTCCAAATTCTCCAGACAACGCTTCTTAAAGGTGTAGACATAATTACCTTTTTCAAAGAAATCAAAAACGCAGATAAAAATGATAAATGTCGGTGGCAGCAGGTCGTAAGGCTGTCCCTTCTGCAGCAAATCAATATCAAGCAGCGCCTGATAATAACGGGAACGCTTGGGCAGAACGTAGGTATCCGTATCAGGATTTTTATTGTTTTTCACCTGCATCTCCAGATTATAATGCGTGTTTTTATCATCCGCTACGATGATATCAAGGCGGATGCCGCGGCTGGTGTACTCAGGCTCAAGCGTCTTTTCTGCCTCCAGATAGTTGATGTCGGCAATTTCTATCTGCAGCAGCTCCTCCAGCAGATGCTTGCAGATGCGCTTGCGCGACATAACCTTTTTGAAGATGAAGTCGCTTTGGATAGTCAGGTTTGCGAATTTTGTTGCCAGGTCTTGCATGGTTTCTCTCCTTTCATTTTAACACAGATGCAATAAAAAATACATAAGCAGCGCAAAAACAAAAAAAGAGCAGTACCATGACGATTAAAAATCGTCAGTTTGTACTACTCTTAGAATGTACCAAATAAAAATAAATGGCCTTGCTTAAGCTTCTGCAGACAAAGTGCATCTGCAGGATATACTGCTTATTTAATTGTCCGCAGGTAAATGAGCCGGATGCTTATGCTTACTTGCGGTTTTAAAGAACTTAGTTTAAGTTTACTTGAAATACAGGGGAATGTCAAGGGAGGGAACTTTTCATGCGAACATTATACTTACTATAATCCGGTTATAATACGGGTACTTCTATTTTAGAAATGAAGTTGTCATGCGAATCGGTTGACCAGTAATTTCTTAATGTTTTGATATAAATAATGTTATTTGTTTTTAAATTCAGTGCTTTGCAAAAATTAGTTAAAAGTGGTTTGGCCGTATTAACTGCATCGGCAAAATTGGTATTAACGCAGATTTGCAGATACAGGCCGTAAGGCTTTATGTAATTGTGCCTTTTTTTATTAGTCTTGCAGAAAACTTTGTAGGATTTCGGAGAAAAATCGGTAATTGTTTCATTAAAAATAAAACCGCTGATACTATATTCTTTAAGCCCGTTTTGGTCGACAGCCGAATTCAGCAGGGTGGCAGCAGCTAAAAAACGTTCCTTTTGCGGTAACGAAAGCGGGATTTGCTCACTTACCAAAAAATATTCCTCTTCTCTATAGGACAAGGTAATTTCGTTCAGTTTGCAATCATTGTAGATGTTTATAGTATTAATTTTAGATTTTATATTATCACATAATTTTGTAGTGAGCTCTATTTGCTTTGTCAATTTATGTAATTGCTTGTTGAGCAGAGAAAGCGTATCGTCAGGAGTGCGGTGCTCCAAAAAATTCTTTATATCGTTAAGGTGGAAGCCCATTGTTTTCAAATCCAAAATAATTCCCAAGATGAAAAACTGCTTCAGCGAGTACATGCGATAACCGTTCGAATCTACATAATCAGGCTTAAACAAATCCTTTTTATCGTAGAAAATCAGCGTCTGTTTTGATATGTTATATAATTGCGCCAAGTCACTTGCGTAAAAGAAGTTGCTTTTGTTTACCATTTAAAAATCTCTCCTATTGACATTATAGTTACTATATGGAGTATACTGTATCATCATAACATAAACAACATAATAATGCTAGAGTATTAGCATTGAGTTAGTGCATGAGTGTATGATGATGTTGTTAGGAGGTATTGTATTTTTATGTTGAAACTGAATCGAAAAAAAGTTGCCGCTTTATTCATGATTTTGGGAATTTTGCCTCAAAGCGTAAGCTTTGCAGCAGAAAAGCTGGATCAATATAATTTGGACGAAATTGTAGTAACAGCTGCTCAGGAGAAAATTAAGCAGGAGCTGAATACTCCTGCTACTACCGAAATTTTCACTGCGGAGGATATTAAAAACTACAACGGCAGCAACGTACAGGAAGTATTGGAATATGCTGCGGGTGCGATTGCCGCTCAACCTACCGGTGTTGGCTCTACGTTTGGTATGAGAGGTCTGACCGGCGCAAGCCGTAACCCGACTATTCTGGTTGACGGTGTTCCTTTAAATATGCAGGGCTTCGGTAACCTGGACGCTATTCCCGTTAATGCTGTTGAAAGAATCGAAATCATCCGCGGTACCGGCGCAGTTCTTTACGGCACCGATACCTTGACCGGTGTTATCAATATTGTTACCAAGCAGACTCCGCAAATTTCCGCAAGTGCAGGCTACGGCAGCAGAGACAAGCGTCTGGCTACATTGAATGTAAGCGAAGATAAATTCGCTATGGCATATACACATGACAGAATTGCGGAACGCAACTGGTACACTGCGAAGAAAACATCTCAAGGCAAGTGGATGGAGAAAAACAGTGTTATGTTAAAGTACAAACCTAATGATAATTTATCTATGAGATATATGCTGACTGATAATCAGAATGATTACGATAAGTTTGCTGCCCTCAAAAAGACAGGCTCCAACGAAACCAATATTGTATTCCATGATCTTAATGTAGCATACAACAACAAAGGCCTGGATGTTACCGTGTTCGGTCAGAAGCGTAAATACAAAAACAATGCTTATAACGCAGCTCACGAGCTGATGTCCAAAAATTCTCTGCGCAGAAACAGCTGGAACTATGGCGTAGATGCTAAGTATAATTTTGATATCGGCAAGTTCAACATTACTACCGGTGCGGAAGTGGCTTTGGAAGCAGATTCTCACGGTAACGTTAAAGGCACATCCTTCGATCTGGATATGATTAAACGTCACAGAAAGGCTGTATATATTCAGGCTGTTGACAACATGACCGACAAAACCACCTTATCCTTCGGCGGCCGTGAAGTAATGTATGACGACATGAAGAATGAATTCCTGCCGTCCTTACAATTACTGCACAAGCTTAACAATAAGGATACCGTATTCCTGAACGTCAACAAATCCTTCCGTATGCCTACCATCGGTGACCAATATTCCGACAGCGATTCTATGATTTTCAATGATAACCTTGGCCCCGAAACCGGCTGGAACTATGAAATCGGCTGGAAGAAGCTGTTGTCTCCGCGTGAATTCTTAAAGGTTTCTTTGTACCATTTGGATATCAGCAACAGAATCTTTACGCAGAAAATCGACGATGACCACAGCATGGTTGTCAATGCCAATAAATTCAAAAACACCGGCTTAGAGGTTTCCTATGAAGGCGTTTTGAGCGACCACTGGAGCTTCAAGACCTCTGTTGCATATTCCGATCCTAAGCAGATTGATAAACCGGGTGCCGATTTCAGAAACTGCGATGATAAGCTGCTGATTAACAGCGTTTTAGGCTATAAAAACGGCAAGCTGGCAACCAACCTGTTACATCAATATGCTGCTATGCGTTATCTGTCTTACGCACCGTATTCCGGCAATGGCATCAAGCAATATCTGAGCTTTAATGCTACCTATCAGTTCGATAAAGAAAACAGCGTGAAATTTGCTGTCAACAACATTCTGAACAGAACCGAAGAGATGGCTGCTTCCAGAGGCTGTCTGCTGCCGTACCGTGACTGGTTCATTACTTATGAAAGAACATTTTAATAAAATGCTTTGAAGGTGAACAATGAAAAAGCTGTTTCTGGTAATAATGGCATTGTCCTTATTGTTAGTCACCGGCTGTGGCAAGGAGTCCTTGTCCTCGCAGGAGCAGGGCAGCGGTTATACCGTTGTTGATGCCAGAGGCAAGAAAATAACCTTTGCATCAGCACCGAAAAGAATAGTTTGCTTAAATTACAGCGCTACAGATATTTTGACGGACCTTATACCGACAGAACGGATAATTGCTACGGATATGTGGGCAAGGGAAGAGGATTTGTCGAACTGCTATGAGAAGCTGAAAGGTATTCCTGTATGCGAAAATAATCCTGAGCAGATTATGAAATTTAACCCAGATCTTGTTATTCTGACTGAAGGCAGAGCTAATGAGCTGGCAGATACTCTTGACAGTGTGGGCGTCAAGACCTGTGTATTGCGTCAGCCGAAAACTATACAGGAAATTCCGGATTATATTAAAATTGTGGGTGAGGTAGCAGATACTAAGGCTGCTGCCGACAGCCTGGCAGAAAAGGTTGCTGCATATATCAAGGCTTCTGCCGGTGGACAGAAAATCGAAAGTGTTTTGCTGATTCATCCTAACGGCGGTATCGGTCAAAAGGGCTCGATGCCTGCCAGCATCTGCGAAGCATGTAATATTGAAAATCTGGCTGCAAAGTTCGATTTTCCGCAGTCCTCCTATCTTAGCAAGGAACAGATTATTGCTATGAATCCCCAAAGAATAATAGTGTTGGACTGGTCCTTTGGCGGACAACACAAAAATGCAGAGATACGCAAGGAAGAAATTTTAAATGATCCCAGCTATCAGACTGTTTCAGCCGTGCAAACTGGCAAGGTTGTTATTGTGCCGATGAAATATATGCATTGCTCCAGTCAGTATGTGATGAAAAATCTGGAAGAATTAAAACGTATTATGCGCACAACCCTATAATAAAAAAACAAGCAGTGAACTACGAAAAATAGTTCCTGCTTGTTTTTTAGAATATGTAAATATATGGTATGGGGAAAGTTTATGTTTAAAACATTTCCCGGCTATTACAAAACATAAAAGGAGAAGGTTATGAGAAAAATTGCAATTTACGGTAAGGGCGGTATCGGCAAATCCACCACCACCTCCAATTTATCGGCAGCACTGGCCTTAAAGGGCTACAAGGTTATGCAGGTAGGCTGTGACCCGAAGAGTGACAGCACAAAAAACCTTATGGAGGGCAAACGCATTCCGACAGTATTGGAGCAATTAAAAGAAAAGGGAGAGTCCTTGAAGCTGGAAGATATTGTTTTTGAAGGCTTCGGCGGCGTACTGTGCGTAGAGGCCGGCGGACCTACTCCGGGCATCGGCTGCGCAGGCCGCGGTATTATTTCTGCCTTTGAAAAGCTGGCAGAGTTGGAGGCCTTTGAAACCTATAAGCCTGACATCGTTATCTATGACGTATTGGGTGACGTAGTCTGCGGCGGCTTTGCTATGCCGATTCGCGGCGGCTACGCACGCGAGGTATTCATCGTATCCTCAGGCGAAATGATGGCCCTCTACGCGGCAAGCAACATCGCCCAGGCCATCAAAAACTTTGGCCGTCGCGGTTATGCACGCTTGAAGGGCATCATCCTCAACGCCAAAAACATTGAGAATGAGCAGGAGCTGGTAGCCAAGGCTGCTGCAGAAATCGGCACCGAGGTTGTGAAGTATGTTCCGCGCAGCGGCGATATCCAGATTGCCGAAAATCAGGGCGGTACCGTCAGTGAGTTTGTGAAGGATTCTCCTATGGTACAGGTATACAACGAACTGGCCGAACGGGTTTTGGCTATGAGTGAGGACGAAGAGGAATAGGAGAAAAATATGGATTTACAAGAAAAGGCAAGACGCAAGCTGCAGGAAAAGCTGGGCCTGCCGCCGCAGGCTGTGGGCATGGACGGCAATGAGCTTTTAGAACGTTTGAACCGTTTGAGCAAGGTGCAGACTATTAAGGACATTCCACAACTGACGACAGCACTGTTCCCCGGCACTCATTGTCCGCTGATGGGTGCTGCTATGATTGCCGGCGGCATCAAGGACTGCCTGCTGGTTATCGTAGGTACGGACGAATGCAGCTATTATACCAAGAGCCTGACTCTCAGCGATCGCTACGGCGGTATTAACGGGCGCTGTGTTTCGGTAGTATTGAACAGCCATGATGTAACCTTTGGCAGTGCGGAAAGCATGCACAAGGCGTTCAAAGAGATTGTAGCGGAATATCAGCCTAAATGTGTAATGCTTGTGACTACTTGCGTTATTGAGGTTATCGGTGATGATTATGATGCCATTGCCGAGGAGCTGACAAAGCAGTACAGCATTCCTGTGATGGCGGTGCATACCGAGCACTTTAAATGTGAGGATCATTTCCCCGGCTTCGAACGTGCGATTACAGCCTGCCAAAGCATTATGCAGCCACAGGAGTGCGATGGCAGCGTGAATTTTTTGGGACAGCGCTTCGGTGATTTTGCAGATACGGAGCTGTATGCGCTGCTGCAAAAGTCCGGTGTGAAAATAGGTGTACAGTTGCCAAGCGGTTGCACAAGTGACGACATCCGTCGCGCTCCGGCGGCAAAGATCAATATTGTTGTCAATGATATTGCTCTGCCGTTGGCGCAGGCTATGCAGGAGCAGTATAACATTCATTATGTTTACTTCAACCGCTTTGCCGCACCGGAAAAGATTCTGCAGGCCTATCAGCATCTGTTTGCTTATCTGGAGCTGCCGCTGCCTGCGGAGGTCAATGCAAAATTCGACGAATGCAAGGCGTTGGAACAGGAAACAATGCCTGTTGTGCAGGGGGTGCCGTATATTTTCGGCAATACGCAGTACGACTGCTTTGAGCTTAACAACTATCTGTGCCGTTTAGGCCTTGTGCCGCAGCTGATTCAGAGCAATAAGCTGCGCCAAGAGCATTTTGAGTATATCAAAGGCATTCTGGCGACTACCGACCCGTATGTCTGCAAGGCGGCTAATATAGCACCGCTGCAATATGTTTATGATGTACTGCATCCGTGGATTTACATAGGACATGAATTTGGTGAACGTTTGCGCCGCAAGGGAATTGCGCAGCTGCACAGCGACTCGGCAGGAAAAATGCTGGGCTTTGAATGCAACACCTTCCTGCTGAAAATTTTGCAGCAGGCTGTGGCTGATGCCAAAGTATTCAGAAAGGAGGCTGGCCTGTGAGCTTAGTAAGATTTTTACCGACACCGTCGGAAAGAATGGGAATTATCTGGAGCCTTTTGGCCGTACAGGGAGCCATCGTGCTGGAATACGGCCCTGCGGGTACTACGCATTACAGCATGGGCTTATACGGCGGCTTGGGCCTGCGCTTTCAAAACCGCATGTTCACTACGCATATGAGCGAGGATGATGTTGTAATGGGTGACGTAACACGCCTGGAGGATGCCATCGTTGAATTGGATAAAAGCTATGCGCCGAAGGTTATCTTCGTCGTAGCCTCTTCCGTGACTGCCGTCATCGGAACTGACATCAAGGGCGTGTGCCGCTATATGCAAAATGAGGTTAAGGCCAAGCTGGTAGCCTTTGAACAGGGAGGCTTCCGCGGTGATTACAGTATCGGCTTGGCAGAAACATATAAGCTGCTCGTGCGCAATCTGCCGAAAAAGGGCGTTGCAGCAGAAAAAGGCGTGTATAATATTATTGGCGCCTCTGTGTGGCGTTATCGCATGGAAAGCGATATCTGGGAGGTAAAAAGCCTGCTGGATGAAGCGCTGGGACTGCGCTGTAATGCCTGCCTTTGCTGCGACACGAGCGTGGAGGAGCTGGAGGATATGGGCCTGGCACAGGTGAATATTGTGCTGGGCAACGAAGGTCTTGCGGCTGCCAAATATCTGCAGGAAAAATTCGGCACGCCGTATGTTTACGCTGTTCCCTACGGTTACAACGGTACGCTGAGCTTTTTGGCGCAGGTTGGAGAAGTTGTAGGCAAGGAACCTGATGCTATGGTCTTAATGCGTATCCGAATGAAGGAAAAGAGCCTTTCCAGACTCAGTCTTTTCACTATGATGGGTAACAACAAGCCAAAGAAGGCTGTAGTTAAGGGCGATTATGATTTGGTACAGGGCGTGAGTGCTTTTCTGGAGCAGGGCGGTATCACTGTACTGCACAAAATGTGTGCGCACAGCCTGAAGGCGATTGCCGAGCCAGCGGCAGATGTGGAAGCCTACGCTGAGGAAAGCGACTGGCTGCAGCTAATCCGTGGCTTGCATGATACGCTTATTTTGGCAGATGATGTGGCGCTGCTGCAGGCGGAAGCCGATAACACAAAGGTGCTTATCAGCGCACCGTTTATGAACAGCGCTGTGGCTACGCACATGCCGTTTATGGGTGAAAGGGGAGCGGATTACCTGTTTGAGCGCTGTCTCTTATACACATCTCCGAGCCCACGAGACAGGCAGAAATCTCGTAT
>ENA-OZKV01001296-OZKV01001296.1-human-gut-metagenome-genome-assembly--contig:-NODE-1296-length-9378-cov-5.287890_pt1 | contig 9378 bp, 8 predicted proteins | sample MGYA00244829_ERZ653770 | MGnify/ENA primary metagenome ERZ653770 (study PRJEB26926, sample SAMN06165244) | human gut metagenome | biome: ENVO:00009003; feature: ENVO:2100002; material: ENVO:00002003... | reverse complement strand
TCTGCCTGTCTCGTGGGCTCGGAGATGTGTATAAGAGACAGCTTGGATATCACGTGGGCGATAAAATTGATGTTCAGTGTACTGGTGACACGATCATCATCAATAAAATGAAGACTATATAAAACAAACAAGCGTCGGCCAATGAGTCGGCGCTTTTCTAACATATTATATAAGATAAAAATAGTGAAAAAAGATGAAACGTGTAGACAAAACAATATAAAAGAGCCATAATATCGGTATATGAGCCTTTATATTATGCATATACAACTTTGATATCTGGGATGTTTAGATGAGTGTTTGAGGTTCTTCTTCAGATGCTCGGTAATTCAATTGCCGAGTAGTTCACGGAATTTTGTATGTTTGGATGTTGCCTTATAAAACTGAAGATGAAGTTGAAGAAGAAAATGAATCTATAGACATACAAGCTTAATTCATAAATTAGGTCAAATCTAGCATTTTTCGACTTTCAAAATGGTAAAATATAGGTGTAAAGGGAAATGATAAAAAATTAAGGCAATTTGCCTTAATAAAAAATAGATCAGGAAAAGATATATTATATATGAAAACAAAACAAATTTTAATGGCAGGAGCATTGGCTCTAAGTATGGTGTTATCTGGTGGCATGTTGACTGGATGTTCTAATTCTTCAAACACAAAAGATACAAAGACATCCGAAGTTGCTAAGAAAAAGGAAGTAAAAACAATTGGTCAAAAAACCAAGGATTCAAAATCTTTGAAGATTACAAACAACACTGGAAAAAAGATCACAGTATTCGAAACAAAATCAAGTTCAGAAGAAAGCTTCAGTGATAACTTGTTGGAAGATGGTGATTCTGTAAAAAACAAAGAAGAACGTATTTTATACTATGAGGTAAAAGAAAACGATAAGTTGGATGTGAAAGTAGGATTACAGGATCAGGACAAAACATTCGTATTCAAGGATGTAGATACTACAGACACAAAGAAAGTGGATGTTTCTTTAAAAGAAGATAAGGTCAATCTGGATGTAACGAAAAAAGATGGCACTACTGCCACTTTGACACCATCTGAAGATTCTGCAAAGACAGAGGAAGAAAAGAAAGATGAGCAGGAAGTAAAACAGGAAGAAAAGAAAGAGGAGAAGAAGGAAGAAACAGCAAAAGCTGATACTTCTAACAAATCAAATTCTTCAGAATCAAAGAAGCATAACACCGCATCGACCAGCTCAAGTTCAAACAAGAACAACTCAAGTTCTAACAGTTCCAAACCTTCTTCTAAGCCTTCAAATAGTAGTAGTAATAACTCTGGCTCATCAAAGCCATCGAATAACAGTGGTTCAAACTCAAATAACTCAAAACCAGCCGAACATACACATAACTGGGTGGCTCAGTACAAGACGGTAAATGTGCCTGAAAAAGGGCACAACGAACAGGTCTTGGTGCAGGCTGCTTATGATGAGCAGGTTCCAATTACAGAGATGAGAGAATATTCGATTTGCTCAACATGTGGTGCGGATATTACTGGCAATACATCAGCACACATGAAAGCACATATGTTAAATGGTGAAAATGGTAATTTTCATTCTGAATTGCGTGAAGTAGTAACAGGATATAATACCGTGCATCACGATGCGGTGTACGAAACAAGATATGTTGTTGATTCACCTGCTACGACAAAACAGGAATTGACAGGCTACAAGTGCAGTGGCTGTGGAAAAACAAAAGCTAACTAAATATAGATCAAAAGACAGAATATAGGAACTCCGATTGAGTTCCTTTTCTATTTTTCATACGCAATAAAACGGGGAATACCCGTGCTATTGCACCATAGATAGTAAATTAATGAAAGGGTGGGATGAAATATGAACAGATACAGTTTATTTGATTTTCCTTAAATTGAGTTGAAAAAATATCAATATTTTTTCCTTTCAAGATATTGATGGTATGAAAAACTCAAAAAAATCAAGATTTCTAACGTTAGAGATTTTTTCAAGGGATAGAGATAGAAATAAATAAAGGGGAAATAAATGAATTAAGGCAGTTTGCCAGGACCTGTTGAAAGAGGAACTTCATTTTGCCGGGTTGTTTGATAATTTACAGATTGTCTCGCTTCTTACGGATTTGGAAAGTCTTTTATAGGAGGTAGATTAATATGCCAAGACAGAAAAAAGATGCAAAAATCCTTAATATCAAACTAGCAAAAGAGATCAGTGATCAGCTGGAACAGTTTTGCGAAGAATCAGGAATATCTAAAACTGTTGCTACAGAAAAAACTTTATCGAAGTATTTTGAGGAATATTTCAGCAGACCGGAAGAAGAGCGCACACTTTTCAAATAAGAATATTTAAGAATGCCCACAGGCCTAATAAGCTTGTGGGTATTTTTATGCCTAAATAGAACATGTATGTAAGATTTCTTTTGAGTTGCAATTAGGAAAAAGCGCGGATTTACAGGCAAAATTACAACATTCAGTTTGAGGCTGTATGAGAAACAAAACATGTTGTCTGATTCTGACATATAGTATATGCCAAAGTAATTTATCCCTAAAAATAGGGACAAAATTAGGTATAACTATAAACCGTAGATTCAAAAAGGAGGAAACACATGAAAAAAATTGAATTCACAGACCCGGAGAGCAAGGAATTTAACGAAGAAGTAAGGAACTACCTTGAATTGATGAGGGATACGGAATCCCTTATTGGTGACGGGATGGAGAAGCTGAAAGGGGCCAATTGGGCAAAGCTTTGGAGCAGCCTTGACAAGTTGGTTTTTTATCCGAAGACATACGAAGGAAATTTGGCTATTTTCAGAACTCGATACGACATTCGATACGTAAGCTTGTTTACGAAACCGGAATTTTGCTGTGATCAGGAAGCAGACTTTGAGTTGGGCGGAATCCTTAGGTCATGGCTTGATGATGGTCAGAAACGTGGCTATTCGCTTCTTATTAACACGACCATCAATGAATATTGGGGACATGGCATTTTTTATCGATCCGGATACAGGGCATATTGCGCCTGTGATGACGGACTATGATGCGGAGCACCGTACTTATAAATTGTACTGATCAGCATTAATTTCGACCGAATCCGGGAACATTTTCCTATATTCATCAACTAATTTTCGAAAGATGTAACGGGTAACCGGTCCTTTATCCGGAAGCTTACCTGTCAATAATTTCATTGCTTGACGCTCAGTGATTTTATGCAGGCAGTATTGTTCTATGGCATCAAATGCTTCGCGGTTCAGGCTCATTAGTGATATACGACGTTTCGGTCTTCCGGGACATTTCCTGTGTCCTGGAGACTGCTCGATAGGCTGCGCCTGACGGTAGTTATGGATTTGACTAAGTGTTCCGGATAATAGCTCATGGTCGTGGCAATCATCTTCATCGGCAAATCCGAGCGATGGAATTCGCAGGTGTATCTGCTTGTCGTGAAGGAGTTTTAGCGTTTTTTGTATTGTGGGCAAGGTGCCACCAAGCACATAGATATTTGCTACATATAACGTATCGCCACTTTGAATAGGGCGACGTGGGGAAATCTCACCTTTAAGTATGTCACCGTCTGAATAGACAGAACGAGCCACGTCGCAACATTTTATGTAGAAGTAGTTGTATTCTGAGCCGAGCCAGTGGGTTGTATCTGGCAAATGTTTGCGTGCTATTTCGTATTGTTCGTTTATATTTTCAATTCGTGTATTACGAAACAGCCACCACTCGCTCATAGTGCAACCTCCGCTCATTTGTAATGGTTACCAGTACTAACCAACACATTATATCATATTTTTTAAAATGTTGTCCGAAAATTAGAAGATATGAAAAAATAAAAGAAAACCGTATAAAAACGGTATTTGCAGATGAATTATTGTCTGAAAAATGTTTGAAAAAGGTCGTTTATTTGTATGCAAAAATAAAAGCACATGAGAAATCAGGCATATAAATTGCGAAGGCAAAAAAATAAACAGGAAGGAGAAATCATTGAAATCACATAAACGAAAAATCGAAGAAGGACGTTGTCAGGGATACGGGAAAGACTATACCCCATTTATTCTGGTCAGAGAATATAAGGGGCGGGGTACAGCATCAGTCATCTGGGATCCCTTTGAAGAAAGATTGATCCACTGCCTGTCGCAGACAGAAGTTGCGGTGTATGAAACAATCCGCTGGCAGGACAATGTGGAACATATCCGCGAACAGTATCTTTTAGATACAGACAGGATGAATGCCATTGCAGAAGAACTTGGGATGAAGAAAGCTCCATGGTGGACCACAGATTTCTTAGTAGATTACGATGATGGAAGCAAGACAGCATTCTCAGTCAAATATGACAGAAGCGCATTTGATCCGAATAAACGTACCTACCGTGGAAAAGAATCAAGGCTGCACAATCTGGTAATGCGTCAGAGAGCAGAACAGATCTATTGGGAATCTCAGAAAGTGAGGTTTAAGCTGGTAACGAACGAAGATATTAATCAGGTGCTTGTGTGGAATGTAAAAAGCGTCATGAGTTATTACGAATCATTTAAGGTGATCAGCAAAGAACAGAAACTGAAATATCTGATTGCACATAAATATGTACATATCCCGATGGATAAACAGATTCTGGATTTCCGTGAGATTGTAAAGCGTGCTGGTTTCGATATTGATGAGCTGTATAAACGAGTATTAGTGGCACGTGACATTCATGAAGAAATTACAGAAAGGAGATAACATAATGGAAGAATTAAAAAATAACGAAACATCCGAAAAGAAAGAGAGAATAGACCCACTGGAAGTTATCACTCTTGAAGGCGATGAAAATCAGGTGGCTGAAGAAAAAGAGGATTCACCTGTTATCAGAAGAGGTGATATTTACAGTTTCGAAGACCAGGAATGGAGAGTTTTCGATGTGAGAGATAAAAATGTTAATCTGATTAACCTTAAAAATAACAAATTAAGGCTGAAAGATACTGCGGAACTTATTACAGCAATTGAAAACAGAGAGTGTGTGAAGATAAAAGAAAAAACGGGATCGTCTTTTTCGATTTCACCGGAAGAAATGGAGACAATCAACCACCGTGCAGAAGTAATGGAAGCTATTTTCAGAGAAGAATATCCTATCAAATGTCGTTTGCGGGTAAACCATGATGCAGATGCAATACTTCTTAATATTTCAAGAAGGCATTTGAGAACTTTGTTTTATGATTATCTTCGTTCCGGCCGCAATAAATTCAGTCTTGTTGACCATCGCAAAGGTAATTATAGAAAAAGAGTACCCCATTCAAAAGACTACGAGAATCCAAAGAATGACGTTGATGAAATCCTCAAATACGGTCTTAAGATGTTCGTAAAGTATGGAAAACCGGGACAGGCATATGACGCAGTTCTGCGCCGGTATTTTCGTGAACCGGTCGAGGCGCCAGATGGTTCTTCTGTCAAGATGGTAACACTTCCGGAAGAGGAAAGATCAGTATCATACAAAATGCTCTACAACTATATCAGAAAGCATACAGAAGACTATTCCTGCAAGGGAAAAGATGAGAGAGACAAGCAGAACAATAACAGACAGCTGGTTGGAAACAGCAGAACAGGGGTCTATGAATTGGGACAGATTGTTGAAGCAGATGAGATGGAGCTTGGCTGTTATGTAGTCGACCAGAATGATGGAGAAACTGTTCTTGGAAAAGCTGTCGTATACTGTATGGTCGAAGTATTGAGTGGAATCTGCATCGGTGCATATGTAAGTCTTGAAAATAACAGCATGCGTGGCTTTCAGCAGGTGTTTCTGTCACTCCTGGAACCGCATAAGAACCAGACGAAAGGCTATAACATTGACTATGATGAGGAAGACTGGCCGTCCATGATCGTGCCAAACGAGATCCGTTGTGACCGGGGCTCAGAGTATATGTCCAAGGCATACAGCAAAGCAATGGGGGAACTGGGCATCCGTAATACTCCGGTTCCACCCGGATGCGGTTCTTTAAAAGGGGTTGTCGAATCCTTCAATGGACTGGTTCAGACCTATTTAAAGGCACAGTTAAAGAATAACGGATATGTAGAAGATAAATACCGTGGTGGAGACTTAGCTAAAGGGGATGCATGTCTGACACTGGAAGAAATAAGAGGACTGGTCTACCAATCAGTGATCCTGTATAACCGCCGTGTTTTTGAGGGACTCATTGACAAAAAGTATCTGGATAATGACGTATCTCCAACACCGAAAGGGATTTTCGCATACGAAAAAGCTCATGGCAGAGCAGGAGATCCAACCAATGTAAATGATGCGACAAGACCGGCCTATCTGTTTGCAATGCTGGCAAAGGAAGAAGAAAAAAGAAAATTTACATGGAACCGCAGGAAAGGTATCGTGTACACCTTCTATAAGACGGAACTGCGTTTTTATTCGCAGGAACCATGGTTCTTGGATATTTTAAAAGATGAACCACATCCGGAAGATATTGAGGTCAGATACAATGTGGACGATATCAGGAATGTCTATATCAGATATAAGAAAGAGATCCACAGAGTACCTCTTGCAGAAAAGATTGAACAGCAGTATACATACGCAGACTTAACCTGGGACGAATACGACGAGTGTATCCGCAAAAAGAGGGACTCAAAGGTAATGAAAGAAGCAAAACAGGTATATCTGGACACGAAACTGAATTTGCAGGATACGGTAGAGAAACAGGCAGAAATGGCAAAAGCCCTGAATCCAAAGAAGAAGAAAAAATACGGCAAAGCGCATCCGGAGGATAAAACAGCCAAGAAACAGGAAATGAGAAAAGATCCAGATGGAATTACGAAACGTTCTTATAGTTCCATTGATCCGGAACCTAAGAAAGAAACATTAACAAAGCAGCAGGAAGAGCTGGCAGCGATTGAGCATTTGAGAATCCCAGATGAAATGAGGACGATGGGAGACAGAAAACTCAGCCGAGAAGAGGAAATCAATCGTATCTTGGCACTGATAGAAGACGAAGTATAAGAAAGGAAGAAAACATGGAAAGACTGAAATGCAATTTAACATTCCGTGAACTTGGAAAAGATGAAAATCTTTATGATGATGTAGACCTGACCGCGGGGAGCATGGTAGATGCACAGTACCGCAGAGTCGCCGGATATGAAGATAATCCTGATGTATGCGCACTGCCGAAGATGCCTTCGGTAAGGGATATCATGGCTCTTGGAATGGTGAATCCTCCGGGGTACGACAGGGAACAGGTAGAAAAAATGAGCACTGCTGAAAAACTAGCCGCAATAGAAGACATCGACATGGCAATGATCCCGCTTGGAATTCATGTAGATGTAGCCCGTACAATCTGGAAGTTTTTGGACCGCAGATATAAAGGGGCTGACGTCATGATTTCCGCAAACGAAGATGAGAAAGCGTATGGGAAAGGAAGCTTTGGACGTGCTATCGTTCTGTATCAGAAGCTGGAGGCCCCAAGCCCGATTGGATTTCTGCTTCACGGGAAGACCGGATGCGGAAAGACTATGGCTGTGAACTTAGCGTGCCGCATGTATCCTAATGTAATCTATCATGAGTTTGAGGACTGCAGCTATGTACAGATCCCCATCGTCATGGTGACAGCGCTCAGAAAGGATATCAGAGACGTGTTTGAATCCATTGCCGCAGCATTTGACAGATTTCTGGATACCGGAGATTACCATAGAAGAAGGGCCGTTGGGGCCAAGAGTATCTCTGCAACAGAAGGGCTTGTAAAGAAATGGATCGAACTCTATCATGTCGGACTCATCATCGTAGATGAAGTACAGTTCCTTGATTTCTCGCCAAAAAAGAAGAACATCGAGGACATTGTAAGTATCACACAGGCAACCGGGGCACAGTTCGGACTCATTGGTAACGATGACGGATATAGAGCTATACTGGAATATGACAGGCTTAACAGGCGCGTAGCAAAAAACATTATCAATGCAGACGAGGTTACGAAGAATAATGTACGTTTGTTTGAGAATGCAATCAAGACACTTTGGAGATATCAGTTCGGGAACGTGGAAAGTCCGTTCACAACAGAAATTGAGGAACTTCTCATGTACCATTCATCCAGGAATATAGCACTCCTGAAATACATCGTGATTACTATACAGACGAAGGATGTAATCGAGAAGCGCATGGAGCCGATTGATGTGCCATTCATCGAGAAAACGATTGGGAGGGACATGGAGACACTCCGAAAACTGCTCGCTGATCCTGATGATCCGGAAGATGCACAGTATCACGAGTATATTACAAAGCTCTATGCAAGGCAGGCTAAAGAGGTCGCTACGGAAAATGACGAAGAAAAAGGAAGGCTGTTTGATATGATGGCGGCGGGCGAACTGACCAGGAAAAGAGAAGCGGTCCGCAGCAGAGCTTTCCAGTCAATCAGCGACACTTCAAATTATACTGAAACGCAGATCAACCGCGCAATCAGACAGGCAATCGATAAGGAACCGGATATCCTGGATCACCCTTCGAAGTTTCTTGCACAGAAGGCTATGGAAATATTGAAAAAGGCAAACGCAAAGGTGAAACGTAAAAATACCGCCACAGCTAATCAGGCGAAGAAAGGGAAAAGCGATGCAGCTGCGATTGACAGAGAGACAAGCCAGGGGCTTACAGCTTTGAAAAAAGCTATGAATGAGCAGGAAATATCCTCCGTTTCCAGTGAGAAGCGGGGATTGTAAAAAAGGAGAAGATTATGAGATTACCAAAGAGCATCCGAATAAGAATCTATGATGCTGTGAAGGCAGGCGTTGATGAGAAAGGCTGCTGGACCGCTTCCGAAGATGGATTCGAGGGCAGGACAATTACCAGGGAAGAAAGAAATATCCTGCAGGATCTGGTGAATCATGGGTATGTAAAGAGATGAAAGAAAGGGGTGTATACGATTGAACAAATACAGGTTTCCAATATGGTTTCGGATATATCCGGATGAGAACATTGTGTCATGGCTGGAAGCTTTGTTTTCAGTTAACGGAATGTCAAAAAAGGCTTTCTCTGTTGCTTTAGAGGGAAGTGCGGAATTGTTAGAGCTTGAGAATATCTGTAGAAAATATGAAGGTGATAAGTTTCCGACGCTGGAAGAGATTATGTCGAGGCACTCAGAATTCAGCACGATGATGCCGTTTCGTAATGAAAGCATGAATGTTCTTGTGGCAGAGCAGGTCATCCGGCAGGCGGAAGATTTTCATATGATTCCAGGCAATAAAAAGAATCATTGCAAAGTACTGAGGTGCTGTCCGGAATGCCTGGCTGAAGACATGGCAAACGGGAGACGTCCCTATATCAGAGCGTGGCATTCGCTCCATGGTGTAACAGCCTGTGCAAAGCATGGCTGCAGGTTACAGATTTACTCAATTATAAATGATAATCTAAATATGTACATAAATGATCATTTAAGAATGTACACTTCT
>ENA-OZKV01001277-OZKV01001277.1-human-gut-metagenome-genome-assembly--contig:-NODE-1277-length-9496-cov-3.359178_pt1 | contig 9496 bp, 7 predicted proteins | sample MGYA00244829_ERZ653770 | MGnify/ENA primary metagenome ERZ653770 (study PRJEB26926, sample SAMN06165244) | human gut metagenome | biome: ENVO:00009003; feature: ENVO:2100002; material: ENVO:00002003... | reverse complement strand
ATCTACACCCTAGAGTTCGTCGGCAGCGTCAGATGTGTATAAGAGACAGACCTGACACTCAATACTGGTGGGCGTCACGTTCAGGCACAGCGTCCAGTCACCTTCCGGCGCAATCAGCCATGTACCGCTACTATGCCCGCGCGTCTGGCTTTCATCGTCGATATTCACCACCCGTTTTTCGCTTTCCAGTTCCTGCAAAATATTACTGACCGCCGGAATCGAAATTTGCGCCAGCCGGGCCAGGGTTGATTTATTGGCGCGCTTTTGCCGGTACAGCAGTTCCAGAATCACGCATTTGTTATGGTGGCGAATCTGTTGATTATTAATGCAGGCTCTCATCTTCACTAAACCTTGTTTAGTTAATTGCGTGATTATTCCGCGAAAACATTGCCAGATTGTTCAATACACTGCCACAAATCTTTTAATTCAGTATGTCTTGTTAATATTGAGGGCACCATGACTCCAGTAAAAGTGTGGCAAGAGCGCGTTGAGATCCCGACCTATGAAACCGGGCCGCAGGATATACATCCTATGTTCCTGGAAAATCGCGTTTATCAGGGATCGTCCGGCGCGGTTTATCCCTACGGCGTGACCGATACGCTGAGCGAGCAGAAAACCCTGAAATCCTGGCAGGCGGTGTGGCTGGAAAACGACTACATCAAAGTGATGATCCTGCCGGAGTTGGGCGGTCGGGTGCATCGCGCATGGGATAAAGTGAAACAGCGCGATTTTGTCTATCACAATGAAGTCATTAAACCGGCGCTGGTGGGGCTGCTGGGACCGTGGATCTCCGGCGGGATTGAGTTTAACTGGCCGCAACACCATCGCCCGACCACCTTTATGCCCGTTGATTTCACCCTCGAAGCCCATGAAGACGGCGCACAGACGGTGTGGGTAGGCGAAACGGAGCCGATGCATGGTTTACAGGTGATGACAGGTTTCACCCTGCGTCCTGACCGGGCGGCACTGGAAATCGCCAGCCGCGTCTATAACGGCAACGCCACGCCGCGTCATTTCTTGTGGTGGGCCAACCCGGCAGTGAAAGGGGGTGAAGGGCATCAGAGCGTTTTCCCACCGGATGTGACTGCGGTGTTTGATCACGGCAAACGGGCCGTCTCCGCTTTCCCCATCGCCACCGGCACTTACTACAAAGTGGACTACTCCGCCGGAGTGGACATTTCTCGCTATAAAAATGTGCCCGTTCCAACTTCATATATGGCTGAAAAATCACAGTACGATTTTGTTGGCGCATGGTGTCACGATGAAGATGGTGGTTTGCTACACGTTGCCAACCACCATATTGCGCCAGGTAAAAAACAGTGGAGCTGGGGACACAGTGAATTTGGCCAGGCGTGGGATAAGAGCCTGACTGACAATAACGGCCCGTATATCGAACTGATGACCGGTATTTTTGCCGATAACCAGCCTGATTTTACCTGGCTTGATGCTTACGAGGAGAAGCGTTTCGAGCAGTATTTCCTGCCTTATCATTCTCTGGGCATGGTGCAAAATGCCTCCCGCGATGCGGTGATAAAACTCCAGCGTAGTGAGCGGGGGATTGAGTGGGGGCTGTATGCCATCTCTACGTTGAACGGATACCGCCTGGCGATCCGCGAAATCGGCAAATGCAACGCGTTACTCGATGATGCCGTGGCCCTGACACCAGCGACCGCCATCCAGGGCGTGTTGCACGGTATCAATCCTGAAAGGCTGACCATTGAACTCTCCGATGCCGACGGCAATATCATACTGAGTTATCAGGAACATCAGCCGCAAGAGTTGCCGTTGCCGGACGTCGCCAAAGCGCCACTGGCAGCACAAGGCATTACCAGTACAGATGAAGCCTGGTATATCGGTCAGCATCTGGAGCAATATCATCACGCCAGCCGTTCACCGTTCGATTACTACCTGCGCGGCGTGGCGCTGGATCCGCTGGATTATCGCTGTAACCTGGCGCTGGCGATGCTGGAATATAACCGCGCCGATTTCCCGCAAGCGGTGGCGTATGCCACTCAGGCGCTGAAACGCGCACATGCGCTGAACAAAAATCCGCAGTGCGGACAGGCCAGTTTGATTCGCGCCAGTGCTTACGAACGTCAGGGACAATATCAACAAGCCGAAGAGGATTTCTGGCGTGCGGTCTGGAGCGGCAATAGTAAAGCCGGTGGCTATTATGGTCTGGCACGACTGGCGGCGCGTAATGGTCACTTCGATGCTGGTCTGGATTTTTGCCAACAAAGTCTTCGCGCCTGCCCAACCAATCAGGAAGTGCTTTGCCTGCATAATCTGCTGCTGGTGTTAAGTGGTCATCAGGACAACGCGCGTTTGCAGCGCGAGAAACTGCTGCGCGATTATCCGCTGAACGCCACTCTGTGGTGGCTGAACTGGTTCGATGGTCGTAGCGAATCAGCCCTCGCGCAGTGGCGCGGTCTGTGTCAGGGACGCGACGTTAACGCCCTGATGACCGCCGGGCAACTGATTAACTGGGGAATGCCCACCCTGGCGGCAGAGATGCTGAACGCACTGGACTGCCAGCGCACGCTGCCGCTTTATCTGCAGGCGAGTTTATTGCCGAAAGCCGAACGCGGCGAACTGGTCGCAAAAGCCATTGATGTCTTCCCACAGTTTGTCCGTTTCCCGAATACGCTGGAAGAAGTAGCGGCGCTGGAGAGTATTGAAGAGTGCTGGTTTGCCCGTCATTTACTGGCCTGCTTCTACTACAACAAGCGCAGCTACAACAAAGCCATTACTTTATGGCAACGTTGCGTAGAGATGTCGCCGGAGTTTGCCGACGGCTGGCGCGGGTTAGCGATCCATGCGTGGAATAAGCAACACGATTATGAGCTGGCCGCGCGTTATCTTGATAATGCTTATCAGCTTGCGCCGCAGGATGCACGTCTGCTTTTCGAACGGGATTTGCTGGATAAGTTAAGTGGAGCCACACCGGAGAAACGACTGGCGCGTCTGGAAAATAATCTGGAAATTGCGCTGAAACGCGACGACATGACCGCAGAACTGCTCAATTTGTGGCATCTCACTGGTCAAGCAGACAAAGCGGCGGATATTCTCGCCACGCGCAAATTCCACCCGTGGGAAGGCGGGGAAGGGAAGGTCACCAGTCAGTTTATCCTCAATCAGCTATTACGCGCCTGGCAGCACCTTGATGCCAGAGAGCCGCAGCAGGCCAGCGAACTGCTTCATGCCGCGCTGCATTATCCGGAGAATTTAAGCGAAGGCCGTTTACCCGGGCAAACTGATAACGACATCTGGTTCTGGCAGGCGATATGCGCTAACGCGCAGGGCGATGAAACTGAAGCGACGCGTTGTTTACGTCTGGCGGCGACCGGCGATCGCACCATTAACATTCACAGTTATTACAACGATCAGCCGGTTGATTATCTCTTCTGGCAAGGAATGGCGCTGCGACTGCTGGGTGAACAGCAAATCGCACAGCAACTGTTTAGTGAAATGAAACAGTGGGCGCAAGTGATGTCGAAAACCAGTATCGAAGCGGATTTCTTTGCCGTCTCGCAACCTGACTTGTTGTCGCTGTATGGCGATTTACAACAGCAGCATAAAGAAAAATGCCTGATGGTGGCGATGCTGGCGTCCGCGGGACTCGGGGAGATTGTGCACTATGAATCTGCTCGCGCTGAATTGACGGCGATTAATCCGGCCTGGCCGAAAGCGGCATTATTCACCACTGTGATGCCTTTTATTTTTAACTACGTTCACTAAACCCTATTAACTGTAATATTTGAGCGGCACGCGCTGCCGCTCACGCTCAAATAATTAAAATAAGCCGTTGTAAATAAAAAACCTACAGGAGGTACTATGCCTAAAAAAATGAGAACAACCCGTAATCTATTATTAATGGCTACGCTATTAGGTAGCGCACTATTTGCCAGGGCTGCGGATAAAGAAATGACCATTGGCGCAATATACCTTGATACCCAGGGATATTACGCTGGCGTGCGTCAGGGCGTTCAGGATGCGGCAAAAGATTCTTCAGTACAGGTACAGTTAATTGAAACTAACGCCCAGGGTGATATTTCGAAAGAAAGTACCTTTGTTGATACCCTCGTGGCGCGTAATGTCGATGCCATTATTTTATCGGCAGTGTCTGAAAATGGCAGTAGCCGTACCGTTCGTCGCGCCAGTGAAGCGGGTATTCCGGTGATTTGCTACAACACCTGTATTAATCAAAAGGGGGTCGATAAATATGTCTCGGCGTATCTGGTCGGCGATCCGCTGGAATTTGGTAAAAAACTGGGTAATGCTGCCGCCGATTATTTTATTGCCAACAAAATTGACCAGCCGAAAATTGCCGTTATCAATTGCGAAGCCTTTGAAGTTTGTGTGCAACGACGTAAAGGGTTTGAAGAAGTATTAAAAGCCCGTGTTCCCGGCGTGCAAATTGTCGCTAATCAGGAAGGGACTGTTTTAGATAAAGCGATTTCCGTTGGTGAAAAACTAATTATCTCCACGCCGGATCTCAACGCCATTATGGGCGAATCGGGCGGTGCGACACTCGGCGCGGTAAAAGCGGTACGTAATCAAAATCAGGCCGGAAAAATTGCTGTTTTCGGTTCGGATATGACAACCGAAATTGCTCAGGAGCTGGAAAACAATCAGGTGCTGAAAGCGGTAGTGGATATTTCCGGTAAGAAAATGGGCAATGCTGTTTTCGCGCAAACTTTGAAGGTTATCAATAAACAAGCCGACGGTGCAAAAGTGATTCAGGTGCCTATCGATCTCTATACCAAAACGGAAGACGGTAAACAGTGGCTGGCAACGCACGTTGATGGTCTGCCCTAATCGCTGATTCGCAGAGGTCCCTATGTTCACGGCAACAGAGGCAGTCCCGGTAGCAAAAGTGGTGGCAGGAAATAAGCGTTATCCCGGCGTCGTTGCGTTGGATAACGTTAACTTCACGCTCAATAAAGGCGAAGTTCGTGCGCTGTTAGGCAAAAACGGCGCGGGCAAATCGACCCTCATTCGAATGCTTACCGGTAGCGAACGTCCGGATAGCGGTGATATCTGGATTGGCGAGACGCGACTGGAAGGTGACGAAGCTACGTTGACTCGCCGTGCCGCTGAACTGGGGGTTCGTGCGGTTTATCAGGAGTTAAGTCTGGTGGAGGGACTGACGGTGGCGGAAAACCTCTGCCTCGGTCAGTGGCCCCGCCGCAACGGCATGATTGATTACCTGCAAATGGCGCAGGATGCCCAACGTTGCTTACAGGCGCTGGGCGTTGACGTTAGCCCTGAACAACTTGTTTCAACGCTAAGCCCGGCGCAAAAGCAACTGGTGGAAATTGCGCGGGTGATGAAGGGCGAGCCGCGCGTGGTCATTCTTGATGAACCTACCAGTTCGCTTGCCAGTGCGGAAGTTGAACTGGTGATCAGCGCGGTTAAAAAGATGTCGGCACTGGGCGTGGCGGTGATTTATGTCAGCCACCGGATGGAAGAAATCCGCCGCATTGCCTCCTGTGCCACCGTTATGCGCGATGGTCAGGTGGCGGGCGATGTGATGCTCGAAAACACCTCCACGCATCATATTGTGTCGCTAATGCTCGGGCGCGATCACGTTGATATTGCGCCGGTTTCCCCTCAGGAAATTGTCGATCAGGCCGTGCTGGAAGTCCGTGCGTTACGCCATAAGCCCAAGCTGGAGGATATCAGCTTTACGCTCCGTCGTGGCGAAGTACTCGGCATTGCTGGCCTGCTGGGGGCAGGGCGCAGTGAATTGTTGAAAGCCATAGTTGGGCTGGAGACGTATGAACAGGGCGAAATTGTTATCAACGGCGAGAAAATCACGCGCCCCGATTACGGCGACATGCTGAAACGCGGCATTGGATATACGCCAGAAAACCGCAAAGAAGCGGGGATCATTCCCTGGCTGGGCGTTGACGAAAATACAGTGCTGACCAATCGGCAAAAAATCAGCGCCAACGGTGTGCTGCAATGGTCCACCATCCGCCGCCTGACCGAAGAGGTGATGCAGCGGATGACGGTCAAGGCCGCCAGTAGCGAAACGCCCATCGGCACGCTTTCTGGCGGCAATCAGCAAAAAGTGGTGATCGGTCGTTGGGTCTATGCCGCCAGCCAGATTTTGTTGCTCGACGAGCCAACGCGTGGCGTCGATATCGAAGCCAAACAGCAGATTTACCGTATTGTCCGCGAGCTGGCTGCCGAAGGAAAAAGCGTGGTGTTTATCTCCAGTGAAGTGGAGGAGTTGCCGCTGGTGTGTGACCGCATCCTGTTATTACAGCACGGTACGTTCTCGCAGGAGTTTCACTCGCCGGTCAATGTGGATGAGCTGATGTCCGCCATTCTGTCTGTGCACTGATGAATTTTACCGAGGAACCTGAAGATGTCTGCTTCGTCATTACCATTGCCGCAGGGCAAGAGCGTCTCGCTCAAACAATTTGTCAGTCGCCATATTAATGAGATCGGTTTGCTGGTGGTGATCGCCATTCTTTATCTGGTCTTTTCTCTGAACGCGCCTGGCTTTATCTCATTGAATAACCAGATGAACGTGCTGCGCGATGCCGCCACCATTGGGATCGCCGCCTGGGCGATGACGCTGATTATTATCTCCGGGGAAATTGATGTCAGCGTTGGGCCGATGGTGGCTTTTGTCTCGGTGTGCCTGGCATTTTTGCTGCAATTTGAGGTTCCGCTGGCGATTGCTTGTCTGCTGGTGTTGCTGTTAGGCGCGCTGATGGGAACGCTCGCCGGGGTGCTGCGCGGCGTGTTTAACGTGCCAAGTTTTGTTGCCACGCTGGGTTTATGGAGCGCCCTGCGCGGAATGGGGCTATTTATGACGAACGCCTTGCCAGTGCCGATTGACGAAAACGAAGTGCTGGACTGGCTGGGCGGACAATTTCTCGGTGTGCCGGTATCCGCGCTGATCATGATGGTGCTGTTTGCGCTGTTTGTGTTCATTAGCCGCAAAACCGCCTTCGGGCGCTCGGTTTTTGCCGTTGGCGGTAATGCCACGGCGGCGCAGTTATGCGGTATTAACGTTCGTCGGGTACGCATTCTTATTTTTACCCTTTCGGGATTATTAGCAGCGGTGACCGGCATTTTGTTGGCGGCGCGCCTCGGTTCCGGTAACGCAGGTGCCGCAAACGGTCTGGAGTTTGACGTCATCGCCGCGGTCGTGGTTGGCGGTACGGCGCTTTCCGGTGGTCGCGGTTCCCTGTTCGGTACATTGCTTGGTGTGTTGGTGATTACGCTAATCGGTAACGGTCTGGTGCTGCTCGGGATTAACTCCTTTTTCCAGCAGGTGGTGCGCGGCGTCATCATCGTGGTGGCGGTGCTGGCGAATATCTTGCTGACTCAGCGAAGCAGTAAAGCGAAACGCTAAACCTAAACGTCCCTGGCGCGGGTGCGGCAGGGATGAAAATTAATCGTATTGTTAATGAGGGATTTATGAAAACGATGCTGGCAGCTTATTTACCAGGAAATTCGACCGTCGATCTGCGGGAAGTTGCGGTGCCGACGCCGGGGATTAACCAGGTACTGATCAAAATGAAATCCTCCGGAATTTGCGGAAGCGATGTCCACTATATCTACCACCAACACCGCGCTACGGCGGCGGCACCCGATAAACCGTTATACCAGGGATTTATCAACGGTCATGAACCGTGCGGGCAAATTGGGGCGATGGGGCAAGGCTGCCGCCATTTTAAAGAGGGCGACCGTGTGCTGGTGTATCATATTTCTGGCTGTGGTTTTTGCCCGAACTGCCGTCGTGGTTTTCCTATCTCTTGTACTGGCGAAGGAAAAGCGGCTTACGGCTGGCAGCGTGACGGCGGCCATGCTGAATACCTGCTGGCGGAAGAAAAAGATCTGATCCTGCTCCCGGACGCGCTGAGCTATGAAGATGGTGCGTTTATCAGTTGCGGCGTTGGTACAGCGTATGAAGGGATTTTGCGCGGCGAAGTTTCCGGCAGTGATAACGTGCTGGTGGTCGGTCTGGGGCCGGTCGGCATGATGGCGATGATGCTGGCGAAAGGTCGCGGTGCAAAAAGGATCATCGGCGTTGATATGCTGCCGGAACGTCTGGCGATGGCGAAACAGTTAGGGGTGATGGATCATGGCTATTTAGCAACGACCGAAGGTCTGCCGCAGATTATCGCCGAACTTACCCACGGTGGCGCGGATGTTGCGCTCGATTGTTCCGGTAATGCCGCAGGTCGCTTACTGGCGTTGCAATCCACTGCTGACTGGGGACGGGTGGTTTACATCGGAGAAACCGGAAAAGTGGAGTTCGAGGTTAGCGCTGATCTGATGCATCATCAACGGCGGATTATTGGCTCCTGGGTGACCAGTCTGTTCCATATGGAAAAATGCGCCCACGATTTAACGGACTGGAAACTGTGGCCGCGTAACGCCATTACCCATCGCTTCACGCTGGAACAGGCAGGAGATGCCTATGCGCTGATGGCGAGCGGTAAATGCGGGAAAGTTGTGATTAACTTCCCGGATTAAGGAGTCAGCTGATGACCATCTATACGTTATCTCACGGGCCGCTAAAGCTGGACGTTTCTGACCGGGGCGCCGTCATCGAAGGCTTCTGGCGTGACGCGACGCCGCTCTTACGTCCCGGTAAAAAAAGCGGTGTGGCAACCGATGCCTCTTGTTTCCCTCTGGTGCCGTTTGCAAACCGGGTGAGTGGCAACCGTTTTGTCTGGCAGGGGCGTGAGTATCAACTGCAACCGAATGTTGAGTGGGATGCGCACTATCTGCACGGCGACGGCTGGCTGGGGCAGTGGCAATGTGTCTCGCGCAGCGAAGATAGCTTGTGTCTGGTGTATGAACATCGCAGCGGTGTTTATCACTATCGGGTAAGTCAGGCGTTTCATTTAACGGCAGATACGCTGACGGTGACGCTCTCTGTCACCAATCAAGGGGCAGAGACGCTGCCATTTGGTACCGGCTGGCATCCTTATTTTCCGTTGTCACCACAAACGCGGATTCAGGCGCAGGCGAGCGGTTACTGGCTGGAGCGGGAGCAGTGGCTGGCGGGTGAGTTTTGCGAGCAGCTACCGCAGGAGCTGGATTTCAACCAGCTCGCGCCGTTGCCGCGCCAGTGGGTAAACAATGGCTTTGCCGGATGGAATGGTCAGTCCCGCATCGAGCAGCCGCAGGAGGGGTACGCCATCATCATGGAAACGACGCCACCTGCACCATGTTATTTCATCTTTGTTTCCGACCCGGCGTTTGATAAAGGATATGCGTTTGATTTCTTCTGTCTGGAACCGATGAGCCATGCGCCAGATGACCATCATCGCCCGGAAGGGGGTGATCTCATTGCGCTTGCACCAGGGGAATCAACAACTTCAGAGATGTCGTTGCGGGTTGCGTTACTGTAATTTATAAAATGCCGGATAAGGCGTTCACGCCGCATCCGGCATGTTTTTAACGCCGATCGAGAGAAATTGCCCCCGGCCCGGTAATTGCCAACAGCAGGAATGCGCCAGCG
>ENA-OZKV01001270-OZKV01001270.1-human-gut-metagenome-genome-assembly--contig:-NODE-1270-length-9563-cov-3.855280_pt1 | contig 9563 bp, 9 predicted proteins | sample MGYA00244829_ERZ653770 | MGnify/ENA primary metagenome ERZ653770 (study PRJEB26926, sample SAMN06165244) | human gut metagenome | biome: ENVO:00009003; feature: ENVO:2100002; material: ENVO:00002003... | reverse complement strand
CCCTAGAGTTCGTCGGCAGCGTCAGATGTGTATAAGAGACAGTCGCCAGCCAGCGCCAGTTGGCGCGCGGGCGAATCACTTCGATATCGCAGCCGACTTCGCCTTCATCGCTCAACAGCAGGGCGATATCGTCACCGCTATGGCTTAAGTTGAACCATAGCGGCGTTTCCGGCGCGAATGCCGGTTTGCCTTGTTCGCCATAGATGATCTCCGGTAGCGGGGAAAGCGTGTGCGAAAGCAATGCACGCCCCGCCAGCCAGCGTTCACGTCGTGGACCTTGCGGTGCTTGCTCGCGTAAACCCGGTGGCAGAGGAGCTGCGCTTAAGGTCGAAACTTTCCCCAGAACTATCCGATACATATCAGGGCCAACGTTTAATGGAAAATGAAAGTGCGTATCGTAACACTTGTCGCCTCATCCCGGTAACCGACTTTTCGGTCTGCCTGGTCCCAGTAAAATCGCCAGTTTGCTACCGCCTTTGGTGGTTTCCATCCAGATTTTACACACGCTGGTTAATGGCACCGAAAGTAGCATCCCTACCGGGCCGAGCAGCCATCCCCAAATTAACAATGAAAGAAATACCACCATGGTGGACATCCCCAGGCGATGGCCCATCATCCGTGGTTCTAAAATATTGCCGATGACCATATGGACCACTAAAAACAATGCGCCGACCAGAATACATTCGTAAATACCATTAAACAGCAGCACCTGAATCATTGGCGGTACGGCGGAAATTACCGCGCCGATATTGGGCACGTAGTTGAGCAAAAACGCCAGTACTGCCCACATCAGCGCAAACTGCACCCCCATCAGCTCCAGCCCCAGCCAGACGATGACACCTGTCCATAAACTGAGTAACGTCTTTAACGCCAGATAATGCGAAACGCCTTTAAGTGCGCGGTGTAATCCCGCGATGTGAATCTGTGGGTTATTTAGCGCAAAACGCATTTTGTAAGGGACGTGGCGCACTTCAAACAGCATGAAAACTACGGTCATCACCAGCAAAAGCACGCTCGCCATTGCCCCGGAAAGCCCGGTCATTAGCGCCGTGGTGAAGGTAACCACTTTTTCCGAGTCCATCCGCTGCAGTATTCGCTCCGGCGATATATGCAAATTAAGAAAAGGCAACATCTCCTGCAATTTAAAAATTTTGCGCGTCAGCTCCTTATTAAACTTCGGCAGCATAGAGATAAATTCGTTAAACGATGCCGCCAGTACGCCGACCAGCGCGGTGAGTGCGATCAGCATCACCACCACCACAATCGTAATGGCAACGGGGCGTTGTACTCCCCGACGAATAAACCAGGTAACGAGCGGGTTGAGGACGATGGCAAAAAACAGCGCCAGTAACAGCTGCACAATGATATCTGCCGCTGCGTGAATGCCCGCGAGGATCACTACCAGCGAGGCCAGCTTGAGCAGAATGTGCATGCCCGTTTTATCGGGTTGAGGGGTTTCCATTGGGGCTTCCTTGTGACTTTTTGTATTAAGTGTAGCGGGAGTCACGCCAGCAATATTCTGATTCTTACTGCTGATTTTCACGTCAGCACGTGGTAAAAATGAAACACTGTTGTAAAAATGTGGTGATCCTCATGCCCGAACCCGTAGCCGAACCCGCGCTAAACGGATTGCGCCTGAATTTGCGCATTGTCTCCATTGTCATGTTTAACTTCGCCAGCTACCTCACCATCGGGTTGCCGCTCGCTGTATTACCGGGCTATGTCCATGATGTGATGGGCTTTAGCGCTTTCTGGGCAGGATTGGTTATCAGCCTGCAATATTTCGCCACCTTGCTGAGCCGCCCTCATGCCGGACGTTACGCCGATTTGCTGGGACCCAAAAAGATTGTCGTCTTCGGTTTATGCGGCTGCTTTTTGAGCGGTCTGGGATATCTGATGGCAGGATTAACCGCCAGTCTGCCCGTCATCAGCCTGTTATTACTTTGCCTGGGACGCGTCATCCTTGGGATTGGGCAAAGTTTTGCCGGAACGGGATCGACCCTGTGGGGCGTTGGCGTGGTTGGCTCGCTGCATATCGGGCGGGTGATTTCGTGGAACGGCATTGTCACTTACGGGGCGATGGCGATGGGTGCGCCGTTAGGTGTCGTGTTTTATCACTGGGGCGGCTTGCAGGCGTTAGCGTTAATCATTATGGGCGTGGCGCTGGTGGCCATTTTGTTGGCGATCCCGCGTCCGACGGTAAAAGCCAGTAAAGGCAAACCGCTGCCGTTTCGCGCGGTGCTTGGGCGCGTCTGGCTGTACGGTATGGCGCTGGCACTGGCTTCCGCCGGATTTGGCGTCATCGCCACCTTTATCACGTTGTTTTATGACGCTAAAGGTTGGGATGGTGCGGCTTTCGCGCTGACGCTGTTTAGCTGTGCGTTTGTCGGTACGCGTTTGTTATTCCCTAACGGCATTAACCGTATCGGCGGCTTAAACGTAGCGATGATTTGCTTTAGCGTTGAGATAATCGGCCTGTTACTGGTTGGCGTGGCGACTATGCCGTGGATGGCGAAAATCGGCGTCTTACTGGCGGGGGCAGGGTTTTCGCTGGTGTTCCCGGCATTGGGCGTAGTGGCGGTAAAAGCGGTTCCACAGCAAAATCAGGGGGCGGCGCTGGCAACTTACACCGTATTTATGGATTTATCGCTTGGCGTGACCGGACCACTGGCTGGGCTGGTGATGAGCTGGGCGGGCGTCCCGGTGATTTATCTGGCGGCGGCGGGACTGGTCGCAATCGCGTTATTACTGACGTGGCGATTAAAAAAACGGCCTCCGGTGGAAGCACCTGAGGCCATCTCATCATCTTAAAACTTACTGAATAACCAGCGTATTAATGATGTTTTCTGCGGTGGTCTGTGCTTTTTGCTGATCGTCAGCTGGCAGCGTAATTTGCATGGTCAGCAGTTGATTACCCACGTTACCCAGAATAACGGAAGAGTACGCCGTCTGGCCTTTCGCGGAGATAATGCTGTCTAACTGCTGCATTTTGTGACCTTTCAGCTCAATGGCTTTATTGGTTACCACTTGCAGCTGCGGATCGCGGCTACGTTGCTGATCTTCCAGACGCTTCGCCAGCACCGCCAGATCTTCTTTCGGGTCATCGCCCATGATGACGATGACTGCTTTCTGCCCGGTGGCATCGGACCAGACATGCATGTTATTGGCCTGCGTTCCCAGCTTACCGCTCTGGTCGGTCATATCCGCTGGCAGCGAGAAACTTAACTTGCCATCAAGCAGGTTGACGGGATTCCCGGTAGCGTTACTTTCCGCGACCGAACCCTGCGCCGTAGCGTTAGTGTCTTTATCATCACAGGCCGCAAGCCCCATAACCAGCAGGCCAATTCCGACATATTTAACCAGATTGCGCATTGACTTCTTCCTTTCGATAAACGGCCATAACGGCTCATTCATCCATCTTATCACAACTCTGATAACGAACCTTTAACTCGCCTGCAAAGCGTTGATTTCGGATTTATCTGCCAGTCTTTTCAACAGCATATTGAGTAATACGCCATACATTGGCAGGAAGAAAACGATACTGATTAACACTTTGAAACAGTAATCGACCAGCGCGATTTCCATCCAGTGTTCAGCCATAAAGGCATCCGGGCTACGCCAGAAGGCAATGAAGAAGAAGGCCAGCGTGTCGCTGACGTTACCAAACAGGGTGGAAGCCGTCGGTGCCAGCCACCAGCGACGACTCTGACGCAGGCGGTTAAAAACGTGCACGTCGAGGATTTGCCCCAGCGCGTAGGCCATGAAACTGGCGGTGGCGATACGGGCGACAAACAGGTTGAAGTGAGCGAGTGCGCCGAATCCCTGCCAGGAGCCCATATAGAACAGCGACGAGATGACGTAGGAGATCAGCAACGCCGGGATCATCACCGCAAAGATGATACGACGGGCCAGCGGTGCGCCAAAAATACGCACGGTCAGGTCGGTAGCAAGGAAAATAAACGGAAAGCTAAATGCGCCCCAGGTGGTATGGAAACCAAAAATGGAGACCGGAAGCTGAACCAGATAGTTACTGGAGGTGATCACCAGCAGATGAAATAACGATAACCAGAACAACGCCTTATAGCGTTGAGTTTGCGAGAAAACGTTCATATTGTACCTTTTTGATTAACCATTGGGGTGAGGGAACCCAATACGTACGACACGTCTGTTACCTTAACATAATAACGTGCTTACCCTTTTTTCGAGCCGCCGCATGATACTGCTTTACGTTGACAATGCAATGGTTAATTTTCACGCAATCGTTAACCTGGTTTGCTTACGGACTCACAGGGCGTAAACTAGCGCCGTTTTTTTATGTGATGAGAAGAAAATGACCGATCTCTTTTCCTGCCCTGACCACACACTCGACGCACTTGGCCTGCGCTGCCCGGAACCAGTAATGATGGTGCGCAAAACAGTGCGCAATATGCAGCCAGGTGAAACGTTGCTGATTATTGCTGACGATCCGGCGACGACCCGCGATATTCCTGGGTTTTGTACCTTTATGGAACACGAACTGGTTGCGAAAGAGACGGATGGACTGCCTTATCGTTATTTGATTCGCAAAGGCGGTTGATGGGGAAAGATTGGCTTCGATGCCGCCTTTTCCCCTCACCCTAACCCTCTCCCCAGAGGAGCGAGGGGACCGATCGCGCTCAATGTTGCGATCGGTTTGCCTTATCTCCTGCGCAACAATCTTAACGCATTCGCTGTCACCAGCACCGTCGCACCCGTATCTGCCAGCACCGCCAGCCATAGCCCAGTCATTCCTAACAGTGTGGTGACGAGGAAGATCCCTTTCAGCCCCAGCGCAATGGTGATGTTCTGGCGGATATTGGCGTGAGTGGCGCGTGCCAGTTCAATCATTTGCACCAGGCCACGCAGGTGGTTATGGGTTAATGCTGCATCGGCGGTTTCCAGCGCCACGTCTGTGCCACTGCCCATTGCAATCCCGATGGCGGCGGCTTTCATCGCTGGCGCGTCGTTAATACCGTCACCGACCATCGCCAGCGGCGCATGTTGATTCAGCTCGGTCACCGCTTTGACTTTATCTTCCGGCAACAGGCCCGCTTTAAACTCCAGTCCCAACTCCCCGGCGATTGCCGCCGCTGCGCGTGGATTATCGCCGGTGAGGATCACCCCTTTGACGCCCAGCGCGTTCAGTTCACTGATGGCAGTTGCAGCATCGGCGCGTAGGGTATCCTGCAATGCAATTACGCCAAGCACGTCATCGTTACGCACTACCAGCACTACCGTTTGCCCGGCGCTTTCCAGTTCGTTAATTAAACCAGCAAATGCATCAGCGGGATGTTTCCCGGCAGCGCATATCAACACGCGCTCACCGTTAACCTGCGCTTCAATGCCAGACCCGACCAGCGCCCGCTGTGATTCGGCGGCGGGAATGGCGAGTTCAGCAACCTGTGCTTCGCGTACGATGGCTTGCGCCAGTGGATGCGTCGCGCCTTGCTCGACCGCCGCTGCCAGTGTCAGCAGTTCAGATTCACTAATACCCGTTGCCGGATGAATCGCGGTAACGCGCGGTTTACCGACGGTCAGCGTACCGGTTTTATCAAACGCCACCTGGGTAACACGACCTAGTTGTTCCAGCGCCGCACCGCCTTTAATCAACGCCCCACGACGCGCTGCTGCTGCCAGCCCGGAGGTTATCGCCGCAGGCGTTGAGATAACTAACGCACACGGGCAACCAATCAGCAGCAGCGTCAGCCCTTTATAAATCCACTCTTGCCAGCTGGCGGCAAACAGCAGCGGCGGCACCAGCGTTACCAGCAGGGCGACGGCCATAATCGCGGGCGTGTAGATACGGCTGAAACGGTCGATAAACCGCTCAATGGGGGCGCGACGCTCTTCGGCTTCTTCGATCAGTTTCAGAATCCGGTCAATGGCGCTGGCACCCGGTTCTGACAGCACTTCCAGCGTTACCAGACGGTCTACGCTGGTGGCTCCTGCAGGAACTTTTTCGCCCGTCGCGCGCTCCACAGGAATGGATTCTCCGGTCAGGGCGCTTTCATCAAAACTGGCAAACGGTGAGAGCAGTTTACCGTCGGCAGGCAAACGTCCACCTGCGGCGACTTCAATCACATCGCCAGGGCGCAGGCTGTTAATCGCCACCTCTTCACGCTCACCGTTACGCAGGCGCGTGGCGGTTTCTGGTTTCAGCGCCATTAACGCGCTAACGCCCTGACGCGCGCGGCTGGCGGCCCAGCCTTCCAGTCGTTCACCAATCAAAAACAGCAGCAACACCATCGCAGCTTCAGCCGTTGCGCCAATAAACAGCGCACCAATAGCGGCTACGCTCATTAAGGTTTCAATAGCGAAGTAGCTGCCGGATTTGATCAGCCGTAATGCCTGACGAGCAATCGGGTACAGCCCAACCAGCGTGGTCGCGATAAACGCCAGTTGCCCGAACGGATGATTAAACTGTTCCAGCCCCCAACTGATTGCCATCAACACGATTAGCGTAATCAGCGGCAAATTCTCTTTCAGGCGTGATGCTTGCGGTTCGTCGGCGGACTGTTCATCGCGCAGGGAATAGCCCGCTTTTTGCACCGCAGATTCAACTTGTGCACGGATGTCATTGTCGGCATCAACCACCAGTTTTTCGGTGGCGAACAGTACCTGCACCTGATTCACGCCTGCAAGCTGGCGCACGGCATTTTCTACCTTGCGCGCACAGGCGGCGCAGTCCATGCCGCTGACTTTCCAGCTATAGCGGGTGCCGGAGACGTTTTCAGAGAGCGTTGGCGTGCTGGAACATGCGCCGTCGCAGCAACAGTCGTTGGCGTTCTGTGCCGTGGTTAGCGGTTTGAACGCAGCAAAGTGAGGGGCTTTCTTGCCGTGATTGTCAGGAGTCGACATGGCATCCTCCGGTTAAGTTTTTTCTCATTAACCGAAGGATACACTCTGGAGTCGACTCCAGAGTCAAGTTTTATCAGAGATACAGCGAGCGGACGATGAGGAAATGACCGGCAAAGTAGCAGGCCGCAGCAATCGCGTTGTCCGCACGGAAGCGTCGGCGATAGTGACTACTCAGCCAGACAAAGTTACTGATAAACAGCAACGAAGCGCCGACAAACGCAGAGAGCGCCGGAGCGGTCGGACGGAAGAACCACAGTTCACCTGCCAGCCACACCATCACCAGCGTCATGCCGATAAACGTGCAGATAGGCCAACGATACTCTTCCAGCCGCGTCCAGATAATCGCCAGTAACAGCGCACCCAGAACCAGCAACACCAGTGGCAGAGGCCAGAAGAAAGAGAGCGTCATCTGACTGGCGAAATAGATGGTGTACAGCAGGTGCGAGAGGAAAAACGCGCCGATGGCGTACATCAGACGTTGACGTGGCAACAGGGTTAGCGCATCGCCCAGCAGTGAGGCGCACAGCCCTGCCAGCACCAGATAGCTAATGGCGTCGAACATCGGCGCTTGCCAGGCCAGTAACAGCAGGAGAAGAAGGGTTAACGGTTTAAACACCCAGCGTTGCCAGGTTGGCCCACGATACGATGCATCCACAGATAGCCATGCGGAAAGACAGACAGCGATAAACGACCAAAGCATCTTAGTTCCTTGAATTCGTTATTTTTTCGTAAGCGGAATGCCTACGGTCTTGCTTCCAGTTTAGTGGCGAGGGTGGACGGATGACAACACCATAACTGGCAGGGTATGCTTAATTCCGCATTTTCCGATGAGGGATAAAGATGAGCAAACCACCTCTTTTCTTTATTGTTATCATTGGCTTAATCATCGTCGCCGCATCGTTTCGTTTTATGCAACAACGACGGGAAAAAGCTGATAATGATATGGCACCGCTCCAGCAAAAGTTGGTGGTGGTGAGCAACAAGCGGGAAAAACCGATTAACGATCGCCGTTCGCGCCAGCAGGAAGTAACTCCGGCAGGCACCAGTATGCGCTATGAGGCAAGCTTCAAACCGCAAAGCGGAGGAATGGAGCAGACGTTTCGCCTCGACGCCCAGCAGTACCACGCCCTGACAGTGGGCGATAAAGGTACGCTGAGCTATAAAGGAACGCGCTTTGTCAGCTTTGTTGGCGAACAATAAGGTTATTTTTTAACTTTAAATTTCTTCTGCCAGACCAGCAGTTCAAACACGCCGAAAAGGAAAATGCGTACCTTTTCGGCGGTGGTCATCTGCGGGCCATCTTTCGGTAAAGTGGATTTCAACAGCGCCAGCTGCATACCATGCATCAGCACGGTAAAAATCAGCGCCACGTTAACGAAAATATTCAGCGGACGCGGGAAGGGATGCACCAGGTTGAGGATTAAAAATCCCCAAACGCAGAGCATTAACAAACGTCCAATATTAATCAACATCACTTTCTCCTTGTGCTTCGCGTTGATACAGCCGATAAGCCACCTGACCCGCCACTTTTTCCCGATGTAATGACCAGTTCGCCGGAACAGTGGGCAGACCGTTTTCGACTTCGCTTTCGACATAAATCAGGGCTTCGTCAGCCAGCCAGCCGTTATCTTCCAGTAAATTTATCGTCTCTTCTAACAAGCCACGGCGGAACGGTGGATCGACAAACACGATATTATGCGGTGTGCCTTTTTGCGCCAGGAATGACATTGCGTTGCTGTTCACCACGCGTGCATTGCCTGCTTTTAGTGTCGCCAGATTCTTAATTAACTGCTGAGAAACCGCGCGATCCATCTCAATCAACGTGGCCCTCGCAGCGTAGCGCGATAACGCTTCCAGCCCCAGCGCGCCGCTTCCGGCGAAGCAATCCAGACATTGGGCGTCAACAATGACCGGAGCCAGCCAGTTAAATAACGTTTCGCGTACGCGGTCGGTGGTGGGGCGCAGACCTGGGCTATCAGGAACCGGGAGTTTACGGCCTCGCCACTGCCCGCCAATAATGCGGATTTGGCCGCTGCCGGAATGATTCGGTTTTTTCATGATAAATTGCTCAATCCGCCAGATAACACATACTTGCAGGCGGTGATGTGAATTAAGTTAAGTGATAGACTATTTCATCATTTTTTTAGCTGCTATGTACATAGCGTTAACGCTGTGCCATGAAGCAACAGCGAGGAGTGTAGTCGCAAATGGCGAAAGAAAAAAAACGTGGCTTTTTTTCCTGGCTGGGCTTTGGTCAAAAAGAGCAGACCCCGGAAAAAGAGACAGAGGTTCAGAATGAACAACCGGTTGTAGAAGAAATCGTTCAGGCGCAAGAGCCTGTGAAGGCTTCTGAACACGCCGTTGAAGAGCAGCCGCAGGCGCATACTGAGGCCGAGGCGGAAACTTTTGCTGCCGACGTTGTGGAAGTCTCTGAACAGGTTGCTGAAAGTGAAAAAGCGCAGCCTGAAGCGGAAGTCGTTGCACAGCCGGAACCGGTCGTAGAAGAAACGCCGGAGCCAGTGGCTATCGAACGTGAAGAACTGCCGTTGCCGGAGGACGTCAACGCCGAAGAGGTTTCGCCAGAAGAGTGGCAGGCTGAAGCGGAAACCGTAGAGATTGTCGAAGCGGCGGAAGAAGAAGCGGCTAAAGAAGAAATCACCGACGAAGAGCTGGAAGACTGCCGCCGG
>ENA-OZKV01001264-OZKV01001264.1-human-gut-metagenome-genome-assembly--contig:-NODE-1264-length-9629-cov-28.483601_pt1 | contig 9629 bp, 9 predicted proteins | sample MGYA00244829_ERZ653770 | MGnify/ENA primary metagenome ERZ653770 (study PRJEB26926, sample SAMN06165244) | human gut metagenome | biome: ENVO:00009003; feature: ENVO:2100002; material: ENVO:00002003... | reverse complement strand
CACCCTAGAGTTCGTCGGCAGCGTCAGATGTGTATAAGAGACAGTCGTTCTCCTGATACTGACGCCCCGGCTTCACGCGGGCAATGATCCCCTGGTGCACAGCGCCTTCGCTCTTCTCATCAAGAAACTGACGGTTGGCCAGCTGAATCACCACGCCCTGCGCTTCCAGGGCATGGATCAGCGGCAGCAAGCGCTTATCCTCACGGCCTTTCAGAATATAAACTTCCTGAAAACGCTCAGGTGCGCGCTCCAGCAGTGCCTGCACCGCATGGATGCCGTAAATCATTTCACTCATTGATGTACTCGTTTTAGGTTCTGTTATCTGCCCCCTTCACCCCATCCTGCGTCAGCAGACTTCAGGGTGAAGGGAGGTCAATCACTCGGCGATCTTCTTCTTGGCCGCGCGCTTGGCTTTCGTCGCGGCGGCGATTTTCTGTGTTTTCGCCGACGGTTTTTTCGCTTTTTTCTCTTTCTTCGGTCGGGCGGTCTCTTTCTCTTTACGGAAAGCGCTGTCCGGCTCGAAGTTTACCTGCTTACCCACCTGGCGGCGACGGCCGCCCGGCTTGCCAGAGGTACTCTTTTTCGCTTTCTCACGGGCGGTCTTGCCGACATTACGCGGCGCACGCTCGCTGGAGATCAGGGTAAAGTCGATTTTCCGCTCGTCCATGTTGACCGCTTCCACACGGACTTCCACGCGGTCGCCCAGGCGATAGGTCTGGCCGCCGGACTCACCAATAAGACGCTGCCCCACCTGGTCGAAACGATAATAGTCGTTATCCAGGCTGGAAACATGCACAAGACCGTCGATAAACAGATCGTTCAGGCGGACGAAGAAGCCAAAGCCGGTCACACTGGCGATCACGCCAGAGAAGATGTTGCCCACCTGATCCTGCATGAAGTCGCACTTCAGCCAGTCAGACACTTCGCGCGTCGCTTCGTCGGCGCGGCGCTCGGTCATCGAACAGTGCTGACCCAGCTGGAGCATCTCTTCCATGCTGTAGTGCCAGCCGCCGGTCTCGGTGCTGTTGCCTTTATGTCCCTGCTCTTTGGCCAGCAGATACTTGATAGCGCGGTGCAGCGACAGGTCCGGGTAACGACGAATCGGCGAGGTGAAGTGGGCGTATGACTGCAGCGCCAGGCCAAAGTGACCGCGGTTTTCCGGATCGTAGACCGCCTGCTTCATGGAGCGCAGGAGCATCGTCTGCAGCATTTCCGCATCCGGGCGATCGGCGATGGAGGTTAGCAGCTCGGCGTAATCACGCGGCTCCGGCTTGTTGCCGCCAGGCAGCTCCAGTCCCAGCTCAGCCAGCACGGTACGGAAGGAGGTAATCGCTTCGGTGGTTGGCTTATCATGGATACGGAACAGCGCCGGCTCCTGCGCCTTCTCAACGAAGCGCGCGGCGGAGATGTTCGCCAGGATCATGCACTCTTCAATCAGCTTATGCGCATCGTTACGCTGAGTCTGTTCGATACGCTCAATACGGCGTTCGGCATTGAAGATGAATTTAGCTTCTTCACTTTCAAATGAGATACCACCGCGCTCTTCGCGGGCGCTCTCCAGCACTTTGTAGAGGTTATGCAGCTCTTCAATGTGCTTCACCAGCGGCGCGTAGTGTTCGCGCAGTTCCTGGTCACCCTGCAGCATATGCCACACTTTGGTGTAGGTCAGGCGAGCATGTGAACTCATCACCGCTTCATAGAATTTATAACCGGTCAGACGGCCTTTTGACGAAATCGTCATCTCGCACACCATACACAGGCGATCGACCTGCGGGTTCAGCGAGCATAGACCGTTAGACAGCACTTCCGGCAGCATCGGCACTACCTGCGACGGGAAGTAGACCGAGGTGCCACGACTGCGCGCTTCCGCATCCAGCGGCGTCCCCGGGCGCACGTAGTAGCTGACGTCGGCAATGGCGACCCACAGGCGCCAGCCGCCGCCGCGTTTCTTCTCGCAGTACACCGCGTCATCGAAGTCGCGGGCATCTTCGCCGTCAATGGTAACCAGCGGCAGCGAGCGTAAATCGACGCGTCCGACCTTCGCCTCTTCCGGCACCTGTTCTTTGAGACCGGAAACCTGTTTTTCCACCGCCGGCGGCCAGACATACGGAATTTCATGGGTACGCAGCGCCATATCGACGGCCATACCGGTGCCCATGTTGTCGCCCAGCACTTCGACGATCTTACCCACCGCTTTGGTGCGGCGGGTTGGTCGCTGGGTCAGCTCGACCACGACCACGTAGCCCATCCGCGCGCCCATTATCTCTTCCGGCGGGATCAGGATATCAAAGCTCAGGCGGCTGTCGTCCGGGACGACAAAGCCGACGCCAGCGTCGGTGAAGTAACGGCCAACTATCTGGCTGGTTTTCGGCACGAGGACGCGGACGATGCGCGCTTCGCGGCGGCCCTTACGGTCCGCGCCCAGCGGCTGAGCCAGCACCTGGTCGCCGTGAATACAGGTTTTCATCTGTTCTGACGACAGGTACAGATCGTCTTTGCGCCCTTCAACGCGCAGGAAACCATAGCCATCGCGGTGGCCAATAACGGTTCCTTTGAGGAGATCGAGGCGTTCCGGCAGGGCATAGCACTGGCGGCGGGTGAAGACCAGCTGACCGTCGCGCTCCATCGCGCGCAGGCGGCGGCGCAGCGCTTCGGTTTGCTCTTCGCCCTCGATATTTAACTCGATGGCCAGCTCATCGCGGCTGGCAGGCTTTTCCCGTTTAGTTAAATGTTCGAGGATAAATTCCCGGCTCGGGATAGGGTTCGCGTACTTCTCAGCTTCGCGTTCCTGGAATGGATCTTGTGACATATCGGTTCCTCCGTTGTCATCTCCGGCAGAGTGGCGTCACTCCACCAGCAATAATTTATAAAGCGGTTGATTCTTCTCAACCAAATCAGCCAGCGTATAGTTATCCAGTTCCTTGAGAAAACTCTGCGCGGCTTCAGCTAGTGCCTGTTTCAGACGACAGGCTGGTGTAATGTGGCAAAACTCGCTGCTGCAGTTGACCAGCGATAAGGGTTCAAGGTCACGCACCACGTCACCGACGCGGATCTGTCCTGCTGGTTTGCCGAGGCGAATGCCCCCGTTCTTCCCCCGCACGGCAGTCACGTAGCCCATGCGACTTAACTGATTGATTATTTTAACCATATGATTACGGGAGACGCCATAGACCTCGGTCACTTCCGAGATACTGGTCATTCGTCCTTCCGGCAGCGACGCCATATAAATCAGCGCGCGTAGTCCGTAATCGGTGAAACTCGTTAACTGCACATAAACCTCAGGGAAAAGAAAACAGGGTATGTCGAGCGACATCATTATTATTGATGATAAACCAGCCAGCGCTCAGGCCGCTAATTTATTTGAAATGGGGCGGGCGAACAGCAAAAACAAGGGCGCCCGAACGGCGCCCCTTGAGAGTGATTACGCGTCGAACGGATCGCGCAGAATCATAGTCTCGGTACGGTCTGGACCGGTAGAGATGATATCCACCGGCACGCCGGTCAGCTCTTCAATACGCTGGATGTAGTTCAGGGCTGCCTGCGGCAGGCCGCTGCGCTCTTTCACGCCGAAGGTGGTTTCGGACCAGCCCGGCATGGTTTCGTAGATAGGCTCGATACCTTCCCAGTTATCGGCAGCCAGCGGAGTGGTGGTCACTTCGCGGCCATCCGGCATACGGTAGCCAACGCAGATTTTCACTTCTTTCAGGCCGTCGAGGACGTCCAGTTTAGTCAGGCAGAAGCCGGACAGGGAGTTAATCTGCACCGCGCGACGGACTGCGACCGCGTCCAGCCAGCCGGTACGACGACGACGGCCGGTGGTGGCGCCGAATTCGTTACCCTGCTTGCAGAGGAACTCGCCAGTTTCATCAAACAGCTCGGTCGGGAACGGACCTGCACCGACGCGAGTTGAGTACGCTTTAATGATACCGAGAACGTAATCCACATAACGCGGGCCCAGGCCGGAGCCGGTCGCCACGCCACCTGCGGTAGTGTTAGAGGACGTAACGTACGGGTAGGTACCGTGGTCGATATCCAGCAGCGTTCCCTGCGCGCCTTCGAACATCACGAAGTCGCCGCGCTGACGCGCCTGATCCAGCAGGTCGGATACGTCCACCACCATGCTGGTCAGGATATCGGCAATCGCCATCACATCGTCCAGCACTTTCTGGTAGTCAACCGCTTCTGCTTTGTAGAAGTTCACCAGCTGGAAGTTGTGATATTCCATCACTTCTTTCAGTTTATCGGCGAAGGTTGCTTTATCGAACAGATCGCCAACGCGCAGACCGCGACGAGCGACTTTATCTTCGTAAGCCGGGCCAATGCCGCGACCGGTAGTGCCGATCGCTTTCGCGCCACGCGCTTTTTCACGCGCCACGTCCAGCGCCACGTGATAGTCAAGGATAAGCGGGCAGGCTTCAGAGAGCAGCAGACGCTCGCGAACCGGGATACCACGGTCTTCCAGGCCCTTCATCTCTTTCATCAGCGCGGCCGGAGACAGCACGACGCCGTTACCGATGATGCTGGTGACGTTTTCACGCAGAATGCCTGATGGAATAAGATGGAGAACGGTTTTTTCACCGTTGATTACGAGAGTATGGCCGGCGTTGTGACCACCCTGGTAGCGCACAACATATTTAGCCCGTTCAGTCAGGAGATCGACGATCTTCCCTTTACCTTCGTCACCCCATTGGGTGCCCAGTACGACGACGTTGTTACCCATTTTTCAAAATCACCGTTTGCTTAAAAATGGATTCTACCATCGCTTTTTCAGAGTTACAGCACTTTTTGCATCCAAAATAAGGCAAATCCGACCACTTTTTGATCAGCCAATCGATTTCCTCAACATGTAGTAGATCACAATCCCGGCAACCACAAGTCCGCCGCCAAAACGACGCAATAAATTATCCGGTAGCTGGCTCAGGCTGGCGACCATCTTGCGCCAGGCGCGCGGATAAAGCAGCGGGCCAAGCCCTTCAAGTACTAAAACCAGCGCCAGCGCCAGCCAAATGGTGGAGTTCATCGTCAACCCTAATTGAAAAGTATCATTGCCGCCCTCGCGGGCGTCTCGGCCAGCATGGTGAATTCATTCCCTCATTTCACATTGTCCCGTATTTCAGCTTCATTATGAACCGGAAAGGTGAAACAAAATTCACAACTAATTGTATTGCTGGATATTTTTTAAATTGTAACTATGCCATCGCGTACTACAACCCGGTACGTCTACTTAATCAGGAAGATTATGATGAGAGAATTAACCGCATTTGAAATCGAAAATGTGAGCGGCGCAGGCTGGTTACAGGATGGTCTGGCGGCCTTAGGCAGCAAGGTCGGCGCAGCCGCATGGACGATGGGCACTGATGCCCTGAGCATTAACCTGCCACTGCTTGGCACCCTCAATCTGGCCGACCTGGCGCCGGACCTGGGCAAAACCTTAGGCGAAAGCATCGGCTCTTCTATCGGCGGCACCATCGAAAGTACGCTGGCAGGCCTGCCGGTGATCGGCGGCCTGCTGAACAAGCTACTCGGCAACTAATTCCCGCCCTCGCAGCATGAAAAAAGGCGCCTGTTTCAGGCGCCTTTTCGCATTATTACTTCAGGTTTACACCTTCTCCGGCTTATTTACGCACCGAATCCGGTGAACGCATATAGCGGAAGAAATCGCTGTCCGGACTCAGGACCATCACATCCTGATTGCTCTGGAAGCTCTTCTCATAGGCACGCAGGCTACGGATAAAGGAGTAGAAGCCTGGATCCTGGCTGAACGCGTCGGCAAACAGTTTCGCTGATTCCGCATCACCTTCACCACGCAGGATACGGCCCTGGCGCTCGGCTTCCGCCAGCGTCTTGGTGACTTCATAGTCCGCAGTCGCGCGCAGTTTTTCCGCTTCTTCCTGACCCTGTGAACGATGGCGACGAGCAACCGCTTCACGCTCCGCGCGCATACGGTTATAAATCGCTTCCGACACTTCTGCCGGCAGGTTGATCTGTTTGATACGTACGTCGACAACTTCGATACCCAGCGCCGCCATACTGTTCGGGTTGATCACCTGCACTTTACCGTTGGTTTCGGCTTCCACACGCTCTGCCGCTTTAGCAATCGCGTCGTCAGCCGCCGGGGTGCTAACCTCATCTTCCGTACCGGCCGAACCCGAGTTCAGCGCATCGCGCACTTCCAGGGTCAGGCGACCACGGGAGTCGGTGACGATATCTTTCACATCCAGACGACCAATTTCAGAACGCAGACGGTCAGAGAATTTACGCTTCAGCAGTACCTCGGCCTGGGAGACGTCGCCGCCGCCGGTTGCCAGGTAGTAACGGCTGAAGTCGCTGATGCGCCACTTGATATAGGAGTCGACGATCAGGTCTTTCTTCTCTTTAGTAACGAAACGGTCAGCCTGGTTGTCCATGGTCTGAATACGCGCATCCAGCATCTTCACCGATTCGATAAACGGGATCTTGAAGTGCAGGCCTGGCGCATACACCAGCGGCTTGTTTTCGTCGTCGCGCAGAACTTTACCGAAACGCAGCGTGATACCGCGCTCGCCTTCCTTTACGACAAAGACAGACATGTAGAGCACTACCAGCACGATGACAATGATCGCGATAACAGATTTACGCATCGTTATTCCCCCTGACGCTGGTAGTCGTTACGCTGCGCGTTAGCGCGGCGTTGGTCCATAATGCTACCCCCGGTTGAGCTCGAGGTTGATGAGGTGCTGGCGCTGCTTGAGCTGGATGCTGGCGGCAGGCGCAGCAGATCGCTGGCGTCACTGCTATCGCTCTTTGCTGCCGGCGCAGCGGCGCCTTTCAGCATCTGATCCAGCGGCAGAACCATCAGATTGCCGTTTTTGCTGTCATTGACCAGCACTTTACGGGTGTGGCTCAGCACTTTTTCCATGGTTTCGATATACAGACGCTCGCGGGTAATTTCCGGCGCGGCTTTGTATTCCGGCAGGATCTTCGCAAAGCGAGCCACTTCACCCTGGGCTTCCAGAACGGTCTGGGTCTTATAGGCGCGTGCCTCTTCGAGGATACGCTGCGCCTGACCATTCGCCCGCGGCTGGACTTCGTTGGTATACGCTTCCGCTTCACGAATGTACTGCTGCTCGTTCTCACGCGCGGCAATGGCATCGTCAAACGCGGCCTTCACCTCTTCCGGCGGACGCGCCGTCTGGAAGTTGACGTCCAGCAGAGTGATACCCATGTTGTACGGGCGAATCGTCTCTTCCAGCTCACGCTGGGTATCGCTACGGATCACGGTACGACCTTCGGTCAGAATGCGATCCATGGTGTATTTGCCGATCACGCCGCGCAGCGCGCTGTCGGTGGCCTGACGCAGACTGTCGTCCGCGCTGGTCACGCTAAACAGATAGCGCTCCGGATCGGTGACGCGGTACTGCACGTTCATCTCAACGCGCACCACGTTTTCGTCAGAGGTCAGCATGACGCCGGAAGCCGCAAGTTCGCGCACCGACTCCACGTTCACCGCCTGAACGTTATCGATAAAGGTCGGTTTCCAGTTCAGGCCAGGCTCAACCAGATGGCTGAACTTACCAAAACGGGTGACCACGCCGCGCTCGGCCTCTTTAATGGTATAGAAACCGCTGGCCGCCCAGATAATCACTGCCGCCGCGGCAACGATGCCGACAATACGCCCGCCCATCGGTCCGCGAGGCCCCTGCGCGCTATTGCCGCCGCCCAGTCCGCCCTTGCCGCCGCCGAGCCCGCCAAGTTTTTTACTTAACTTGCGGAAGATATCATCCAGATCCGGCGGCCCCTGCTCGCGACCGCCTTTATTGCCATTTCCCTCAGAGTTGCCGCCAGGTTTGCTGCTCCCCCACGGGTCGCGGTCCTGTCCGTTATTACCGGGCTGATTCCACGCCATGTATATGCTCCATATTTGTTTTTGATATCCCCACAGGGGTCAATATCTTCAGGCAAGCTGCAAGGTTAAACCACATAGTCAACAAGCGTTGGCTCTTGCTTACAGAGGCGCCGCCAGTCAACGATCGGCATGCGCACCTGCAGACTCACGCTGCCGTCATCCTCCATCCACTCTTTTTCTATCGCCTGAAGCTGATAGAAACGGCTTCTCAGTCGCCCTTCTTTCGGCGGTAAGCGCAGCGTATGCTGGGCCACTTCACCGGAAAGACGCTCCGTTAATGCCTGAAAAAGCAGTGGTACGCCAACCCCGGTCTGGGCTGAAAGCCAGACCCGAATCGGTTTATTTTCATCGTCGCGATCGATGCGCGGTTCAAAATCGTCAAGCATGTCGATTTTGTTCATCACCAGCAGCGCCGGGATCTCATCGGCCTCAATTTCAGCGAGAACCGTATTTACCGCATCAATGTTTTCCTGCACGCGGACATCCGCCGCGTCAATCACATGCAGCAGCAGCGTCGCCTGACGCGTCTCCTGCAACGTCGCTTTAAACGCGGCTACCAGATCGTGCGGCAGGTGGCGAATAAAGCCGACGGTATCGGCCAGCACCGTTTCGCCGACGTCAGGGACGTCAATGCGGCGCAGCGTCGGGTCCAGGGTGGCGAACAGCTGGTTCGCGGCATAGACCTCGGCGGCAGTGATCTGGTTAAAGAGCGTTGATTTTCCGGCGTTGGTATAGCCCACCAGCGACACGGTAGGAATATCGGCTTTCGCACGCGACCGCCGCCCCTGCTCGCGCTGTTTCTCGACTTTTTCCAGCCGCGACAGGATCTGCATGATACGGTTACGCAATAAACGACGGTCGGTTTCGAGCTGGGTTTCACCCGGGCCACGCAAACCAATCCCGCCCTTCTGTCTTTCAAGGTGGGTCCAACCGCGGACAAGGCGAGTCGCCATATGGCGCAGCTGCGCCAGCTCGACCTGCAATTTCCCTTCATGGGTGCGCGCGCGCTGGGCGAAAATATCTAAAATAAGACCGGTGCGATCGATAACCCGGCATTCGCACAGGCGTTCCAGGTTACGTTCTTGCGCCGGACTCAGGGCATGATCGAAGAGCACGACCGAAGCGCCGGTCGCTTTAACGGCTTCCGCAATTTCGACTGCCTTACCTTCACCAACAAAATACTTCGGGTGCGGTGCTTTACGGCTACCGGTAATCACCTGCATTGCTTCGACACCGGCGGAAGAGGCCAGAGTTTCAAACTCCTGGAGATCTTCCATATCTTTGTCTTGCGAAAAATAGATGTGTACCAGTACCGCCTGCTCACCGGCGTCATAACGGTCAAACAAGCGTAAACCCCTTATAAAATACCAGCGGGGAACGCAGAAAACCTGGCTCCCCGGCGTGGAAAAACAGCACTGGCCTTATTCGGCGTCGTCGCTGTCTTGTTGCGGCGCAGAAGAACCCTGCGCGCTACCACCGTGGTGATAGTTACTGGAACCGCCGCCAGCATTGTTGCTGTGGTGAGACACCGGGCGAGACGGGACAACAGTAGAAATTGCGTGCTTATAGACCATCTGGCTGACCGTGTTCTTCAACAGGATCACGAACTGATCGAAAGACTCAATTTGCCCTTGCAGCTTGATACCATTCACCAAATAAATAGAAACCGGAACGCGTTCCCGACGCAAAGCGTTCAGGAACGGATCTTGTAAAGATTGCCCCTTAGCCATTCTCTCTTTTCCTT
>ENA-OZKV01001245-OZKV01001245.1-human-gut-metagenome-genome-assembly--contig:-NODE-1245-length-9765-cov-5.535221_pt1 | contig 9765 bp, 10 predicted proteins | sample MGYA00244829_ERZ653770 | MGnify/ENA primary metagenome ERZ653770 (study PRJEB26926, sample SAMN06165244) | human gut metagenome | biome: ENVO:00009003; feature: ENVO:2100002; material: ENVO:00002003... | reverse complement strand
TATTACAGGTGAAATAATTACACCTACACCTGATTAATCCACTTCTGGGAGGACTGATTGGGAATACCTATAGTTCTTTCACTTTAGCAAAAGGAGAAGAAACACTAATAGCTAATGGTACTGGTGTTTATTACGTTTCAAATTCCTATCTAGATTCCGTGTCAACTTTAGTCGTAATTGATTACGATAATTCATATGTATTAGGAGGAGTAAATTATAGGATTAAATTTAGAGTACAAGAAAGCCATTTGTACGCAACGGCTTTATCAGGAGAAGAATCTGTCAGAGTAAGGAATATTGCGCACAAGTAAACTATTTTTTACTTCTGGGAGGACTGATAGGAATAAATAATACGTGGTTTAGAACACGAAGTCAATATAAAGGAAGCATACTACAAGCCCCAACCGGTATATACCGACCTGCCCCGGGCGTTATTACTGACACCCTTTCAGGGGGTGGACTTATTCTAGTTTTTAGGATGGACGATAATAATGCTTGTGTTTTTCAAGTGACCGGGAATGGCATCTTAGCTGTTCGTACAATGAATGTAAACAACGGTAAATGGAGCGACTGGGATACAATAGCTAATCCAAGTTTTCCAACATAATATAGTGCCACAAACCCGACCTGGGAGAACTGCTGGAAAATAGATTGGTAAAATATAAGGAAATGAATCTTGGAGCAAATGAGATAATAGATACTGGTGCGAATACAGGATTAATACGTTTTAAAATTAATGCAACATCTGCATCATGTGTGTTTTTTTGCAATTCAGGATCATCTAATATAATGCTAATAACACAGAATGTCGATAATTATTTTACAACCAATAAATCTTCTAATAGTGAGAAAATAGCTATTTATAAAGAGTCTGACAACGGTAACATTTTAATAAAGAATCTAACAGCCATTAACTATGGAACTTTTGTGTTTTATTACATATAAGATCTCAGATAACTACTTCTGGGAGAACTGATTGGTACAGCTACGGCTAATAAGAATGGATTAATGAGTAAAATATTTGTAGTAACTGATATAGAAAGAGGAAAAGGTCTGATTATTGACTATAAAGCTGATTCTAATGGTTTATATACTTCTTCTTCGTTGATAGAAATATATGTCTATTCGGGAGCTAATACTGCATTTTATAGAGTGATGTCAATACCTACTGGATCTAAAAACATAGAAATAAAATATATGGGGGCGCATTGGTGCGATTTTAAATATGCAAATAGTAAATTGTATGTGTTACCTAAGTCGGATGATTCTTCCATCTCGTATAAGGTATCATTAGTTAGAAGAACAAGACCGAATTTCTTAACAATAGACTTTTCTGATTTTTCCAATATTACAGGTGAAATAATTACACCTACACCTGATTAATCCACTTCTGGGAGGACTTTTGCCGCTTGCCAGTATTACATCAAAGGGGCTAATCAGCGGATTGATTGTGTTTAATGCCTACATTTCTTCTACTACGACATGTGTTTTAATAGAAGGATCATTTAATGAATCAGGAGGTATGGGTGTCGTTAATTTGGATTTCCGACCTTATGGTATGGCATCGTATTCCATTTCATTGTTCATTGATTCTGTAGTGAGAGCTTCCGTTATAAACGGAACCAATAAAAATTCTTTTTCCATTTACTATTTAACGGAAGGTGGTTTGATAAGAATCAAAATCATATTTATATACGATGGTCCTATATCAATGGTAGCAAGAGGAAACAACACTGTCATTAAATCCATCTCTAAATCCGAAAATTTAGATACAAATGGTTTTAATAAAGTAACAATATCTTAACAAATATCAAAGAAAACCGACCTGGGAGGACTAATGAACGGTTTGAAGCTGTTCCCGTTTATGCCCAAAGGTATATTAAGTACAGACGAAGAGGTAAATAGTGCAACTGCAAGCGGAATGTATCATGTATTCGGACGAAACGGAATTAGTGTTGTTTCAAATTATTCCATAATGATAGTTTTTAACGATGGACAAGGATATGTCATTCAAATGACATTCCGTCTAGGTGAGGATGTTGTTGGTTTCCGCCGTAATTATAATGGGGAATGGGGAGATTTTAGGTCTTTTGTATTGGCTTCTTAGAAACATGGATTACCTTTGCACCGCACATGGCGTTGTGCATATCAGGATCGGGTGGCACCGGCTTGTACCGGACCACCCGTTTTTTATACCAAAGATACGGTTTTCCAATAATTCCAATTACTAAACCACTTCACTCGATATTTATAGATATCTCCGCTATAATTATATAGGTTCTGAACACAACAGATATTAGGTTTGCCGATTACAACTAATACACAATTACGGACATATTCTAATTTTGAATTTTGTGATAGTAAGTATATTCCGCTATATTGCATAGAATCTAATTCGTCTTGAGATTCTATTTCTTTCTCATCTCTGAACCTTAACCACGTATCATTTATCCCCAACAGTCCTCCCAGGTCGGATTTTAGGGCTTTATGTTGTTTGAATTTGTTTCCAATCAGTCCATTGAAAATTACCATCAACGACAACACCTGCACGATATTTGATAATTAAAGTATTGACCACTTGTCTAGCTTCTTGAATAAGATAACCAGATCCGTTGAATACTAATAAAATTCCATAATCATTATCCGGTGAATTAGTAAATGATGCCAAAGATGTATATGTGTATATACCTGATTCTGTTATATTATTAAAATCTGTATTTTGTTCTAAAATACCTTTGGGCATAAACGGGAACAGCTTCAAACTGTTCATTAGTCCTCCCAGAAGTGGGAAATCAGACCGCCGTTGTTGTGATTCTCACCCAAGAATTCCAATTACCATACCACATACTACGTATATAGTAAGATCCATCACTGTAATATATAATTTGGATGGATGAATCTTGTCCACCACCTAAATTAGTATATAAGGTAACCAATATACCCCATAATCCGTTATTTATAGGCGTATTGGTTGATCCTTCTTGGATTCGTAGAATAACACTTTTTTAATGGTGTTTAAGTCACCTTTAAACAGTCCTCCATCTCTTAACCACGTATCATTTATCCCGATGAGTCCTCCCAGAATTGTAGCTAGCTGCTGTTTTGTAACTTTTGCCACGTCATTCCCTTTTACAACCAACGCATAATCAAAATCCGTCAACTGCGATACTTGATTTAATTTTTTGTCTGCCATAATCGTATTTTTTTTAATTATTTATTACTACTTGATTTTCTACCACTTGAACATATCCACCCGAAACAAGATTTTCCAAGTCGAATGCCATACCTATTCCGCTGTCACGGATACAGAGATAAAGAACCTCCTTATCGGTGTAATACTTGCCTTCTTCCAGCACCATGTTATGTACCCAAGGTATAGGATCATCCAGTGTGCCGGAGTGCTCTATCTGCACAACCTTGTACAAGGATTCCGTACCCGTTCCCGGCTTCCAGTCCTCCTGCGGTGTATGTTTCTGTATAACCTCATAGAGCGTGCTGCCATAGCGGAAGCGGAACTGCACATCAACCTCTGTACCTATCAGATCCTCCCATAAGGGAAAGTACTCTTTCTTCGCCAATGCTTCCTCTACAGTAAGCCCGGCATTGTTAATGTTTGCCGCAATATCGTTTAATAGTGTATCCACACGATCAAGTGCTTCAACATCTATCGCTTCCGTATCGATGAAGGACGCTTCGGCAATCATCTGCTCCTTCTGCTTTGATGTGATTTCTTTCCACATAGCCACATCCTCAGGACTGTTTATCAATACCTGATTCTCAAATCTTCGTTCCGACAGAGGCATATCTTCGGCCTGTGTCAGATAGCAATCATAACCTGCTTGTAATATCATATCGTTTACTCAATTAAATCCATACGTGTTATATACCAATGGTTGTTAAAGGCCTTCATCTCCAAAACATAAGGCCTTGCCATCTGAATTTCTGTTTTGTTATTGTAAGCTCCCACCAGTCCGCAGAAATAGTTCGTAGCCTTGTATTTATCCGGGTTCTTGGCCACCCTTGATGTCATATCAACCACAAACTCCAGTTTCAATCCGTTCCATGATGACGCAGGAGGAAGAGTTATGGTTCCGCCCAAACCGTCAGCAGAGAAGAACGTAGATCCCTGAGTAGACGGATTCACGGTCATATTGCCTTCCGAATCAGCTAGACTATCCATATCGCTTCCCGGTGAGTAGAGAAGAGTGGCGGTTACCGTACCCCCGATATTCGCCTTCGTTGCGACAAGATTTCCATTCTGATCCACACGGAACGGAGCGTTTCCCGGAACCTTACCTCCAGCCCATATCCTTATAGGTGTTGTACCAGCTTCCTTGCTGCTTCCTCCTGTAAGACCGGCTACGACATTATTATTCGAATCCTTTATCAATAACTCATTGCCTTGGACGAAATTAAGACTGGCATTCTTGGCTATTATTAGGCTGGTATAAATAGGACCAACATTGCTTAATTCCGTCCAATAGGTGGTATTGGTATAGGTTATAGAAGATGAGGATGTATGCGTCTTGATACACTTATACACATCCCATCCGTCTACCGCGCTATTATTCCTTACCATCACGATATCAATATATCTCGTGCCACTTGTAAGGTCCTCGTCATTCCTGTACGTCACGCCGGACGCCCACTCGGAAGACCGTATAATACATCCCTGTATTCCTTGTATACCCTGTTCACCGGGCTTCCCGTCTTTTCCATCCTCGCCATCCTTACCATCCGTTCCGTCTTTGCCCGGCTCACCTTTCTCTGCCCATACATCGTATTCGGCAGTGTTCACCTCACCCGTCAGGCAGTATCCGCCATCATTGAAAGTAAACCGGTTGCCGGCATTGTCTGTCCAGCACCATAAGGGAGGATTGGTAGTGGATGCCTTGGCTACATAAGAGCCGCCACCCATCGAAACGACACCCATCTTGGGTACAACCATACCAGTCCTAAACTGCCCCATCTGGGTGTAACCGTCACCCTTGTCACCTTTGATTTTTATCGGTGTACCCCATGCTCCGTCAGATGCGGACGCAGCAACCTTCTGCGACATCCATATGGCGGCACTTGTCGCATTTGTATGCCATCCTCCAGTAGTACCGTTCCCGGTAGGTACAGAAGGTTGGGAAGTGCTGTCATTATAAGTTATAAACACGCTCAATCCGTCAGAACCTGCTGCACCATCAGCACCGTCCGATCCGTCCACAACCATCAATGCCCATGCTGTTCCGTTCCATATATATACACGACCATTATTGGTATCCCGGTATGCCCAGTTGGTCTGAGGATTGGAAGGAGGTGTTTGGAGATCTCCTTTCCATACAATACTCAATCCGTCTTTCCCGTTCTTCCCATCAATTCCGTCAATAGTCATCTGATACCACTGTCCATCCTGATATACATATGATTTCTTATCAGTGGTATTCTTGTATGCCCACCCGTTCTGAGGATTGGAAGGAGCGGAGGAAAAATCACCTTTCCAAATGATGCTCGTTCCGGCTACGCCCTCAGCACCGTCAGCACCATCAAATCCGTACTTCGCCCAAAGGGCAGGAGCACTGAATTTACTCCATATACCGTTTTTCTTCTCCCTCTCACTGATCCACTCATAAGGCAGAGAGCTGGAAACACCTATAGGATCATCATGCCAGCCGGAAGGCACATAATCGTCCGTCTGTGACGTGGAAGGAGTGGCAGGTTTACTCTCTGTTGTAGTATGGATGAATACCCTCTCATAACTGGTACCATCGCTTCCGTCCTTTCCGCTTTGAACCAAAAGTTCATATTCATCGGTATTTATCTCACCCGTCAGCACATATCCGCCATCATTGTAAGTAAACCGGTTGCCGGCATTGTCCGTCCAGCACCACAATGGAGGATTGGTAGTGGATACTTTAGAAAGAAACGAACTTCCTCCCATTGTAACGATACTCATTTTGGGAACAACCAAGCCGGAATACCACGGACCGCTATTGGTCACGCTCACACCGTCCTTTCCCGGTGCCCCCGGTGCTCCCGTATCACCTTTAGAAGCAATCTCCAGCCAATCGCCGTTAGATCCCGGTGCAGCAGACGAACCATCCTCATTGATACACGCCCACATGCTTCCGTTATAAGACAAGCTATCGTAGTAATCGTAATGTACGCCAGGTATATAGCCTTCCTCACGGAAATTCAAAGTCTGTACAGGTGTTCCGTCTGGCTTTATCTGCTTGATAATACCTGTCATATATATATTATTCAGATACATGGAATAACCGTCCATGTTCAGTCCGAATATATTCAGATTGGAAAGGTCGCCATATTGTAGGGCAACATTGGCGGCGGAGATCTCCCATGTATTCTGTTTCCACAACATACGGGTGTAAGTCCTTGTTTCGTAGACTGAAGTCTGGCGCTCCGTATTAGTGAAACTACCGTATGCCACGAAAGTCATCATCTCAAAAGGGTCGAAAGAAGAAGAGTACGATGAAGAAGTGGGGCGCAACTGGTACTTGAATGTTTCGTTTCTTTCACCCGTAACTTCCGTAATCGTGAAATATACTGTACAGAATCCGGCAAAACGTCTGTTGCCCTTTCCATCGTCGTAATCCTCCGTAGCGTTCCCGGTGATGTTATGATAGATACCCATACAGATATCGCCTACTGCGACAGCACCAATCTCACCATCTTCCAGCTTAAGTGTACATGTCTTGGTCCCTGTATCTACTGTTTCTATAATGCCGGCTCCGGGCGCACGCCACTTGTCACCCAGCGTGACCATCACACGATTGTATCTTAATTCGGGAACTTCGAGAAACCGGCGGATAAACATGCTCTCAAACTCCCCATGCCCTGTATCGAATATCTTGGCTCCGAATCCGGTTAAGCCGCTTGCAAAACCATTCTTTCCGAAAACAGCACCGGCAAACATACTGAGAAGAAATTTAGTGGAATCCGCCACGTCCTTCCGCACGAATATCTCTTTCAGCTTCTCCGCACTGTTCTCTATCTCAGTCATTACACGCAATGCGCTCATCACATCCTCATCGGTGTAGGTGACATCCTTGTCACCCTGCTTTACGATGCGGTTTATCAGATTCCCGGCTATCTTAAGACCTTTGAGGTAATTAATGATCCCTTGCGCATCATCATCGTTCAATGCGGAAAGGAACCAGTTTTGTACAGGCGTGTCCTTATCCAGTGTGTATGCGGAGTTGGCGTGATCGGCGTTGGTGACATCTCCCCCTCCGCCACCACTGCCGCCACCGCCGTTCTGCTTTATCTCTTCAACCTCAATGGAGATCTTACTAAAGTTGCTGTTGATGCGGTCTGCCGTTTCGCTCCAAGTTCCTGTTTTGTTTATTGTATTAAGCTCCATATATCCTGTTCCACTTTTACCATTCCGCATCCGGATGCACTTCAACGGACAGATGGTTCATTATTCTGATGATTAATTCTCGTATCATAAGTATGTTTCACTATTTAAGTTGGTCCATTATTACAATTTCCCAAATTATTCTACAAACTATTTATATACATACCTAATCCTCTTCCTATTTTCCTTCCTCCTATTTCGTTTGGATGCAGTGTCCCATCATTCATATATACTTCTACTTGATCAATAGTCCAGCCGTTTGAATGAAAGTCGTAATAAGGAACCCCAAACATCTCATGAATTTCCCTCATAGCTTTAGCAATCAAATTCATATTCATACCATTTCGCAAGAGAGGTGGAGTACAAGGTTGAGAACCATAAGGTAATCTTTCCGGCTGAGAACATAAAACGACTGTTATTCCCTTGTTCCAATTGTGTATGATATTAACGCAAGTCATTATGGCTGCATACAGACTTTGTGGAGTTCTTCCCTCATTAATATCTTCTTCTGTTAAGACTTTGTAACTAGTATCTATGCTATCATCCTTAACATAATATCCGGCCTCATTTAATTTAAGAATCGGTATTTTTAATTCAGCATATTCATTCTTTATGCAATCGTTTATTGTCCCTAATATATCTCCCCCATGACCATAGTCATTCGTACCTCCCAAAATAGTCACAAAATCACTTTGTAGAATAAGCTCTTTATTTTTTATTATATTTTGTGGGAACATTGTGAGTGGCTGACCATTTCCATCTTTACCTGTATCTCCAATTTTATTTAATCCGGTTACTTCCAATAATGCAGGAAAATATTTTCCCTGCATTGTATAGCTGTCACCAACACAAAATATTTTTTTACCAACATGTGGCATAAGCTTTGAAATCAGTGCTCTCCCTCCTTGGTCTATTGGATTGATAAGATATGGATTGAACTGAGATGCATAACTTGATTCTTTATTTTTTTTTGAAAGCCATAGAGGAGCCGCTTTGTCTATAGCTAATTCTTCGGATGTTATAACTCCGGATGTTCCCAGTTTTACTCTTACATAAGCAATACCCATTTGTATCGGTTCTCCCGATACGAATCCTTTTTCAGAAGTAATATCAATTTTATTTCTATCATACGTGAACAATCCAATAGTTGCATTGGAGTAATATATATCTCCTTCGAAGACTGGTATATAGTCAGACACCCACCATCCGTTGCCCAATTTTGTGACCTTTGTCGGATTAATCAAATTATCACTTTTAAGCAAAACGTCCTGCTCAATTATAGGTAATGTTCTTAGCTGGTTAATATACTTCGTAATATCTCTAATTTTTTCAATTTCCGATAAAGTTAAGTCGGTAACATAATATCCATGACCTGATAATATTAATTTCGAATCGGTTTCGATTGCAATTTTTTCATATGTTTCTATATTTTCAGGAACTGATACATCTCTATTGACCGTTATTCCAGCAAACATTCTTGAGGAAATCATATTCCATATTCCATTTCTATAGCCTTTTAAATTCCAATAAGTATTAGCCTCACTTGTTAAATTAACAAGATGTATAATATCCCCCTTTTTAAAAGTATTTTTAAATACAATTTTTGTACTTTCACCGTTGGCGGCCACTACTTGAGAGCCAAAAATAGAACCTATATCCGCTTTTGTTTTAATAGGTTCAAGATCTTTATTTTTGATAGAAGTATAAATCTTTATATCATCCGAATTTGAAGACGATTGCTTTGATGCCGCAAAATATTTGCATCGCTCTGGAAATACAACCAACATTGGAGCTAATAATTTATTTTTCGTAGTATATGGTATGGATGATATGAAAGATTTGGCAGCGTCATAAAAAGAAACGGCTACATTTGTATTTATTCCAGTTATTAGGTTATGTATAGATACGGATTTCATTTCTCCAACTTCTATGTAATCAGTAGCAGAGCCATAAGCATAAGAAATAAAATTACCAGTATTATTAATTACAGTAGCATTTTTTCTTGTAAACAATATTTCTTTAGAAAAAGAAATGCCAATGTTACTTTCTAACTCGGACAATTCCGTAGCCAGACTTTTGCGGCTGATCGGGTTAACCACCGCATCAGTTATAGTAGCCGGGTAAATGGTTTGTCCGCCCTTGGTCAGTTTATGCATTTTTGCCATAATATCTCCTGTTTTTAGCCTAAGTTCCGCCGGAACTTGGCCCGTTGTTATTTTATGTAATTATTTATTAACTATTAAAATCACTCAGCACATCATCATACTCCTTATCTGACAGAGATACGCTCTGCACCGCATTGTATGCGGCATAATCCGGATAGGGAATGATCTCCGCTGTGCTCTCATCCGTCTCTGTCTCTTATACACATCTCCGAGCCCACGAGACAGGCAGAAATCTCG
>ENA-OZKV01001239-OZKV01001239.1-human-gut-metagenome-genome-assembly--contig:-NODE-1239-length-9802-cov-13.476557_pt1 | contig 9802 bp, 10 predicted proteins | sample MGYA00244829_ERZ653770 | MGnify/ENA primary metagenome ERZ653770 (study PRJEB26926, sample SAMN06165244) | human gut metagenome | biome: ENVO:00009003; feature: ENVO:2100002; material: ENVO:00002003... | reverse complement strand
GCATATCCTTAAGTAAACAATAATAAATTACGTTTCACACGAAATTTTTATCGTCTTGCCCCAGATTTATTTTGGCATAAAAAGGTTCATGGGGCGTGTGAAAAAACGAGAGTTTTTTCATTCGTCCTTTTGCTTATAGTTATAATAATAGCTATATTACATAAAAAAGGGTATAGTTCCCCTTACCCCATAAGAATGATATTATGAAATCTTATGCGGCAGCTGCAACTTTTTTCTGTTTGTTGTGATATTTATAAAGATTGTGTCCGATAGAAACGAGAAATACTTCAAGCAATACAGATTTTATTCCTCTTCGGACAATTCTTTTGTACCACCGGTCGTTTTTCATGATACCAAAGGTACCTTCTGCCTGAATGGATCTGTTCATCCTTAGAAGCGCTCCCTGGATACTTTCGAGATTTTCTATCACTTCCTGATGCATCGCTGTAAGTTCGCGGTTGATCCGTACAGTACGGTTTTTATCTGTCTTTTTACATTGTTCTGCATATGGACAGCCGGAGCAATCTTCACACTGATACACTTCTTCCTGACGCCCATACTTGTTCCCTTTTACGTTTTTTCGATACTGAAGATAAAAGCTTTTCCCATTTGGACAACGCATGATTCCGCCTTCCCCGATTGGAAAATTTACTGCACGAAATGGATCTTCATGATACTTCTTGTCTGTAGTCTCTTTCTTGAACATGGTAAATTTCATATATTTTTCCATTCCATGCTGCCCACAGAAGATGTAATTGTTGTAAGAACCATATCCAGCATCTGCTACTGGGTACTTCGGATAAAAGCCATATGTAGTATAAAACTTGTTCATTAATGGAATAAAACAATCCATATCTGAGCGATACTGATTTACATCAACAACAGCAATATATTCATCTGCAATACCGACCTGTACATTATAAGCTGGAAGCAACTGGTCATTGCCCATGTAGTCTGTCTTGATTCGCATAAAAGTGGCTGAATGGTCTGTTTTCGAGTAACTGTTGCGATCTTCTCCACAGATTTTGATTTTTTCCACGTATTCTTCCAACTTAGCAGCATACTCTTTGAGTTTCTCATAATGACGTTGTTGTGTAGTTTTGCGATGTCCACTGCCATGAACAAACATTGCTTCATTAATCTGCCAGACTTCTGCATACTGTTCAGCAGCTTCCTTCAGATACTCTGGTGCGTACTCACTATTGATACAAAGTTTCATACCTGTACATGAAAGTTCCTCATTGATTTCCTCAAAGAGTGTAGTTATCTTACCAAAGAGACGGTATCTGGATTTTTCGGTTGCTTTTTTCCATACCCAGGAGTATTTATTCGCATTTGCTTCAAACTTGGATCCATCAATGTATAGATGTTGAAGATCTACATGCTCTGTCTCGAAGATTTTTTTGTTTATATCTTGAAATATTTCCTCAATGGAATCAGCAAGTACTTCGTTGATGAAGTAGCCGAAAGTACGGTAAGAAGGTGCTTGATGATCCATAAGATACTTAAATCATCATATTTCTGAAATACCGGATTGTGTAATCAACGCCTCTGTCGGAAAGCTCACCATGCCAGTATGCAGATTCCGGCTCGATGCTCAGGCCGCCGTCATACCCCAAGCCGTACAGAATACCCATAAAGGAGGTCCAATCGGTCTGATCCATGCCTGCGGGCGGGTTGTCATATACCTTGCCTTCGATTTTTACAGCGCCCTTTAAGTGCACATGTATAAATCTCTTGCCCCAGTCTCTTGTCTCCTGCAGATAATCGCCGCCTGCATTGATGCAGTGGCTGCCATGAAACCCAAACGCGTGGTTTACGTCAGCTGCAACCCCGAAACTCTTGCCCGTGATTTGACCCACTTGACCCGCCGCGGATGGAAAGCATTAAAAATCCAGCCCGTGGATATGTTCCCCCACACGGAACATGTGGAGACGGTTGTCTTGCTTTCCAAGGGTGAGGTCGACTCGAAAAAGATTCGGGTTGAGTTCTCTTTGGAAGATATGGATATGTCCGAATTTCAGGATGGGGCAACCTATCCGCAGATCAAGGAGTATGTGTTGGAGCATACCGGGTTAAAGGTGTCCAACCTCTATATCTCACAGATTAAACGAAAATGTGGGATTGGGGTTGGTAAGAACTATAATCTGCCGAAGTCCGAGGATTCCAGACAGCCCCAGTGTCCGCAGGAAAAAGAGAAAGCAATCCGAGAAGCATTCAAATATTTTGGGATGATCTAACATCCCGCAAAATGGAGGTTTCTTATGGATAGATTGATTTCTTGTGAGTTTAACATGGATACCGCTTGTGTGGAACTGAAATTTTTAGATGGCAGCATGATTGCCATTGATACCATCGCCGTGGAGAATGAGGTTGCTGACAATATGTATCAACGGTCAGAACTGGATTATCTAATCTACAATGATCCGGTTGGATATGCAGACTTGATCTTGAACGGTGATCCCGAAATTTATCTAAAAACTGTAACTGAATGTAAACCCTTAGATTAAAACTCAGCCCTCTGCCTTTTCCTTGGCAGAGGGCCGTTTTTTGCTTAACAGTTATTGAGCATCCCTTAATTGCTCTACAACACTGCATTTCGCTGCATTGTCATACATCATGCAAGGAATCAGCCACCCCAGCAGAAGAAATACCGGAATTGTCAGCAGGACAGGCAGAATGGTGAATCGATACTCAAAGAACCAGAACATACTGCCCAGCATTTTTCCTGCAAGAGGTCCCACCGCCAGCGACAGAATAAAGGCCGCCGATACGGAGGACATTGCGTAAAACAATCCCTCGTAGATCAGCATGGTTTTGAGCTGCCGGTTCGTCATTCCTACAGCCTGAAGCACAGCAAATTCACGGCGGCGGGAAAGAATACTGGTCATCATGGCGTTGAAGAAATTTAAGAGTCCCACCAGCCCGATGATAGCACAGAGGATACCACCTACCAGAAGGAACATCTGCCGGAACTGAGCAAACTCAGAGCGAGCCGTGGCCTTGCTTTCATACATCAAGGGTGAAAACTCACCGGCAGTGAGCTTCGATAGATATTGCTCTGCTTCGGCCTCGTCTGCGTCGTCTGCTGTGTCGAACAGGTAGAGCATCGGAATGGCCGCACCGCCGCTGTCCCTCTGTGCGGTATCCACAGACAAAACTGTCTCATATCCAATACCACCATAACGATAACTCATGGAATACGGAAGCTCTACCAAGGCGCAGACCGTGTACTCTACATCTCTAGCTCCATACAGTTTTTCCTGAAAGTACTCCTCCGGTGTATCTTCGGTGCGGAGTTCCCCGGTGCGGCTGTCGATATATTTCACATCGTCCGCATAGGTGGCGGTGATCGTGTCTCCCACCTTGGGGTAGTATTCAGGATTGGGCAGATTACCGTAGTCATCTAAGGAAACCGCAATGGCAATAGCGTTATTGTTTGGCTCCAGCATAGGAGAAATATCTCCGTCGAACACTTGCAGCTTGTCAAACAGGCTGTTATCCAGAGCCTCGATTCTGGTATCTCCCATCACCATATCGCCCCGGTGCTCCATGCGGCTCATATGGCTGTCCAACTGCTCAGCACTTTCGTACCTTGCATAGTCCTGCCGCAGAGCATCCTCCGTCATCCAAAGATATACGGGTTTTCGCACAGCATATCCCGTGCCGGAAAGACTGGACTTTGTGTTTGCTGCGATCTCTTCGATCTGTTCCGGCGTGATGAATTCATCTGCCGGGTTGTAACGGAAATAGTCGGGCGTGCTGACGATAAAATCGGCGCAGGTCATGAAGGATACATACTTCTCCATGCTGAAGCCGCCCACAAAGGCACACAGTGCATTGAACAGCGTCACCGACAGTGCCAGAGACACCACCACCAGCACCGTCTTTTTTTTGTTTCGTCCCAGATTGGCAAAGGCCATCTGATGGAGCTTCGCTCCCCGGGTGCTGCGCTGTTTTTTCTTGGTCTGCATCGCATCTGTATATTTGGTAGCCTCCACCGGAGAAACCCTGGCTGCCATTTTCCCGGGCTTGGAGCAGGACAAAAGCACCGTCAGCAGGGCAAACAGCACGGAGCCAACAAAGATCACAGGCGAAGTGCTGATGGTGGTGATGCCCGCATCCAACTGGGTGGAGCGCAAGACAACAGGCACCAGAACAGCGCCAATGCCATAGCCCAACAGCAGCCCCGCCGGAATGCCGATCAGACAAAGCAGAAGTGCCTGCTGGCGAATGATGCGTTTGAGCTGCCGGGGCGTTGTGCCAATGGTTTTCAGAAGCCCGTAAAACCGGATATCCCCCGCAACAGAGATCTGGAAAATGTTATAGATGATAAGATACCCGGTGAAAATCACCAGCAGCAAAAAAGCTGCTATGGCGATCACAAGTTCCGGATCGAGATGCGACTCCAGCTGGGATGAGGTATATCCCCAGTTGACGCCGATCCGGACGCTGTTGGGATCGGTATAGCTGTCCCATGTGTAGCCGAGATCGGTATCCACCTGCTCCATCTGCCCTTGAATGTTTGTACTGGAAGCCATCATGACATTCAGGTCAGTGCGGAAGGGCTGTAAACCTGTTTTCACTGCCTGCGCTTCGATATCATCTGCGTAATCACGGCTGATGTTGATGTAATGAACAGGCATTAGTTCATCATAGTCCCAATAGCCCACCAGCGTAAAGGTATCTGTTACAGTAAAGGCGGTTTGATCCTTGTCCGTGATGGAATAGGAAACCGTGACCTCTGCGCCCAGTTCCGGCGTCACGCCAAGCAGCTGCAACGCTGCCGTATCCATGGTCACCTCTTTGCCGCTTTCGGGCATCCGTCCGGTAGTAGGGGTGGCATAGCTCCATTTGGTGCAGTTGGCATCCATGTAGCTGATCTCTGCCGGCGTTTTGGAAAAGACACCATCCGCAGTGATGCCGATCACCTTCCGTGCCCCCGCAGACTTTACCTTCGGGTGGGCGGCGATACGTTCCGCCTGCTCGGGGGAAACATCCTTAAAGGTGCCGTGTGCATAGCCGCCTACCTGCCGAAACTGGTAGGTTTCATAGCTGGCGTTCAACGACAAGACAATGGTGAACATGGACGTAAATAGCAGCGTTGTCAGCGCAATGGCAAAAATGGCGATCAGATTGCGGCGACGGTTCGCATAAAGAGATTTTAAGCTGAGCTTTCGAATACATTTTCTGTTTTTGACATTCATCGTAGCCACCTCCCGTTAGTTCTGGGAGACGATCCGACCATCTTCGATACGGATAATGCGGTCTGCCATCTGCGCAATTTCTTCGTTGTGAGTGATCATTACGATTGTCTGGGCGAACTTTTGACTGGTGACTTTCAAAAGGCTCAATACATCCTGGCTGGTTTTGGAATCCAGATTGCCGGTGGGTTCATCTGCCAGAATGATAGCGGGTGCTGCCGCCAGCGCACGGGCAATGGCTACTCGCTGCTGTTGACCGCCTGAGAGCTGATTGGGCAGCGCATCCAGACGGTCATCTAGCCCAAGGGTCTGTACAATCTGCTGTACGAAATCCTTATTGACCTTGCCACCGTCCAGCTCAATGGGTAGAACAATATTTTCATACACATTCAGCACCGGAACAAGATTATATGCTTGGAACACAAAGCCGATTTTCCTGCGGCGGAAGATGGTCAGCGCTTCCTCCTTTAGGGAGAAAATATCCTGTCCGTCCACCATGACCGTGCCGCTTGTAGGGCGATCCAGCCCGCCCAGCATGTGCAGCAGCGTGGATTTGCCGGAGCCGGATGTGCCGACAATTGCAACAAATTCGCCCTTCTTTACACTTAAATCAACTCCATCCAACGCATGAACTGCGTTATTGCCGGAGCCATAAATCTTTTTCAGGTTTTTTGCCTGTAAAACTTCCATAAATGAGTACCTCCATGAAAAAATCTGTATGTATGAAAGGAAATGATCCTTTGATACATACAGATTATCGCATAGGAATCTTTCCACATTCTTTCCGGCGGAAAATGAAATCTAACAGTTTTGATAGAATTGTTGTTATTTCGGCAGAAATATGGAAAACGTACTTCCTTTTCCCGGAACGGAAGCAACCTTGATATAACCGCCCTCGCCGGATATGATCTGTCGGGCAAGGTATAAGCCGATGCCGACCCCTTCTTGTTTCTGCACACTATTTGAGCGGTAAAAGCGAGCAAATATCTTCGCTTGCTCACTTTCCGGGATGCCTGAACCGGTATCCGATATATCGATCCTTGCAAACATTTCATAGCTTACGGCAGAAATAGTAATGGTGCCATGCTCTGTATATTTGATGGCGTTGTCTACGATATTAGCCAGCGCTTCCGCTGTCCATTTGAAGTCGAATACAGCAAAAGCATCTGTATCCTGCATTTGCAAAGACAATCCTTTTTCAGAAGCCTTGGCAGTATATTGTTCTACCACACTTTCAAGCAGCGGCTGCAGCGCTGTCGGCTGGGGGGAGAGTGAAATGATCCCGTTTTCCAGTCTGGAAAGCTTTACGAGAGAATCGATCAGAAATCGCAGCTTTTCCGATTGTTTGTACAGCGCCTCCACATTTGCCTTCGCCGATGCAGGCAGAGTTTCCTCCATCAAAAGCTCGCTGTATAACAGCAGGTTTGCAATCGGCGTTTTTGTCTGGTGGGAGATGTCCGCAATCAAGGTTTTGATTTTGTCTTTTTCCTGCGCTATGTTTTGAGAAGATGCTTCTGCGGCGGAAAGATAGTGCGCAAACTTCGTTTCCAATGCAGATAGCTGGCTTTCATCAAAATTGGTTTCAGAAAAGGAGCCGGTCATGGCAGCGTCCAGCATTCTTTCGATTTCTTCCATCGTTTTTCTGGCCTTTCTCCGCTCCCATAACACAACAGCTGCCGCCGCCAGAAAACACAGCAGTATGATCACAATGCCGGTTTTATTCATCTTTTGTCACCCAGCTATAACCGATTCCATAGACGGTTTTAATGTATTTCTGTGCGCCAAGCTTATCCCTCAGACGCTTGATCGTAACAGACAAAGCATTTTCATCCACATATTCTGCGCCATCTGTCCAGATCCGGTCTACAAGGTCTCCACGGGTCATGGTTCGGCCTCGGTTTTCAACAAGCAGACGCAGTAATTTTTGTTCTGTTTTACTCAATTCCACTTTTGAATCTCCCACATAAAAGGTCATAGCCTCAAAGTCAAAGTGAAATAGATCCATATGGATCGGCGCATTTTTATGGCTTGACGCTTGCTTTCGCAGTTGGGTATTCACCCTTGCCCGCAAAACCGAAAGAGAAAAGGGCTTGGTAATGTAATCATCAGCACCTCTCTCCAGTCCGTCTACGATGTCCAGATCGGTGTCATTGGCAGTCAGCAGAATAACAGGAACTCCGGGCATGTTTTCCTTGACCTCCCGGAGCAGCTCAAGCCCACTGCCATCCGGCAGATTGATATCCAACAGGATCAGGGATACACCGCCGCAAAGCAGCTGCTCCTTCGCCGTTTTTAGGTCTTGGCAGGAAATGATCTGCCGAGCATCTGCTTTCAGCGCTTTGCATAAGCCTTGATTCAAGCCGATATCATCTTCAACAATCAGTAATTGCTCCATGTATCTCACTCCCTCGTTATTCAAAGGCCACCATTATTTCCTTGGGTAATTTTTCGTTCTCACAGTTCAGAAGATAGGCGATTGCTCTGCTTGCAAATTTGTTTGTTTTCACTGTATCCCAATCGGCAAGCAAAATGACCTCTGCCTTGCCGTTCTCAAAATCTAATGATATTTCGCCCCATTCGCCGTCGCAGTCTGCCTGATATTCGTAGATTGCGGCGGCGATTTTCTTTTTTCGCTTGATCTTGGATTTCTGTTTTAGCCGGACTGCATGGATTGCGCCCTCGGCAACCAACAATTCCGTCAACTTGTCCACTGCTTTTCGGTAGGCTCGTTCTGCACCGCTGGCTGTACTGCCCTCAAACATAACCGCCAGTTCTTCAAAGGTGGGGCGGTCTTTCCATGAGCTGACACGCCCACAGGTCATGCAAATTGCTAACCGTTTTTCAAGCAAGGTCTGTTCCCGGTAATTCAGTTTCTCAAATGCCCGCTGCACCTTTTCTGCCTGTATGCCGTTCCAGAGGATATCGGTATAGTTCCAGCTATCGTCAAGGGCTACATCCTCGCCTGTTTCTTCGCCGTCCTCGTCTGTGACATAGAAAGGCTGCTGATTGCGGATACCTCGCACAACTTTCAGATAGTTTTCGGCAAGAGCAAGATCACAGTTGTATTTCTTGGAAAACTCGTTGACCGCATCCTTGGTATTGTGGTACAGCCAAGCCATTGACCGCACCATTTTGTAATTGGTCAGAGAGGACACCGACCATTTTTCTTCGCCCATGCGAAAACGGAGCATAGCATCCCGGATGAACGGGAAAATGTATGTAGCATACTCTGCACCCTTGGCAAGGTCATAGTCCATCAGCTTTTGGAGCATTTGCTCCCGGCAGGAGAGCTTTATATCTATAAATCGGTCTGTGTCATACAGATCGCCGCCATCCACACCGAGAAAGTCTTTGATGCGCTTGTTAAGCTGCGGCTCGTAGTGGTGTAGGAAGAATGAGAAATATATCAAATTCTTTTCCTGCAAGGCAGACAGGATATATTCGTTCAGATTGCCCACCGCTGGAGGCTCCGGTTCCAGTTGGAAGATGCGCTCTGCCGCATAAGGAATGATGCCGTCACCGTGCGGATTGACAGCGTGTTTTGGTATGTATCCGGTCATGTCCCATGAAAAATCACTCAGCATAGCGCACCTCCTTTCGGTTCTTTCTCTATCAATATCGACAGTAATTATGCATCGAACTTTTTGTTAGTAGTATTATTTTCGTCGTCCATCATATCACTTAGCACGGCAAAAGCTTGGCTCAGCGGCACAGCCTTAGAAGTCCAGTTTTTCAAACTAAACAAGTTGGAAGATTCATCAAACACATCAAATTCGTCTGTCCCATCAGTGATTTTCTTCAAGTACAACATTTCTATCAAATACAAAGCTCCCAAGATATTTAGTACATTCTCCTGCTTTGCTTGCTTCAACTGCTCATAGCGGTTGTGCTTGACATCTGTAAATGCTCCCCACCATTGCAACGACTGTGCGGGCTGGGTAATATCCCAATTCATAAACGGTTGTATTTCGATATCGTATTCCTGTACACTGATTTTTTGATTTTTTATATCCGGTGTGTTGGTCAAAATATACTGTGCATAGTCTGCAACCGTTTTTCGATCCGTTGTATTGAAACCGCAAAACTCTTTGAATACAGTATCCAACTCTGCCCCTATGGCTTGAATTAAGAGGGCATATCCGTTAGAAAATGCATCAAAATTGTCCTCATGTAGTTCTACAAACTCTATTGATTCAACAAAACGCTTTTCGAGCATTAAGTAGTATTTCCAATGATTCTGACTAAGTTCTTTTCTATTCATGTTTGTCCCTTTCTTTGTATATTTTTGCACTTGCTTCCTTTTTCAAAGCCGCCTGGTCCATTTCTTTTTCATAAGCTCCCTTGGCATAGGCTACATTGCTCAATGCCCGGAGCATCTTATCTTTTGCCAGCTTTTTCATAACCTCTGCAAGATCAGCGTCCAGAGTACCACGCTTCACATAGCGGTTTATGGTGTTCAGCCGTTTCTCATAAATCTGTTTCACCGGATGATCGTCCGCAAGCTCCCGTTGTTCTCTGCCTTTCAGGTTGCCGATCTGCCGACAGGTGCGGTGCAGCTTGTCCCCCGGTGCATAGCCGCCACAGTATTTGGTGTGCCG
>ENA-OZKV01001225-OZKV01001225.1-human-gut-metagenome-genome-assembly--contig:-NODE-1225-length-9917-cov-4.685764_pt1 | contig 9917 bp, 5 predicted proteins | sample MGYA00244829_ERZ653770 | MGnify/ENA primary metagenome ERZ653770 (study PRJEB26926, sample SAMN06165244) | human gut metagenome | biome: ENVO:00009003; feature: ENVO:2100002; material: ENVO:00002003... | reverse complement strand
GTTCGTCGGCAGCGTCAGATGTGTATAAGAGACAGCTTCCACGTTGCGGCGCAGCGTGTATTCAGAATATGCACCCCCATCCATATAGTGGAACAGGAACGGCGGCAGAATGCGTTGTGCTGCGGCGCGATAATCGCTGGCTGCGGAAATAATCATGCGTTTTTCTCCCTCGAATGCTCATTATGGTCACCAGGCAGGCGGGTAATGCGTGCATGGCGAGCTTGATCTTCATCGAATCGTTTCATGGTGGTGTGAACAAAGCTAAGGTGCGCCATCATTGCTTTACGCGCCCCGTCAGCATCACCGGCAAAAATGGCGTCAATGACTGCCTGATGTTGTTCGGTCAGCTGTGAAAAAACCGGGGGTACCAGATACATTCGCTGGCGGCTATGCTTCACAGAGGATTGCAGGACATCGAAGAAACCGCGCATGGTTTGCAGCAGCACGATGTTATGTGAGGCTTCGGCAATCGCCAGATGAAAACGAACGTCCGCTTGTGAGGCGAGATCCGGGTCTTCACTTAGCGTTGCTTCAAAGCAAAGCTGAATTTTCTCTTTTTCGCCTGGTGTGGCGCGCATTGCCGCATGCCACGCGGTGCTGGCTTCAATGGCGTAGCGGGCTTCCAGAATATCGAAACTGTAATCCGGATCATCGGCCATCAGCGTTTTCAGCGGCTGGACGATGTTTTGCTCCGACCATGTGTCATGACGCCAGCGAATAAACGTCCCGCCGCCGCGTCGACTAAGCAGCACGCCTTCGCTCACCAGTTTTGCCAGCGCCTCGCGCAGTGAATTACGTGATACGCCGAGTTGCATCGCCAGTTGACGTTCAGCGGGCAACTTCATGCCCGCCTCCAGGTTTTTTTCATCAATCAGCGCCCGCACACGATCGGCAACCTCGTCTGACAGGCGTCTGGGTAAAACAATCATTAAGGAATCATCCACGTTAAGACATAAGCCTGAAGCGTGGTGATCACGCCCACCATACAGGTGAAGATCAGGCTGTGTTTGACGGTAAAGCGGAACAGATCTGACTCTTTGCCTACCAGGCCTACCGCCGCACAGGCGATAGCGATAGATTGCGGAGAGATCATCTTACCGGTGACACCACCGGTGGTGTTGGCGGCAACCAACAACAGGTCAGAAACGCCAATTTGTTGTGCTGCAGTGGCTTGCAGGGCGGCGAACAGGGCGTTAGATGAGGTATCCGATCCGGTCAGGAAGACACCAAGCCAGCCGAGGAACGGCGAGAAGAAGGTGAATGCATGGCCGGTGTGCGCCAGTGCCAGCGCCAGCGTTGATGATAGTCCGGAATAGTTCGAGATAAAGGCGAACGCCAGCACCATACCGATGGAGTAGATAGGCAGAGCCAGTTCTTTCAGCGTGCTGCCGAAGGTGCTGATAGCGTCAGATGGTTTCATCTTCAGCCAGACAATCGAGAGCAGGGCAGCAAAAAGAATGGCGGTACCGGTGGCAGAGAACCAGTCGAACTTAAACACGGCGGCATACGCTGTCGCTTCGCTGACCACTGGCGGCATACGGGCAACCAGTTTATCGAGGTACGGCACCGGAATATTGATCACCCATTCATACAGCGCACCACCCGAAGCGAACAGGGCTTTAAACGGTGGAATACTCCACAGCGTTACGGTGGCGGTCAGGAACAGGAACGGTGTCCAGGCGCGAAGCACCTGACCTGCGGTGTAACCGGTGTGAGCCAGCGTCATATCAACCTGTGACGCCCCCAAGTCACCGAAGCGGAATACGCGCACTGGTTGCCAGCGTTTGAGGAACAGCGTCAGGCAGAGCAGTGATACCAGCGAAGAGATAATGTCTGGCAGTTCCGGCCCAATGAAGTTAGAGCTGAGGTATTGAGCAATGGCAAACGAACCACCTGCAACCACGACCGCAGGCCACGTCTCTTTGATACCGCGCCAACCGTCCATAATCGCCATGATCCAGAACAGCACGATAATGGTCATAAACGGCAGCTGACGCCCCACCATCTGACCAATCTCAAAGCTGTCGATGCCTGTTACCTGCCCGGCGACCAGAATCGGAATACCCATCGCGCCAAATGCCACTGGCGCGGTGTTAACAATCAGGCACAGTCCGGCGGCGTACAGTGGTTTAAAGCCCAGACCGACCAGTAATGCGGCGGTAATTGCTACCGGAGCGCCAAAGCCTGCGGCTCCCTCAAGGAAAGCGCCGAAACAGAAACCGACGATCAGCATTTGCAGGCGCTGGTCAGGGGTTATCGAAAGAATAGACGAGCGGATGATGTCAAACTGCCCGGTTTTCACCGAGATCTTATAGACGAACACTGCCGCAATAATGATCCACGCGATGGGCCACAAACCGTAGAAGAAGCCATAAATCACCGAGGCCAGCGCGTTAGCGACCGGCATTTTATAGAACAGCAAAGCCACGGCAAGGGCGATTGCCACCGTCCATGAGGCGGCGACATAACCTTTGAGTTTGAGCTTAATCAGCGCAAAGAAGAAAAACAGGATGGGAAGCGATGCTATCAGGCTGGAAAGCCAGATATTCCCGGCGGGATCGTAGTTTTGTTGCCAGAGATTCATTGCAGGTCTCCTGGAGTCCACGCACATCGTGTAATGAGTCTGATGCTCATCTCCTTGTCACACGTTGTGTAAAAGTGGCACTGCCAATTGTGTTGTGTAGGGATAATGACAATGAATGGTTAACTAAATGTTATGCATTGGCAACATTGATGTGAGTTTTAATTGGGGAATTGTGAACCAGAGGTCAGATAAGCGAAGAATTGGTAGGGCCAATCTTGGGAGAGAGGTAATGAAGAAAAGGGCAATTCCCATCAGAGAATTGCCCCAGATTGTTGAACTGGTGCGCCTTATCTTGCCGGATGCGGCGTGAACGCCTTATCCAACCTACAGGAATGTGCTGAATCACCCCGTAGGCCTGATAAGCGTAGCGCATCAGGCAATGTGGCGTTTACCCATTCGTTAATGGATGATTACCACTGAATACCGGCACCGAGCGCGGCGGAGTATTCACCCTGGCTATTGGTACTACCTTGTAATTTGTAGACCCAACGACCATTGGCGCTCACCATCGACACACCTAAAGCAACAGCCGATTCACCATTGTAAGTACCGCCACCAATAGAGGCCATGCTGGCACCTGGAGTGTAAGCCTGCGGCAGACCGGTCATTGCCATTGCAGAAGCGATACCACCGCTCAACTTGCTTTCGGTTTTGGACAGTTTGTTATCCATCTCAACCATCCGCTGATCGGTATATTGCTTCGTTTCCTGCACGCTTTGCTTCAGCTGCGCATAGTTCACTGCGTCGTTGTTGTTCACGCCAGCGGAGACGTTGCTGATGCGAGTCGTACCGCCATTACCACCACCGAGAGTGATGTTGCTGTAGTCTATAGAACCATCAGCTTTGGTGTCGTAACGAACGCCGCCTGCCTCAGAAGACTTCAGCTGCGAAACGTTAACCGCATCGGTGGCATTAACACCTGCAGCAACGTTGGTGATACGACGCTGGTTGGTAGAAGAACCCACAGAGATGGTGTTTTCTTCGTTGGCCACGGAACCGGTACCCAGCGCGACGCTGTTGTCAGCGGCAGCAATGGAACCAGAACCAATTGCAACACTGTCTTTACCCTGCGCGTTGGCATCTACGCCATCGGTGTTGGTCTTGAAGTATTTGGTGCTACCGGTGGTTACGATATCGCCAATGCCGTTTTCGATATTGGTAACGCGAGTATCCAGATTCGTCACCTGATTGTTCAGGTTAGTAATGCTCTGGGTATTCTGGGAAACCTGCGCGTCCGTTACTTTCAACTGACCCACGTTAACCGCATCGGTATCAGCCGAACCAGCCGCGACGTTGGTGATCTGACGTTGACCGTCTTCACTGCCGACAGAGAACTCACCCACAGAGTTCTGCGGTGCGTCCATGTTGTAGGCGGCGTAGCCAGTTTGAGCACCACGAGTCGTCTGTGAGCCATTACCCATAGCAATGCTGTTTGCATGGTTTGCACGCGCGTTGCTACCGATAGCAATGCCATTAAGTGCATTCGCGTCCACGTAGGCACCATAACCGATACCAATACCCGCATTACCATTAACGATAGTTTTCGCGCCCATTGCTAGCGAGTCTTCACCTACTGCCAGTGAATCTTCTTCCGTTGAGTTGGCGTGGAAGTATTTGGTCGGCGTGGTAGCGACTGCACCAATGGCATTTTGCAACTGGCGAACCGTAACGGCGTCATGGGCTTCGGAACCATCGGCTACGTTGATGATTTGACGATATTTACCGTCATCACCAATAGACAACGCACCAAGTAGTTCGCCATCCGTGGTGTCATAACCAATCACAACACCTTCTTCCGACACGCTGGTGTCACGAGAACCTTTAACTATTACACGGCTGGAAACGGAACTGCTACCCAGGGCAATACCGGTATCAACGGTGCTGCTGCTACCTTGACCAATGGCTACGCTGCTTTCGCCTGAGGCGACAGCGTTATAACCCACAGCCGTAGCGCCAATACCTGAAGCGCTGGCATCGTTGAACGCTAAGCCGTTGTCGTTGGTACGTACATAGTTAATGCCCGCACCGTTATCTTCGATGTAGGTTTCGCTGGTGTTACCGGCAAGCTGATTGATGATTTCGCTGTTCTGCTGGATCAGCATATTGGTGTTAAACAGCTGAGAACCGTTGATGGCGTCAGTGCTGCCTTCGCCAATGTTACCATCAGCAACGTTTGTGATGATGCTGGCCTTGCCATCATGGCTGGCGTTGTAGGCACCTGCGCCGTCATTGGCCGTTGCATCCCACAGCAGAGCGTTATCGTCGAGCGCATCCAGGGCGTCACCGACGTTGTTGTACTCGGCATTTGCAATGGTGTAACTCGGCGCAGTAATAGAACCATCAGCGTTGACTTCTGCGTCACCACCCAGCGCATCAGCGATGTACTTGTTGGTGGTATACAGTTGTGAGCCGTTAATAGCATCGCTGCTGGTGGAGGAAATTGCACCGTCTGCGACGTTAGTAATGACGCTGGCCGTTTTATCTACTCCGCGACCGGCGCTAAATGCACCATTACCATCATTGGCTGTGGCATCCCACAGCAGGGCGTCATCCAGCGTGGTATCGATCGCTTCCAGCGCGTCACCGACGTTGCTGTAACTGCCACCAGCGATGGCATAAGTCGGTGCGGTGATTGTGCCGTCAGCATTGACTTCTGCGTTACCACCCAGAGTATCGGCAATGTACTTGCTGGTGTCATAGAGCTGTGAGCCGTTAATAGCGTCGCTGCTGGTAGAGGAAATTGCACCGTCTGCAACATTAGTAATGATGCTGGCCGTGTTATCTGTCCCGCGACCGGCGCTAAACGCACCGTCACCGCCCTTGGCGGTCGCATCCCAGAGTAGGGCATCACCCAGTGATGTGCTAAATGACGTGTTAATGGCAGCCAGAGCATCACCGACGTTATTGTAGTCAGTACCACCAATAGTGTAGGTTGGCCCGGTTAATACACCCGCATCGCTGATATCAGCACCACCGCCAAGGTATGACGTAAATGAATCAGCTAAGCCATAAAGTTGTGAGCCATTAATGGCGTCAGTGCTGTCAGAGGATACAGTGCCTGCCAGTAAGTTGGTGATTTTGCTGGTGGCTTCGGTACCGTGCGCGGCGCTGAATGCACCCGCCGTAGCGTTCCACAGCAGAGAGTCATCACCGAGACTGTCAACAGCGTCAGTCAGGTTGGTGATGTTGGTGGTGTTCGTGGCGATATTGGTGGTGTTGGCTGCCACGGCATCGTTAGTGGTTTTCAGCTGAGAGCCGTTTACCGCGTCAGTGCTACCAGCCGTCAGGTCACCGTCTTTGACGTTGGTGATTTTGCTGGTGGCATCGGTACCGTGCGCGGCGCTGAACGCGGTGCCATTCCACAGCAGGGCATCGTCTTTAAGGTCGCCAACGGAATCCGTCAGGGTATTGATACTGTTAGTGTTGGTGGTGATATTGGCAGTATTGGTCGCTACGTTATCGTTGGTGGTTTTCAGCTGAGAACCGTTAACCGCATCCTTACTGGTATCAGAAATAGCGCCGTCTTTAACGTTGGTGATGGTACTGGTAGTATCTGTACCATGTGCCGCACTATATGCCTTTTTAAGGGAGTCCCATTGTAACGTATTATTGTCCAGGCCCGTTAAGGCGTCGCCAACAGTGCCGAAAATACCACTTTTCAGCCTGTAATTTGGGGAAGTAACGACGCCTTGCGCATTGACGGTAGCCCCCCCACCAAGATTGTCCGCTACTGACTTACTGATAGCATAAAGCTGTGATCCATTGATGGCATCAGTACTGGTAGTGCTGATATCACCTGCTGCCATATTGACAATTTGTCGCTGAGCTGTTGTGTTACCCACAGAAACAGTATCCGCGTCAGTCGCTACAGAACCAGCACCCAGAGCAACTGAATTTTTCCCCTGAGCACTGGCTTGAGCACCAATTGCAGTGCCATTTTCTAAACCGGCATAACTGCCTTGTCCAAGAGCAATAGCATTTACACCACCTGTAATACTACCATTACCCAGCGCGATAGCATTTGCGCCGTCAGCTTTATTCCCTTGACCGATGGCAATTGCGCCAGCCGCTACTGCCTGACTTTGATTGCCCAGAGCAATCGTGTTGTCGACATCTGCAATACTGCCGGAGCCCAACGCGATACTATTAAGTCCATTTGCCTCCGCGTTAGTACCAACTGCCGTCGCATTTTCAGCAGCTTTGCTCTCTGCACCCATAGCAATCGCGTTTGCGGCGTTGGCGGCGGATAGTCTACCGAATGCGAGGCTGTCTACGCCAGCTGCAGCACTGTTGCGGCCTACTGCAATCGCGTTAGCTGCAGATGCGGCGCTACTTGCACCCAGCGCCATTGCATATTCTTTCGACGCATTAGCCGTGGCTCCGAGGGCGATACTCATAATTCCTAAGGCCTTGCTCTTACGTCCAAATGCGATGGCGTCATCAGCACCAGTCTCTGCGTAATCCCCTTGTGCAATAGAAAATTCACCTGTTGAGTTTGCATAACGACCAAGTGCGATTGAAAATCCACCCGTTGACGTTGCCGATGCACCTATAGCGAGGCTTCGCTCACCTGCTGAGGTAGTGTTAATCCCTAACGCCACTGATGCTTCGCCAAGCGAATGGGTCTTAGCACCGAGGGCTGTTGACCACCTTCCGTCAGCAGTTGAGTGATAACCTACTGCGGTGCTGGAGCCACCCCCGGTGTCTGTAAAACTATTTGCTTTTGCATCTTCACCGATAGCAACCCAGCCTGTTCCTGTTCCCTGGCCATAATTGACGCCCTGACCGTTGTCCCTTCCTGCCTGAGCCTGTACCCCAAACGACGACAACATTCCCCCAGCAACCAGAGCAGAAATTAACAGCTTACTGCGCCCGGATTTCTTGCCACGGCTTTTTGCCGTTTCGCTGGCAACGCTGTAACTGCCCGTCGCTGGATTCCAGATAACTTTAAAAATTTTGTTCATTATTGATGCTCTCTATTCCTTGATATAAGCGCAGAAGCTGCATTTATTTTTTGTTTTTTCGCTGCCGAGTTTCAGCAGGTTGAACAGTGTCGAACTGGAGATTGGCCATATTGATGGACAACTTCAGATACTTCAGGTTATTAGGCGAAACGCCTTTTAATGTCAGATTAATGTCTTGCCATTGACCAGGCATTAATTGCAGAGTGGAATTCATGGTGGTGTTGAAAAGTAATTGTTGCCACTTTGCCAGAGCTTTGGCATCGGTGGGTCTTTCATTGCCCCATGTCGCATGAAAGCCAATATTTGATACGGGAACGCTTAAAAGGTTAACCAGCGAAATACGAATAACACTGCCATTTTCAACCGCATCAATAGCCAGCACCCGGCCTGCCAAACCGACCGATCCGTTATTTAAAATGAAATATTGTGTTTGTGCTGGGTTAAATTCTGTAAAGACAAATTCGTCCTGCTTGTCTTTAACCGCTTTCACCACGCCAGCGAGCGTCTTGGTACTATTTATGACAGTAGTTTGTTGTTTTTCAAAATGTTCTATCTTTTGCTTATCGAGTTCCTGCTGTTTCTCAAGCGCCTCAATTTTGCTTTTTTGCAACTCTTGCTGTGTAACGAGTTCGTCGACCTTACTCGCTTTTTCAATATAGTCACACCCTGCCAATAAGCAGAGAGGCACTATTATTAACACGCTTAACAGTGTTTTCTTTAGGTTCATAGGATGAATTCCTTTTCATAATCCCGATACGTTGATAATTACAGTACAATCATTTTTTTTATGAATGATTAGAGTGGGGCATATCCGCCAAATAAATTTGTTAGAGAATTTTTGTATTAATGGGTTGTGCGAATATGTTTTTAAGTGTCAAACAATTTTAGTTTGTAGCCAATAAATAAATTGATCGCGCGGATTTTAATGATCGGTGTCAATCAATGTCAAATGTTTCACCGGATAAAGGCCCGGGGCAGGGAAAGATAAATATTCAGTTGAGTGATGTTTTATTGCGAATTTTGCGATGCTGATAGAAAAATTTAAATAATTAATTATGTTTCAAGCATTGATATGCGGCAATTCATTGTTAATATTGATACATCATTCTTTAATTTGTACCTGATTTTCAGAATTTAGCCTGCTCCGGGCGCTCAGAAGTGTAGGTGGAGTTAAATATATAATGTTAAGAACGTTATAAATATTCGATCTCTACAACAGGCTCCTGCATGTGCCAGCAGGAGCGAGTAAATCGTGAGTGGCTGTAATTACAGCGACGAGAAAGGAACTTAAAACGCAGTCTTAGAGAACCCTGTCATCTCTTGTAGGCCCATTTCGCGGCCCAGCGCGGTCATTGGGTGCACAACGACCAGTCCGCGAACGCTCTTCTTCAGTTTGCCCATATCAGCTTGCTCTTTTTTAGTAATCGCGCGCTGGAACGGCATCTTCATCAGCTTCTGTGCTTCCTTACTGAGTTTCTGGCTGTGAACTTCGCGCAGGCGAGCAATTTCTGCTTCCAGAGTGGCTTTCTCTTTTTCCAGTTCGGCATATTTGTCTGCGGCTTCAACCAGCGACAGATCGGCCTGCTGGTGGCGGATGGCGTCCAGACGATCGCTGAGACGTTTGATTTCGTTTTTTTCGACTTCTTTCATGTGATGGCTTCTGATAAAGATAAATTTATAGCCCCTAGTATGCGCGACCAGGTGCTTTGTTCACAACTGATGACATTGCAATAGTTCTATAACGTAAACATTAACATGCTTAAAAACTACGCAATTTATTGATTAATTAAGAAATTTAAAGAAAAAAGATAGTTAACAAAAGCGGATGATTATTGAGGATTGAGCACGTTTTCCTTAATGTCATTTATACCGGGATCTAAACTAAAATTGGCGGCCGCGCATTCCCGGCGCGGGGTAATACGGAGATATCATCATGGGCAAATTAGGTGAAAACGTTCCGCTTCTTATCGATAAAGCCGTAGATTTCATGGCATCGAGCCAGGCGTTCCGGGAGTATCTGAAAAAACTACCTCCCCGTAACGCGATTCCGTCCGGAATACCTGATGAAAGCGTGCCGTTATATCTACAACGTCTGGAGTATTATCGTCGGCTTTATCGGCCGAAGCAGGTAGAGGGGCAGTAAGCAGGCGTTGCTTACTTTTGGAAGGCTTTTTTTAAGCTGATTTTGGAAATCAGCTCTGTCAGTGAAAGGACCATTGTTGATCGCACAGCCTGTTGGTAACGCTGAATTTGCATTGCATACAAACTGGAGTCTGCAGGTTCAAACTGTGGCGGCGGTGGTAACGCCGCCACGCAATGCAGTTCACCAAAGGGTCCAAGGATTTCGTCGTCGGTAAACGCGTACTCGT
>ENA-OZKV01001215-OZKV01001215.1-human-gut-metagenome-genome-assembly--contig:-NODE-1215-length-9992-cov-4.378384_pt1 | contig 9992 bp, 9 predicted proteins | sample MGYA00244829_ERZ653770 | MGnify/ENA primary metagenome ERZ653770 (study PRJEB26926, sample SAMN06165244) | human gut metagenome | biome: ENVO:00009003; feature: ENVO:2100002; material: ENVO:00002003... | reverse complement strand
GGGTGGGGGCGGGCTTGTTATCCACAGGCTCGCCCAGCAGGTTGAACACGCGCCCCAGACACTGGTCGCCTACGGGCACCTTGATGGACTCGCCGGTGTCCACGGCATCTGTGCCGCGCACCAGACCATCGGTGCTGCTCATGGCAATGCAGCGTGCCACATTGTCGCCGGTCAGCTGAGCGACCTCCACCACCAGCTTCTGGCCGTGGTTGTCGATCTCAATGGCGTTGAGCAGTTCCGGCAGCTCGCCATCCTTGAACTGGATGTCCAGCACCGGGCCAATGACCTGGATCACCTTGCCGATATGTTTTTCGGACATAGGCTACAACTCCTTCTTGATAGGTTTTTCCGCTCAAGCTCCCCCTTCGGGGGAGCTGCCGCCGTCAGGCGGCTGAGAGGGTTTTAGTTCTCCGCACCGGCCACGATCTCGGTGATCTCCTGCGTGATAGCAGCCTGACGGGCACGGTTATAATACAGGTTGAGATGGTCGATCATCTCACCGGCGTTCTTGGTGGCAGCGTCCATGGCGGTGCGGCGGGCGGCCAGCTCGCTGGCTACGCTCTCGCACACGGCACCGTAGACGACACCGGCCACATACTCCGGGATGATCGCGCTGAATACTTCCTCGCTGCTGGGCTTGTACAAGATCTGACTGCGGCGCGCCTCGGCTTTCTGCTGCTCGGTGGGCTCCATGGCCAGCGGCAGCACCTCGATGGAAACTGCCGTCTGGGTCATCATGGAATCGAACCGGGTGTAGCAGAGCTTTACAGCGTCAAACTCGCCCTTGCGGTACCCTTCGGTGATCTGGCGCGCCAGCTGGAAGCACTGTCCCACCGAAATATCGGCGGCCAGCAGCACTTCCTGCGTGAACAGTTCGGCTTCGTGGTGGGCAAAGTACTCTGCCGAGCGCTTGCCGATGGGCAGCACCTCCACGTTGCCGCTTTCCTGTGCGGCCAGCTTGAGCACATTGGCGTTGTAACCGCCGGCAAGGCCGCGGTCACCGGCAATGACCACCAGCAGCGTGCGCTTGATCTCGCTGCGGCGCAGATAGGGGTTGCGGGCCCGGGGGTCCGCTGCCGCGATCTCGGTCAGGGTCTTGTACAGCGTTTCAAAATAGGGTCGGCTGTGTTCGACCCGCTCCTTGGCACGGCGCATTTTGGAGGAAGCCACCAGCTCCATGGCCTTGGTGATCTGCATGGTGCTCTCTACGCTTTTGATGCGCAGCTTGATGTCCTTCATGGAACCAGCCATGCGTTACGCCTCCTTCCCTTTAATGCGCCTTGACAAAGCTTTCGGTATACCGAGTCAGCACGGCTTTGAGCTGCTCCTCGGTGTCCTTATCCAGATTGCCGGTGGTGCGGATGGTGTCCATCACGGCAGCTCCGGCGGCATCGTTGTCCAGATACTCGTACAGGCTCTTCTCGTACTCTGCCACATCCGGCACCTTGACGTTGACAAGGTAGTCATGGATGGTGGCGTACAGGATGGCGACCTGCTTTTCCACGGGCACGGGTGCGGATCGGTTCTGCTTGAGCACCTCCACGATGCGCTCGCCCTGTGCCAGACGTGCCTTGGTGTCGGCGTCCAGATCAGAGCCGAACTGCGCAAAGGACTGCAGCTCGCGGTACTGGGAGTAGATCAGCTTCAGGGTGCCTGCCACCTTCTTCATGGCCTTGATCTGAGCGTTGCCGCCGACACGGGACACCGAGATACCGGGGTTGACTGCCGGCATGACACCGGAGTGGAACAACTCGGTCTCCAGGAAGATCTGACCATCGGTGATGGAGATAACGTTAGTGGGGATGTAGGCGGAAACGTCGCCCGCCTGCGTCTCGATGATGGGCAGAGCCGTCAGGCTGCCGCCGCCCAGCTCATTGGAAAGCTTGGCAGCGCGCTCCAGCAGACGGGAGTGCAGATAGAAAACGTCGCCGGGGTAAGCCTCGCGTCCCGGAGGACGGCGGATCAGCAGCGACAGGGCGCGGTAAGCCACAGCGTGCTTGGAAAGGTCATCGTAGATGATGAGGACGTGCTTGCCCTGCTGCATGAAGTATTCGCCCATGGCGCAGCCGGAGTAAGGGGCGATATACTGCAGGGGAGACAGCTCGGAGGCGGTAGCGGACACCACGATGGTGTAGCCCATGGCACCGGCTTCGGTCAGGCTCTGCACAAGGTTTGCCACGGTAGAGCGCTTCTGACCGATGGCAACGTAAATGCAGATGACGTCCTTGCCCTTCTGGTTGATGATGGTATCGGAAGCGATGGTGGTCTTGCCGGTCTGGCGGTCACCGATGATCAGTTCGCGCTGACCGCGTCCGATGGGGATCATGGAGTCGATGGCCTTGATACCGGTCTGCAGCGGCTCCTTGACGGGCTGGCGCTCGATGATGCCGGGGGCGCGGCTCTCAATGGCGCGGTACTCGGTGGTCTCGATGGGGCCTGCGCCGTCGATGGGCTGGCCCAGTGCGTTGACCACGCGGCCGATCATGGCATCGCCCACCGGCACGGAAACCACCTTGCCGGTGCGCTTGACGATGCTGCCTTCTTTGATGCCGGCATCCGAGCCCAGCAGCACGATGGAAACGGTATTTTCCTCAAGGTTCTGGGCCATACCGTATTCGCCGTTGTCAAACTGGAGCAGCTCGCCTGCCATGCACTTTTCCAGACCGCTGGCCCGGGCGATGCCGTCGCCCACCATAATGACCGTGCCGGTCTCGCTCTGCTCGATGGCATTTTCGTAATGCTTGATCTGCGCACGGATGATCTTGGAGATCTCTTCAGGTTTCAGTTGCATCTTTGTTTGTTCACCACTCAATTCATAATAGTCATTTCGGGTGGAAATTCGTTCTGTGCTCTGCCCCGTTTGCAAAGGGCAGGGGAATATTACAGAGTGACCGCCGCAATATCCCGGCGCAGGGAGGCAAGACGGTTCTGGACGGTGCCGTCCAGCTCGGTGCCCTCGATATCCAGCCGGATACCGCCCAGCACCTTGGCATCCACCTTGGTTTTAAGGTCGATGGTCTTGCCGGTCAGGCTTTCCAGCTTGGCGTGCAGCGCTGTGCGCTGCTGCTCGGTAAGCGGGACAGCCGAGATGGCCGTAGCTTCCAGAATGCCGTGCGCCTGATTGTAGCGGATGCGGTAAGCCCGTGCGCAGCCGGACAGCTCCCGCAGGGTGCCCTTCTCGCACAGGATCTTTAAAAAGTTCAGCACATAGAGGTGGACCTGCCCGCGCAGGGCTTCGTCCAGCAGACCGCAGCGCTCCTTTTTGGGGATGCTGGGGGTGCTGAGCAGATGCAGGTAGTCCGGGTTTGCCTTAAAAAGCGCCACGGCTTCGTCCAGCTCACCCAGAATGCGGGCCTCCAGCCCTTCCTCCGCCGCCAGATCGTACAGGCTTCCGCCGTACATCCTTGCAGTCTCGGTCATGATGCTTCACCCACGTTTTTGATAAATTCGTCGATCAGGTCCTTGTGGTCCTTCTCGCTGATCTCGCGCTCCACCACCTTGGATGCGATCTCCATGGCAATGCCGCCGATCTCGTCCTTGACCTCGTTCACGGCCTTCTTGCGCTCCTGCGCAATGTCGGCCTCAGCCTTCTGCTTCAGCGCAGCGGCCTGTGCGCGGGCCTCGCCCACGATCTCTTCCGAGCGGGCGGTGGCGGTCTTTTGCGCCGTAGCTACGATCTGGTTGGCCTCAGTGCGGGCGTTCTGCAGGTTCTGCTCGTACTCCGCCTTCATGGCCTCGGCCTCGGTGCGCAGCTTCTGCGCATCTGCGATCTCGCTGTCGGCCTTGGCCTTGCGGTCGGCGATCACCTGTTTGATCGGCTTCAGCAGGAACTTTTTGAAGATGACCAGCTGGATCATCAGGTTGCAGATCTGGGCCAGAAAGGTCCAGCCATCCAGCGTGATCAACGCCTGATACAGTTCCATAAGCGTCTCCTTTCGTTATTTTTTCGGATCGGGAGGCTTATGCCAGATACTTCATGAACATACCGGGTGCCAGGAAGATCAGCAGCAGGCCGGTAACAAAGCCGTAGATACCGGTGGTCTCGGAAAGGGCAACACCGAGGATCAGGGTGCTGGTAACGTCGCTCTTGCACTCGGGCTGACGGCCAACGGCCTCACAGGCAGCAGCAGCAGCGTTGCCTTCGCCGATACCGGGGCCGATACCTGCGATCAGTGCGCAGCCTGCGCCGATGCCGCAGCCTGCCAGAGCGATACCACGAGCCAGATACTGGAAATCAGTCATAAGATTTGTCCTCCTAAAATGTGTTTGTGTTTTGGGGGATGCCGGAAGGCCTTAGTCCTCACCGGCAGCACGTTTGATGAAGATTGTGGTCAGGGTACAGAAGATGAACGCCTGAATGCAGCCGCCGAACCAGTCGAAATACAAACCGGTAAAGGCTGGGATGCCGATCTGGAACAGCTGGATCTGACTCAGGAAGCCCGGCAGCCAGCCAAAGATGACGTGGCTCAGGCTTGCCAGTGCCCAGTACAGCAGTGTGGAGATGACCGTACCGGACAGGATGTTGCCGAAGTGACGGAACGCCATGCTGACAGGGGTAGAGATCTCTGACAGCACATTGATGGGTGCCATGATAAAGATCGGATCGAGCAGACCCTTGAGGTAGGCCAGAATGCCGTTCGTTTTGATCTTGTAGTACATGATCAGAACAAACACCACGATGGCCCACGCCGCCTCGGTGTTCAGGTCGGCCGTGGGGCTCCACAGGCCGACAACGCTGATCAGGTTGCACCCGATGCTCAGTGCAAAAATAGCACCGACCAGGGGGATATACTGATCGAAGTGGAAGCCCATGTTGTCGTGCACGAACTGCTCCAGCCGCGTTACGATGAACTCGGCTGCGGCCTGTCGTTTGGACACATTTTCCAGCTTGAGGTCGTGCCCCAGCCAGATGGCAAAACCCGAGAGCAGCGCCATGACGATCCAAGTGCTTACCAAGGTCTGGGTAATTTTAAAATCACCCAGCAGGGGGATATTGGTGTGGATGGTATACAGGATCTTTGCGCCGTTCAGTTCCATTTATTCTTGTTCACCCCCTTCGTCACGGGGCTGCACCGCAGACGCCTCAGCAGGGGCGGGGTCATCTTCCACAGCGATGTCCACCGGCTCCTGCGGGGGTGTGAGCGGCTTGTACTTCCCGGTTATCTGGAGATAATAGATCGTAACTCTGGGGAACAGCAGCGGCAGAACGCCTGCAAACGCTTGGAAACAGGGAGCCGCAATGGCTATGATGATCCACAACGCCTGCAGCAGCATCCTTGTATTATAGGATATCTGCAGCTGCGCTTTACGCTTTTTTTCGTCCGGCTCGTCAATGACCTTCTGCACCACGAAGCAGATGCCGGCAAAGTTGCCGATAGCCACCAGCGCGCCGATGATGCCGCCCAGCAGCACCCGGTAGTCAAAGACTACCCAGCCCACCAGATGCAGCGCTGCAAACACCACCCACATTACGGCGGTGCATAAGGACACGCCGCAGGCGATGCGCAGCAGCTCCTTTTTGGATTCCGGCTGCAATTTCATAAAAACGGACCTCCATTACTGGTGGGAGTTAAAGCCCACCCGATGATTTTTTTCGTGTTTGGAGCGCTCCAGCCGTTCCTTGCAGAACACCCAGAAGTTCTGCGCCCCGGCGGCAAGCCCCAGACCCACAGCGGGCAAAAACAGCCAGTCCGGCCAGCCCCAGTGCTCCACAGCCCACCAGCACCCGGCAAGGCAGAGCACCAGCGGCAGCAGCATATTCAGCCCCAGCTGGGTCAGCCAGACCAGATCCTCTAAAGCTTTATACCAGCCCTTCAAGTCCTGCGCCGCTCCTTTCTGCGGGTGCTGCCTGTATTCCAGTATCTGGAAGTCTTGCCAGAGATGGACAGGCAGCCAAAAAGTCTATGCCCTCAGTATACTTCAAAACGTTGGATATTGCAATCAATTCTCCACCGAAATATAGTAAAATTTCATAGTTTGTTAAGACTGATTCCATAAATGTGCGCCGAAAACACACATTGTGCGCCTGCGGGCACATCATTGCACAAACTTTGCAGAAAAGTTTGTGCAGAATGTAAAAAAGCGGAAAAAGAAGCAAAAAAGGGGCTGCCGCACGTTTGTGCGGCAGCCCCGGCGGGTGCTTTGGGATCTAGGGGTGCTTACCAGAGGTTTGCGGTCTCGTTGTACAGACCCTCGTAGCTCTTGGCGGAAACGTCCCAGCTGAAATCGCACTCCATGCAGTGACGCACGAGGTTCTTCCAGTTTTCCTTGTTGTTGTAGGCATCCTGTGCGTTGCAGCAGGCCACATACAGCTCGTGGGCGTTGTAGCCGGCAAAGGTAAAGCCGTTGCCGTCACCCATGGTGCTGTCGTGGATGGAGTCGCGCAGGCCGCCGGTCTCGCGGACGATGGGAGGTGTGCCGTAGCGGCAGGCCACCATCTGTGCCAGACCGCAGGGCTCGCTCTTGGAGGGCATGATGAAGGCGTCGGCACCGGCGTAGATCTCCTGCGAGAGCTTGGGCTCAAAGCCAATGTAGGTGCCTACGCGGCCCGGGTGACGGGCGCACAGGTCGGAGAAGAAGTTCTCGTACTGGCTCTCGCCGCTGCCCAGAATGACCAGCTGGATGCCGCGGTCCACCAGACCGTCGGCGATGCTCTGCACGAGGTCAAAGCCCTTCATGCCCACCATGCGGCTGACCATGCCAAAGACGGGGCTGCCGTCTTTATTCAGACCGAACCTGTCCTGCAAAGCTTCCTTGCACTTGGCCTTGCCGGTCTCAAAGGTCTTGATGCTGTAATTGAAGGGGATGTTCTTGTCGGTAGCGGGGTCGTTGGCGTCCATATCGATGCCGTTCAGGATGCCGCACAGCTTGTACTGCTTCTCACGCAGCAGAGCGTCCAGACCGTAGCTGAACCACGGGTCCAAGATCTCCTGTGCGTAGGTGGGGCTGACGGTGGTGATCTTGTCGGCAGTCTCGAAAGCGCCCTTCATGAAGTTGGCGCAGCCGTCGTACTCCACGATATGCTGGTCCCGGTGGCCGATGCCGCAGGTGTCCTCCAGAATATCGGTACCGTACTTGCCCTGATAGGCAATGTTGTGGATGGTGAACACGGTCTTGATGCGGTTGAACTTGTCCAGATGACGATAGTACAGGTTCAGGTACACCGGCACCAGAGCGGTCTGCCAGTCGTTGCAGTTGATGATATCGGGGGTGAAGTCGATGTAGAACAAGGTCTCCAGCACGGCGCGGGAGAAGAAGGCGAAGCGCTCGCCGTCATCGTAGAAGCCGTACAGACCGCGGCGCTTGAAGTAATACTCGTTGTCGAGGAAGTAGTAGGTCACGCCGTCCACATCGGCCTTGAACAGGCCGCAGTACTGGCTGCGCCAGCCCACAGGCACGGAGTAGTTGGTGACGTATTCCAGCTTATCGCGGTACTTCAAATCGCCGTACAGGGGCATGATGACGCGGGCGTCCACGCCGTCCTTGACCAGCGCCTTGGGCAGGGCACCTGCCACATCGGCCAGACCGCCGGATTTGGCAAAGGGATTGGCTTCCGAAGCAGCATACAGGATCTTCATAGGATTCGCTCCTTCCATGATACAGACAGATGTTCGCGCTCCCCGCCGCCATAAAAAGCGGCGCGAACCTTGCATACAAAAGAGCAGGCGGGGGCACACAGGTGCCCCCGCCCCTCTCAAGAGGGGCTACCGGGGAGGAAGCCGCCCCTATGGATATTGCATCGATCAGACGGTGTGGTTCTTCTGGACGTAGACCGGGAAGCTCTCGGTGCCGGACAGCTTTTTGCCGGCGGTGATCTTCACGTTCTTATCGGTGACAACGCAGTCCAGCTCCACGTTGGGCTCGACCACGGTATCCTGCATCAGGACACAGTTCTTGACCACAGCACCCTTCTTGACCTTGACGCCGCGGAAGAGCACGCAGTTCTCCACGGTGCCCTCGATGACGCAGCCGTCGGCCAGAATGGAATTCGAAACCTTGGAGCCGGTGACGTAACGGGTGGGGTTATCGTCGCGGATCTTGGTGTAGATGGGGCAGCCCTTAGGGAACAGTGCCTCCAGATTCTCGTCCTTGATCAGCTTCAGGTTCTCGTCAAAGTAGCTCTTCATGTCGCAGACATGAGCTACATAGCCGGTGTACTCCAGAGCATGGATGTTCAGGATGTTGACGTTGTGTGCCAGAATATCGCGCTCAAAGTAGATCAGGCCACGGGCGGTAGCGTCCTTGACCAGCTTGATCAGGGTCTCGCGCTCCAGCACATAGATGTTCAGATCCAGATTCTGCACGCCGGAGCGGTAGTCGTTGAACAGCAGCTCGGTCACGCGGCCATCAGAATCAATGGTCAGGGTGTAGTTGTCGTTCTTGCGGCCCTCGGGGATCTCGGTCTTTTGATAGGCCACAGTCACGTCGGCACCGCTGGCCTGATGGGCAGCCAGCAGGGCGTTGAAATCGTAGTTGACGGCGATGTTGGCATCGCTCATGACCACATACTTCTCCTTCTGGTGCTCGAGGAAGCTCAGAATGGAGCCCAGCGCCTCCACACGGCCGGAGTAGATGCGCACGCCCTTTTCTGCAAAGGGAGGCACGATGTTCAGGCCGCCGTGACGGCGGGCCATATCCCACTCGCGGCCGGTGCCCAGATGATCCATCAGGGAGTGGTAGTTCTTACGCACCACGATGGAAACGTTGGAAATGCCGCAGTTGGCCATGCTGGACAGCACAAAGTCTACCATGCGGTAACGGCCCGCAAAGGGGATCGAGGCCATTGCGCGCTCGGTCACCAGCTCGGGAACGGTATTGTCATAGCTGTTGGGGAAAATGATACCCAACGCATTGGTGTTCTGTCTCAGCATACTTCCACACCCTCCTTGACGGATTCAAACACTTTTGCGCCCTCCTTGACGGTAGCGCCTGCGCCGATGGTCAGACCGGTGCCAACGTGGGCAATAGCGCCCTCGCCGCCGACCTTTGCACCTGCGCCCACAACAACGTCCTCAGCAAGGATGCAGCGCTTGACCACGGCACCTGCCTTGACCACGACACCGTCCATCAGCACGGCGTCCTCAACGGTAGCGCCCTCTTCCACAACAACGCCTGCGCTCAGCACAGAGTGCTTGACGTTGCCGTAGATCTTGCAGCCCTCGGTGATGAGGGAGTCCTGCACAACGGCGCGCTCGCCGATCTTCTGGGCGGGCAGCACGGGGTTGCGGCTGTAGATCTTCCAAGTCTTATCAAAGATATCAATGCCGGAGTTCTCGGGGTCCAGCACTTCCATGTTGGCTTCCCACAGGCTGTCGATGGTGCCCACGTCGCGCCAGTAACCGGCAAAGCGGTAGGCGTACATCTTGCGGCCGTCACGCAGCAGGGCGGGGATGATGTTCATGCCGAAGTCGTTCTTGGAGTTGGGGTCTGCCTCGTCCTCTTCCAGATACTTCTTGAGGATATCCCAGTTGAAGATGTAGATGCCCATGGAAGCCAGATTGGACTTCGGCACAGGGGGCTTCTCCTGGAACTCGGTGATCCTGTCGTCCTCGTCTGCGACCATCAGGCCGAAACGGGAAGCTTCCTTCCAGTCAACTTCCATGACGGCCACAGAGAACTCTGCGCCCTTCTCCTTATGGAAGCGGAGGAAGTCGGCGTAATCCTGCTTGCAGATCTGGTCGCCGGACAGGATGATAACGTACTCCGGGTCATAGCTGTCGATGAAGCTGATGTTCTGGTAGATGGCGTTTGCAGTGCCTTTGTACCAGTCGGTACCCTTTGCCTGCTCATAAGGAGGCAGGGTGTGGACGCCGCCGTACAGACGGTCCAGGTCCCAGGGCTGGCCGTTGCCGATGTACTCGTTCAGCTTCTGGGGCTGATACTGCGTTGCGATGCCAACGGTATCGATGTTGGAGTTGACGCAGTTGGACAGCGGGAAGTCCACGATACGGTATTTGCCGCCAAAGGACACCGCCGGTTTTGCCGTTTTCTGT
>ENA-OZKV01001214-OZKV01001214.1-human-gut-metagenome-genome-assembly--contig:-NODE-1214-length-10001-cov-183.873416_pt1 | contig 10001 bp, 16 predicted proteins | sample MGYA00244829_ERZ653770 | MGnify/ENA primary metagenome ERZ653770 (study PRJEB26926, sample SAMN06165244) | human gut metagenome | biome: ENVO:00009003; feature: ENVO:2100002; material: ENVO:00002003... | reverse complement strand
GATTCGATCATTTCATACCATTTTGCTTTTAATGGCAGGTCAAGGATTTTCATATTAACCATAGTCTAAAAGAGTTGCGGATTCTGTTTGTTGTGAAGGATTTTTTGAACACGTTCGATTTCTTCATCTACTTCACGCTCAATTTGTTTACTTATTCGTAAATCTATCTGTCTCTTATTTTTAAAATATTCTTTTTGGCAACGGCGCATTTCCACCACTTTGTTGAAAAATTCTTTTGGAGTCATAGATTTAAAAGGTATGGAAAAGGCCGCTTTAATGCGGCCTCCCCAGTGTGATTACTTTTTTCCAATCAGAAAGTCTTTCCACAATTCTTTGAATTGTTCTCCAAAGTAAATTGCGATTTCACTTGATTTTACAGCAAGGCGAGAGCCGACATCCGCACCCGAGGCCGACCAAACGTTATCCGAGGCCGCATAAGCGAGGCCGCAAGCCGCACCGTTAGCCGCATTACCGCCCCAAAGAACCAGCCGATTACGATCCTCTTCGTCCATTTCATCAATTTCTTTCTGATTATAAAGATAAAACCACGGCGTATAACGGTATTCATCTTTAGTAAATCGTGGAAAATTAGGATCGTTGTTCAATGCACGAGCAATTGTGCATAGTTTGATGTAGGCGAGGTGTGCAATATCAGCCACTTCTTCTTTGTGTCCGTCTTCATCTTCAACAAGTAGGCGAACAATAGGTTTTACACCTATTGCTTCACAAGCATCTTCGTAGGTTTTGATATTGTGATAATCTGTATAATCCGGCTTTTGCTTTCCGAATAAAGCTGTTAGAATACTAATTGCTTTAGGACAGTCGTTTGCTTCACTAAAAGCGGCTGTAACCTTTTCTTGTGTAATTTTAAGTTCTGACATAATGTAAATTATTTATTGTTAATACTATATCCGAATAATGCAAAATCTCCCCGGCACGGATCATCCGGGAAAATTGTTTTCATGTAATTGGTTACTTGTTGAACCATTTTCCAGTCCTCTGTTTTGCGTGTTGTTATCCCAAGCTGGTGTGCCATTTTTGCAACATGTGCATCCAATGGTATGTATAATTCTGTCGGGTGAATAATATTCCAAATACCTAAATCTACCGGTGATTTTCGTACTACCCACCGTAGAAACAGACAAATACGCTTGCATGGAGAATCACGCTCCAATTTTGGAATACCTTTTACGCCACCAAAATCTGTTTGTATTTCACGGATAACATTATTGTAACCCTCATAAAAGACTTCCAAATCATCCCATTCCTGATATATGTTGTACAACCGCTGGCAAATGCAGAAAAAGTCATGGTAGGTGAACATACGGTAGAAGGTATTTGTATTTTCTTTGTATTGTTCCCATACTTTGTTCATAATGAAGGCGTAAGGAGAATTACCCATTAGATTATCCAAAATTTCCGCTTGTTGCATTATCAGTTTGCGATTCCCGAAAGCTATCCATGAAGTAAGAAAGGCACTGATTTCTATGTCCTTTTTATCACTGTACTTATGTGGGAAGAATATAGGACATCTTTTATAAAATCAGGTGTTTCAAATTGTTTTGCCCAGTCAAGTAGTTTGTTTCTTAGTTCTTCCATAATATTCTTCTTTCCATTTTTTGAAAGCGGCTTCTTTATCATTTGATTTCATCCTTTGTATGAATGATTGATGGGATTCCAATAATTCTTTGGCTTCTTCATCTCCATTTTCCGATCTTTCAGTTAGATGTTTGATATATTCTCCGTAGAACATTCCAGTGCTGTTATTATTTTGTTCATGGGCTTCATTAATTGAAAGAGAAGAAACAATTTCATCACGCTGTGCATCGTATTCATTTAACCAGCCGAGAATGATATTACCGTCCAGTCTATCGTAAATCTTACCGGAAGCCATAGCATTACGGAAACACAATTTGATTTCCTCCAATTTGAGATAATAGAATCTGTCTATTATTAGATCAGCGGTAAGTGCCACTTGAACATCATTCATCGTTTTTCCAACATTGAAAAAAGACACAAGCTCGTTAATCGCAATTACCAGTATGGCTCTTGCGCCAGCCAATGTGATTTCTTTTCTTATAACAGAGAGTGGTAGGTTAGGAGTGTTGAGAACAGCTTCTTTAATCGAACTTACGTGCAATCCCTTGTAATACTCCGCTTGCAAGGTCAGCAAGTCTTTCAACGCTTTCTTTTCGGTTGCCGGGAGATTGCTGTTGACTTGAATTAAGTTGTTTCCCATACTTGTTAAAATCATTATTAGACCATCTGACTAAACGTTTGGAAACTTCAAATGTACGTTCCTTCTCAAAGCGCATTTTCCGGCCTCCGCATTCAGTCCAATACTCAAAAAAGTCCTTCAACATATCATCAGGATATTTTCCTCTATACATGAGGACTTCACTTCTGAATTTGTCTTTCCTTGCAGAAAGAGAATCCTTATTCATATTCATCTTATGGCCTAATCCGGCCATGAATGCTTGTTCCAATGTTGCATCAGGATGATCCCGACACCATTGGGCTGCTAATTCTTCTGATTTCATTTGATTTATAATTTAGATAACCAATATTTCCATACTCGTGAGGCTACTTGTGCCATCATAACGGGTGGTACACTCATTCCACAGATATAATGTGGGGATTGGTTGAGGAAATGATAATCTTGTGGAAATGTGGATATATTACATACTTCTGACCGTGATAAATATATAGGCTGCTTAAAAGGAATAATTGAGTCTGCATGAGTTGTTAGGGTGTAGCTTACTTTGTTCTCATATAGATATTGTTGATTAAAAAAGCCTCGTTTTCCAGTTTGTTTCTTATAGGCCTCTGCCAAAGCAATATCTCCTGCCACTCTCTGCTCAAATAACTTTCTCATTTTTACGCCAATAGGCTTTCCCTTGTAATCCGCATATTCCCCATAATATATTTCCGATTCATTAAATTCCATGTCGATGTATGGTTCAACATTGAAGAGGTCTGAAACTTTTAGAAAATGGACTCCCAAATCATGCCTGATACATATAAAGAATACACGTTCTCTTTTTTGAGGTACTCCCATTTTAGAAGCATCAAGAAGAAAATGCTGACAATAATAACCAGCTTCCTCAAAGTCTTTGTATATACGTCTGACATAATCAATCGCATTCCCTAAAAGAAGACCTTTCACATTTTCAGCAATAACGACTTTAGGTTTTAAGCGTTTGGCAAGTGCAATAAAATCAAAAAAGAGCGTGTCTAAAACTTGTGTCTTTTGACCTTCCTTGAATTTCTTTTCTTTACCCCACGCATCTTCACGTAATCCCGACATGCTAAATGTACTGCAAGGTGGTGATCCGTCCAATATATCTAATTTGTACAATTCTTCGGGAAGATTTTTCCTTCTCACAAAATCACGAATATCTTCCAAATAACTATACTGGGGATGATGGTTTGTTTCATAGCATTTCATCATTCGTGGATCAATCTCATTACAGCCAATAACATCGTAACCAGCTATTTTGTAACCCATAGTAGAGCCACCGCCACATGCAAAACAAGAAAACACCTTTCCTTTATCTTTAGTAAAAACAGCATCTTCTAAAGACCAGCAATAAGGATAGAGATGTTGGGGGGGGGTAATTACATCTTTCATCATTCCACCTCCCATAATTCAGCTACTCTTTTGAACTCTTCATCAGCCGGAACCGGGCAATCTTTGATCCATTGCATATCTTTTACTTTCCATAACGAAAGGTCTGTGTTGTCAGGAATATGCTTTTTAATATCAGGAAAAAGATTGAGTCGAAGAGATTTACTTTCCATAAGTTCATCTTTGTAGTCCAACAAAAAATTATTGGCCTTTAATAAACTATGAACATCATTAGCAGAATGTGGAGTGTAAACAACTCCATCGAAATATCTGATATAATTGGGAAGCATATCAGCCAGTGCCGTATATAGAAATAATTTTCCTTTATTGCCATAGGCCAATTTCTGAACGGTTCTGATACTTTCGGCCAAATTTGACAGTTTTTCAGGAAACAAAAGTGGTTCTCCACCAGTTATCATGATCTCTTTGTAATTAAAGTGCTCAACAACTGGTAATTTTGAAAAATCCCATGAGTTGTTGCAACACATAGGACATTTGTTCGGACATTTGGTTGTAACCAATAGACGTAACTTTTCCATTTATAATGATATTGTTTGAGTGTATTTCAATTCTCCGGTATATCCACGTGCTTTCAATTCTGTGATAAGTTCCCGTGGAGAAAATCTTGCCAATTCAGAATTGGAATATATTTTCTTCAAATTACCCCCCCCCGGAGTTTTCTTACGGTTTTTGGCATAAATATTACCACACTCTTTGCAGTATGTCTGCAATCCATCTTCGGTTGAAGCATTTCTCCAAAACTCACTGACCGGAAGTTCTCGGCCACATTTGCTGCATTTTTTTTAAATTTTCCATTATTCATTTTCTTTAATTCTACCATATTCACATATTAGTAAGGCATCCGAAGTTGCCAATGTAACTTTTGCATACGGAAACAGCTGTTGGGCTTTCTTCTTTAAGATGTTTTTCCATTCTGTCTTACCCAATTTGTCTGTATTTCGTAATCCTAAAGTTTTTTGCCAAGTTTGTGGAGATACTGTTACTGTCGGAATCCCACAAGCTATCAATCCCATAGTCAGCTGTCCGTAACCTTCTCCAAAAACAAAAGAGGCAGAAGCACTTTGTCCGGTCATGCCATTCACTCGTTCCAAATAACAAACGCTATTTTCTTTGTATATAGAGAGAAAATCTAATAAGTCTTTGGGAGTTGGTGGCATTTTGATACACTCCAATAATCTGTTATTCTCGGTGTCGTACACTACAATTCCACCGTTTTTGCCAACATCTATACCTATGATCCTTCGTTTCATAAATTATACTTTTTGTTTACAAATCTTTTGAGCTTAACTATATCTTTCTTTCCAAGTCTTAGTGCTTCACTGGTCTTGATGTCAGAAGGTGATGCTTTACAATTCTCGGTTATCCTTTCAAAATGTCGGATAAAGGATTTTAAGAAATAGTCGGGAATTTCAACTTTCATAATGATTGATTTATGAGAATAAGCCCGGACTCGAACCGGGAACTGTTGCAATCAGGATTTTCGTTTCTGCTTCCGTTTGTACGTATGTCAAGTGTTAATAGCATGATTACCTGACTCGTGATGCTATTCGTGCATTTTTACCACAGAAACTAAGCGTCTTCCAATTCCGCCACTTATTCGTTTGCCTCCACAATAGAGGCATTCTTATATGAACAAAAAGACTCTTTGTAGTATCTACCGCCGTGGAGCGTATGCAGCGTACTCGGCTCGACTTGCAAAGAGAAGAAAAAAGGTGAGGCATGATAGTTCTCGGATAGGCGGTCAAGCCACACCGGGAGAAGCTGATTATTAATCGGGTTAATAATTATTATTTTGTTATTTTTAGAAATTCAGGAGCAATACCATACAAAGGGCTTGTTCCATCCCATTTGTCAATGAACTGTTTATATAATATTTCTTTCGTCAGACCTCTTGACTGAATTAGAGCCTGCTCGGTTTTTAACTGTTCCAGTTCATTGCGCTTTTTCTGTTCCTCAATTTGTTGATCCAACACGGAGATATTGGTATTCACTTCATTTCTACTATCAATTTTTTCGCGAACTTTATCGGAGAACTCCAACTGGGCAGAGAATGTGAGTAGTTGCAAACCTCTTTTTTCAAACTCTTTATCAACGATCTGTTCTAATCGTTTCTCAAACACTAATGAGCCTCCGTCAGCCATCAAGCTATCGGTTTTATGCTTCCGGCTTTCTTCCTTTATCAAATCATATATACGTGGTTCTAAAATGTTATCTTCCAACGAGGACATAAAATCACTTCCACGGCCAATATGCTTGTTGTCAAAGACAACATCAATGGCACGGTTCTTGATAACTTTATAGCTATATGTGGGACGTGCCTTAAACTCTGTATTATCGGCTGCTTTCAGTGTGACAGCTTCGGCAAATTCTCCACGCTGATCGAATAGTGGAACCTGAAAAAGCTCTGAGCCTAATTCCCATGTAGATACCTTACCGGAAACGATTTTAAAATCTTCTTTCCCTTGTTTGCCGTAGTTCTCCATAAGGACACCGGCATAATTGGGAGCAACTCTTTCGCATGAAGCAAACAAAACAACGGCAAATAATGCCACAATCAAAAAATCAATCTTTCTTTTCATTTTCTACTTTTTTAATGATATTATAAACTATAAATGCTACAATCAGCATGATTATTGAAATTCCCAGCCACGCATTTATGTGATTGAATACGCGGTTGCCAATGAAGAAAGCCGATACGACAAGTACCGGTTTCCAGTATTTCTTTACAGTCTTCATTGTTATTGTTCGATAATGGCAATATCCGGTGCCAATTTACGGATCAACAATAATTGCTCGTCAATGGCCTTGTTGCGTTCTTCTTCCACTATCACTTCTGCACCAGGGGAGCAAAGGGACAATCGAATATTACGCCCGTCCACATCTGCAATGATTTCCACTTCAATCTCTTCTGCAGGGCGACCTTTGAAAATCGGAACAATAAGATTGAATGAGGCCGGAAGATTGGAATTGACAACTTGGCTGTAATTGTCAGTGCGACTACCGTTGTCTTGTCGGGAGTTTTCCACTTTTGAGTCAATGCTGGCTTTGAAGTTCTTCAAGACTGTTACCAGTTCCATGTTGTATTGTGCATCCTTGAAGAAGGCACGATTCATTTTGAAGAACTTTGAAAGCTGCACCGGCTCCCATGTCTTGCTTGTGTTGATACCAAATTCAAGAAATTTGGGATAGTATTTCAACTCACCTCTTACAGTAGCTTTATTCCTACTGTCAGTTTCATTGGTGACAAGTTTAAGTGTCATTTTTTCCCGATCAACAAGAATATAGCAACGTTTCTGATTGATCTGCTCTTTTTCAGAGATTCTTTTCAAGAGAAATTCATAAACACTTCCAATTGTTCCGGCTAATTCTACCTTATCAGGCTCCAGTACCGGTAACTCATTTTCTTCGTGGAGTTCAATAACTCTAAGAGTTGCTTCGGTCATACCCGGAGCAAAGTTCACTTGCATCTTTTCGTTTTCCATGTTGTTCTACAAATTTTTAGTTCTGTTTTTAAATGATTTGGCTGGTTTGAAGTGTGGAGTATAATGCTCCGCTATGACAATAGTCTCGTTTTTGTGTATGTTATGAGCAACTTTTCGTTTATAGTGTTTGGGTGACAGTGTACCAAAACCTCTGATATAAAGAGTTCTTCCATTAGCTACTGCATCCACGGTTTCCTTCAATGCTGCTTCTATAACTGTTCGGACTTCGCAAATAGCAATACCGGTTGATTCGGCTACTTGCTTGATAAGTTCTTCTTTTCTCATGGCTTATCCCTCCGTACCAGTAGATTCAATGTCCTCGAAGACCGTTTTTTGCATCTCTTGTGCCTCCATCGGACGTTTTTTAACCAAATCACCATTACCATTGTAATATCCGGTGGTACGGGTGCTACGATCCATAAACTTAAAGCATTCATCCGTAATTTCCTCATAACCACGTTTTATATCGGTAAGCAACGTTTTTTTACGTTCCTTTTTAGGTTTCAGTTTGTCCTTGTATGCTTGCATGAAAGCTTTCTTTTCTTCTTCCAGTGCGGCCATGTCAAGGTCAATATTTGCCAACTCCGTTTTCCGTTCACCCATTTCTTCCTCGCTGAAAGGAGAAGTATAGGTAATTCTTTCAACTGCTGCGCAATTGTCTTCCAACATTTGTCTGCGAAGCAATGGATTCTTATCTTTAAATAGTTCTTTATCCATATCATAAAGGTTTTAAGCCATATCGGGCAGAACCGACAAATGGCTGTGGGTTAGTCATTATGTTTGCTTTGTGTATATCATCTGTACGATGATTGAATAATCGGGGTAATCCCGTTATTTTGTCATATACAACCAGTTCAGACGATACATAACAAATAAAGCCTTTCAGTCGCTCTTTCAACCATGCGTTCTGATAGGCTCTGCGTTCACGATATTCTTGGTAGCTCATTCCCTTTGGGCGAGCTGTGAGAAGGGGAGTGTAATTTCTCGCCCCCCCCGATTTAGATTTACTCTTTCCCATCAATCAAATTTTTATATTGTTCTTCTGAAACGAACTTGTCGCAGTTCCCATGCCAAGTACCATCATTTATCTTGTATGGCCTGACTGTTTTATCCATTTCATTCATAACACCGACTACCGCATTTTCTTTGCTATTATCATCCCATACAATAACAACATCGCCGACAGTCGGGATATATTCAGGCTGTAACTTCTCAAAATTGAAGGAGTAATGTTTTTCTTCCTTCATGGCGGCAAGCATCTTTGCCTTTTCCTCTTCCGTAGCTTTACGGAATCCCTTCATGCCTCCGATACCAGCTTCGGGTGTGAATTTTACAAAAACTCTGTCACCTTCATCATTGGAAGGAACATAGGCGACAAGGCCGAAAGGTACTTTAATTGCCGGTAAAAAAGGGAGTGGTCTTTCTTCTCTAATTTCAGAGAGAATCATCATGCTGCCCCCTCCGCGATTCGGATTGATAATTACGTCACCGGGGATGAATGTCTCACCTTCAAATTCAAATTTACCCCCCCCCGTAACTTTTTGAGTAGGTTGCATACTTTCTTCTTTCACGATTTTTACCATGTGTCCTTCGGGCACTTCAACTGTTACTGTTCTCATTTTAATTTGATTTTAAATTGGTTATTGTATTCTATGTATTTTTCCGGGCAGGTTGTTTCTATAATTCCGTTCATTGTAGGAATACGAAACAACTTGCCGGATTTATGAAGCTCTTTTTCAAGCTGTTTTGCTTTATGTAAAGCAGCCAAAGAACGTGTTTCATTTTCGATCAGTTCTTTAGCCGCTGTGATACTGTTACTAATTTTTTCACATGAATCCATTACTTGACTTCTTCTGCGTATGGAGTATCGTCTTCCTCAAAATCGTCCGGTTTCTGACCTTGTGCCTTTTTCCAGTCTTCAAACATTTCATCATCCAACTGGCTCTCTGTTTCAAGAACTTTAATCATGGAATCTGAAATGCCGGTTTTGGGCAGGAATTTGAAAGCCCAGTTCACGATTGTTTTTCGAGCCATTTCTTCAAAGTCTGTGTCCCACGGAGATTGCTTGCCTTTCTTGACAGCCTCACTACGACTTTTTATTTCTTCAATACGTGCTTTGGGCATTGCATCGAATTTTACAACACCGGAAGTCAAGACTGCAAAATAGTAGCCACCAAGAAGATCACCACGTTCTCCGAATACATTGGGTTTGTGGATGATAGTGCCGCCGGTACCTTTTGTCATACTGAACTCATCATTAGCATAAACCAAATCTGAATAAATATCCTTTACAACACCAGTACGGATCAAAATATCAACTTTCCCCATGTATGAAGCTTGGAACTTCACTTTGCCTTTGTATGGTACAAGATACCCCAATCTTAGTTCAGGATTGAGTGTCAGACCGGTAAGAGAAACGTTTTTGATTGCTTCGACAAGATGATCGGGATATTGCCGGGCACAGTCAATCAAATAAGGATTATTCAACATTGCCTGCATAGCGAAATTGACTTCACGGGCAAATTGCTGTTCTGTGCCACCAGCTGCTATAAATGCCTTTTTAGGGGAGATAAAACAGCTTTCCAATCCTTTCAGTTGTACTGGAAAGGCTGGTGGGGCAGAAGGAACGGGTGGTTGTGGTGTGGAAGGTGTTGGGGAGACCGGTTCTGTTTTTGTTGGTGAAGGAGCATTGTGTTGTTCCATTCCCAAGTTCCCTTGTTGGGGGGATTGATTCTCTGTTTTACTCATTGTTCTTGATTATTATAAAAGTTAAACATCTTGTTCTTTTCAAATGCAGGTGTGTCCGGCACCATTATTCTTCGTCCTTTGAATCCCGGCTGAATAAATATCTGTGCACCGTCAAAATCATT
>ENA-OZKV01001209-OZKV01001209.1-human-gut-metagenome-genome-assembly--contig:-NODE-1209-length-10026-cov-4.306489_pt1 | contig 10026 bp, 8 predicted proteins | sample MGYA00244829_ERZ653770 | MGnify/ENA primary metagenome ERZ653770 (study PRJEB26926, sample SAMN06165244) | human gut metagenome | biome: ENVO:00009003; feature: ENVO:2100002; material: ENVO:00002003... | reverse complement strand
CGAGATTTCTGCCTGTCTCGTGGGCTCGGAGATGTGTATAAGAGACAGGTGCAAACTCCTGCGTACCGGTTAATTTCAGGGCCTCTTCTACCGCCTGCTCGTCGGCGTCGCTCCATTGACGAATGAAATTCTGCCAGGGAAAACGCCCACGCGACACCAGTTCATAAACGGTTAAGCCCTCCGGCAATAATGGCGACTGCGGCAAGATCCCAAGTCTACGGGATAACGCTTTCGTTGGTTGCTCGTGAATCGCTTTACCATCCAGCAATATCGAGCCGCCCATAGGTTGCAAGATACGTGCAATGGTGCTGAGCAACGTCGACTTTCCACAGCCGTTTGCCCCAACCAGAACGGTCATTTTTTCTGTGGGAACGGAGAAAGAAACACCATCAACAATGATTTTCTTGTGATACCCGGCAGAAACATTGTCGAGGATCAGCCCCTGCCCTTTTGCGTTATGTGCCACGTGTACGCCAACTTAATCAAAGACAAACAAAAATAAAACTCATTCTCCTTTGAGAGTTTGACGCCACAAAATGTAGTAGTCAAGAAGTTAAAAGCCATACAAAAACAAGGTAAATAACAGGTGAAATATTTTTAAAGATAAAAATAAAACCATTAAATATTAATAAATTATCATCAATTGAATTGCATTAACCTCTCATAAAAACACATGTAGCAATTTTTTGTTATTTCTCATTTACTACTACATCACCGCATGGTTGAATGATTCTCAATTACATATCCGATGGCGAAATAACAAACGGATAGTGCTTAGTGAGCAATAAGAAACAATTTTCACTCGCGACAATCCGCGAGTTTTTGGGATAACAGACTAAATGGCTATGTTCACACCTTCATTCTCAGGAATCAAAGGTCGGGCGCTCTTTTCACTGCTCTTTGCAGCACCAATGATTCATGCAACCGACACTGCAACGACCAAAGATGGCGAAACAATCACTGTTACAGCGGATGCAAATACCGCAACTGAGGCGACCGATGGTTATCAACCTCTGAGCACCTCCACGGCGACATTAACCGATATGCCGATGCTGGATATCCCGCAGGTGGTCAATACGGTTAGCGATCAGGTTCTGGAAAATCAGAATGCAACGACGCTGGATGAAGCGCTTTATAACGTCAGTAACGTGGTACAGACCAATACATTAGGCGGAACTCAGGACGCCTTTGTACGTCGTGGGTTTGGTGCTAACCGGGATGGCTCCATCATGACCAACGGCCTGCGAACTGTACTTCCTCGCAGTTTCAACGCCGCCACAGAACGTGTGGAAGTGCTAAAAGGTCCGGCCTCCACGCTGTATGGCATTCTCGATCCTGGTGGATTGATTAACGTCGTGACCAAGCGCCCGGAAAAAACATTCCATGGTTCTGTCTCAGCCACGTCCTCCAGTTTTGGCGGAGGCACTGGGCAACTTGATATCACAGGTCCCATTGAAGGCACTCAGCTGGCATACCGCCTGACGGGGGAAGTGCAGGATGAAGATTACTGGCGAAACTTCGGTAAAGAGCGCAGTACATTTATTGCCCCGTCACTCACCTGGTTTGGTGATAATGCAACAGTAACCATGCTCTATTCCCATCGGGACTATAAAACTCCGTTCGATCGTGGAACGATTTTCGACCTTACGACGAAACAGCCCGTAAACGTTGATCGAAAAATACGTTTTGACGAACCGTTTAATATTACAGATGGTCAGTCCGATCTGGCGCAACTCAACGCAGAATATCATCTCAATAGCCAGTGGACAGCGCGCTTTGATTACAGCTACAGCCAGGATAAATACGGCGATAATCAGGCTCGTGTTACCGCGTATGATGCAACGACAGGAACGCTGACACGGCGTGTTGATGCAACTCAGGGATCTACCCAGCGTATGCATGCTACTCGTGCGGATCTGCAAGGGAATGTTGATATTGCTGGGTTCTATAATGAGATTCTGGGTGGGGTGTCATATGAATATTATGATCTTCTGCGCACAGATATGATTCGCTGTAAAAACGCTAAAGATTTCAATATCTACAACCCTGTTTACGGCAATACCAGCAAATGCACAACTGTCTCGGCGTCGGACAGCGATCAGACGATCAAACAGGAGAGCTACTCAGCTTATGCACAGGACGCGCTCTATCTGACCGATAACTGGATTGCCGTCGCCGGGATCCGCTATCAGTATTACACGCAGTATGCGGGTAAAGGCCGTCCTTTTAATGTCAATACTGACAGCCGCGATGAACAATGGACGCCCAAACTGGGGTTAGTCTACAAACTGACGCCATCGGTATCCTTATTTGCTAATTATTCGCAAACATTTATGCCGCAATCGTCAATTGCCAGCTACATCGGAGATCTTCCACCGGAATCATCTAATGCTTACGAAGTCGGGGCAAAATTCGAGCTGTTCGATGGTATCACCGCAGATATTGCGCTGTTTGATATCCATAAACGTAACGTGTTGTATACCGAAAGTATTGGTGATGAAACCATCGCCAAAACGGCAGGCCGCGTTCGTTCAAGAGGGGTAGAAGTCGACCTTGCGGGAGCATTAACTGAAAACATTAATATCATTGCCAGCTACGGCTATACCGATGCTAAGGTTCTGGAAGATCCTGATTATGCAGGGAAACCATTGCCGAATGTTCCTCGTCATACCGGTTCGCTATTCCTGACCTATGACATTCATAACATGCCAGGCAATAACACACTGACGTTTGGCGGTGGTGGACATGGCGTAAGCCGTCGTTCGGCAACCAATGGGGCTGACTATTATCTGCCAGGCTATTTCGTTGCCGATGCCTTCGCCGCATACAAAATGAAATTGCAGTATCCGGTCACACTGCAATTAAACGTCAAAAACCTGTTTGATAAAACGTATTACACCTCTTCCATCGCCACAAATAATCTGGGGAATCAGATTGGCGATCCGCGTGAAGTGCAATTCACGGTGAAAATGGAATTTTGATCAAAAAAGCCCGGTATACACTTGTATACCGGGCTATGTTTTATTCTTCTGGCGGGAGGATTATCAGACCTCAATCTCCGCCATGTCGCCTTTCTCTTGCAACCAGTTGCGGCGATCTTCCGAGCGTTTCTTCGCCAGCAGCATATCCATCATCGCGTCAGTACGCTGATCGTCTTCATCATCGATAGTCAGCTGCACCAGACGGCGAGTGTTCGGATCAAGCGTGGTTTCGCGCAATTGCATCGGGTTCATTTCCCCCAGACCTTTAAAACGCTGGACGTTCGGCTTGCCTTTCTTGCGTTTTAATTGCTCAAGTACGCCCTCTTTCTCTTCTTCCGTCAGCGCGTAATAAACCTCTTTCCCGAGATCAATACGGTAGAGCGGTGGCAGTGCGACGTAAACGTGACCGTGTTTCACCAACGCGCGGAAGTGTTTTACGAACAAAGCGCAGAGCAGCGTGGCAATGTGCAGACCATCAGAGTCCGCATCTGCGAGGATACAGATTTTGCCGTAACGAAGCTGGCTCAGATCGTCGCTGTCAGGATCGATACCGATCGCTACCGAAATATCGTGCACTTCCTGCGAAGCCAGCACTTCGTCGGAGGAGACTTCCCAGGTGTTAAGGATCTTACCTTTCAGTGGCATGATCGCCTGATATTCGCGATCGCGCGCCTGCTTGGCAGATCCGCCTGCGGAGTCACCTTCCACAAGAAACAGTTCGGTGCGGTTAAGGTCCTGCGCGGTACAGTCAGCCAGTTTGCCAGGCAGCGCCGGACCGCTGGTCAGCTTTTTACGCACCACTTTTTTAGCCGCACGCATACGACGCTGGGCGCTGGAAATCGCCATCTCTGCCAGCAGCTCCGCCGCCTGAACGTTCTGGTTCAGCCACAGGATGAAGGCATCTTTCACCACGCCCGAAACGAATGCCGCGCACTGACGCGAAGAGAGACGCTCTTTGGTCTGCCCGGCAAACTGTGGATCCTGCATTTTTACTGACAGCACATAGGCGCAGCGATCCCAGATATCTTCCGCCGACAGCTTCACGCCGCGCGGCAGAATGTTGCGGTATTCACAGAACTCGCGCATCGCGTCCAGCAGGCCCTGACGCAGGCCATTAACATGGGTACCGCCCTGCATCGTTGGGATCAGGTTGACGTAGCTTTCGGTCAGCAATTCACCGCCTTCCGGCAGCCACAGTAGCGCCCAGTCCACCGCTTCAGTATCGCCAGCGAAATTACCGATAAACGGTTTTTCTGGCAGCGTCGGTAAACCGTTTACCGCTTCCGCCAGGTAATCATTCAGACCGTCCTGATAGCACCAGCGCTGTTCGGTGTTGTTGATCTCATCTTTAAAAGTGATCTCAACACCCGGGCACAGTACTGCTTTGGCTTTCAGCACATGTGTCAGGCGTGAAACAGAAAAACGCGGGCTGTCAAAGAAGGTTTCATCCGGCCAGAAGTGCACGCTGGTACCGGTATTGCGCTTACCGCAAGTGCCGACAACCTGTAAATCCTGCACCTTTTCGCCATTTTCAAAGGCGATGTTATAAACCTGACCATCGCGGCGTACGTTAACTTCTACGCGCTTCGACAGGGCGTTAACCACCGAAATCCCCACGCCATGCAGGCCGCCAGAGAACTGGTAATTTTTGTTAGAGAATTTACCGCCTGCATGCAGACGGCAAAGAATCAGTTCAACCGCCGGTACACCCTCTTCCGGGTGAATATCCACCGGCATCCCGCGCCCATCGTCAATCACTTCTAACGACTGGTCAGCATGTAAGATTACATCCACGCGTTTTGCGTGACCCGCCAGTGCTTCATCGACACTGTTATCAATAACTTCTTGCCCCAAATGGTTAGGGCGAGTGGTATCGGTATACATCCCCGGACGGCGGCGAACCGGCTCAAGCCCGGTGAGTACCTCAATGGCATCAGCGTTATAAGTTTGCGTCATGGTTTAAGTTAGCAATTCGAGTTGATCGTCAGAGATGGTGCAGACCAAGAAAATCGACGATCGGGTTGAAATAATCTTCGAAGCCCGTGAATGCGTGGTTGCCGCCTTCTATGACAGTCTGGCGGCAGGAAGCGTAGTACGCCACCGCCTGGCGGTAATCCAGCACTTCATCTCCCGTCTGTTGCAGCAGCCAGATCAAATCCGGCGCTTCCAGCGGGTCAATCTGCATGACTTTGAGATCGTAAATATGGCGAGACTCTAGCACATATTGCTGCCCGGTGTAGGGGTTCTCGTTCTGACCGAGATAGTCCGTCAGCAGTTCAAACGGGCGTACCGCCGGGTTTACCACCACTGCGGGCAGCATAAAACATTGCGACAACCAGGTGGCGTAATATCCCCCCAGTGACGAACCGACAATACCCAGCGAATCGCCGCCATGTTCCAGGACAATGGATTCCAGCAGTTCTGCCGCATCGGAAGGATACGGCGGCAACTGCGGAATGATCATCTCTACGTCAGGGTGATGTTCCGCCAACCAGTTTTTTAACAAGCTCGCTTTTGCAGAGCGCGGCGAGCTGTTGAAACCGTGTAAATAAAGAAGCGTAGACATCAGTAGCCTTCTGAAGCGGTATCAGGTTGGAAACGTGTGTCCGCCAGGCGATGCACCTCGGTGGTCAGCGTGCCATCAGCATGTAACTCGAGAGTACGCCAGCCGGGCGCGATGGTGTCCAGCGTAAAGTTGGAACAGTGCGGCTTAAACTGCACACAGGTCGACGGCGTTGCCAGCAGGCGGCGACCGTTCCAGTCGAGATCCAGCTCCTGATGAATATGACCGCACAGCAAGTATTTGACGTGCGGAAACTTCGCCAGCACGGTATCCAGTTCGCCCGCGTTACGCAGGCTGTGTTGATCAAGCCAACTACAACCCGCAGGTAGCGGATGATGATGTAGCAGCAGCAACGTATGGCGTTCTGGCGCATCGGCCAGTTTACGTTCCAGCCACTCAAGCTGAAACTCGCTCAGCTCACCGTGCGGCACGCCAAACACCTGGCTATCCAGCAACAGGATTTGCCATTGCTCACCAATAAACACCCGCTTCGCCGGGGAGATACCCGCATCCTGTAACGCGCTGTACATCGCGGGCTGGAAATCGTGGTTGCCCGGCAGCCAGACGCAGGGCGCACGAAAACTTGCGATGCCTTCAGCGAAATGCTGATAGGCCGCAGAGGATTGATCCTGCGCTAAATCACCTGTCGCGACAATCAGGTCGAATTCGTGCTGGTGTGGCCGAATCGCCTCCAGCACCGCCTGGTAGCTTTCCCAGGTGTTTACCCCCAACAGGGCTTCGTGCTTTTGCGCAAACAGGTGAGTGTCGGTAATTTGTAAAATCCTGACTCTGGCCTCACCAGCCAGAGGAAGGGTTAACAGGCTTTCCAAATGGTGTCCTTAGGTTTCACGACGCTAATAAACCGGAATCGCCATCGCTCCATGTGCTAAACAGTATCGCAACCAGTCCGCTAAAAACTGATTAATTTGATGCTTTTCGTCGCGTTGATGCAACTTTTTATTAGGATAATCATACCGCGCTTTGAAGCGAAAAATCTGCTGGCTTGAACACACTTCAGCCACCATCGCGTCATGATACAGACGCACCGTCATTGACGGAAGGCTCCAGTAACTGATCGCGGGCGCAGTCTGTTCTATTGTCACCAGGGTAGTGTATCGGGTCGATTCCACAATCGTCAGCCGATATTGTGCGTTTGCCACCTGATAGCTTACAGTTTCGCCGGGTGCGTCATTGCGCGGTAACAAACGGCGCAATTGTGAAAAGTTCATCTCGCACAGGCGCATCATTTCAGGAAAGTCAGGTGTGTAACGCTTCATTTATGCCCACTCATTTTTTAACGCTTGATGATGCAGCTGCAGCCATTGCAAAGCGATGACCGACGCTGCGTTGTCGATTTTCCCCTCTTCTACCCACTGGTATGCCTGTTCCCGGCTTACCACATGAACGCGAATATCTTCGTTTTCATCAGCCAGACCATGAATACCGCTTGCGGTCGTGGCGTCCACTTCGCCCACCATAATTGACGAACGCTCACTGGTGCCCCCCGGGCTTGCCAGGAAACTTAACACCGGTTTGGTCCGTTTGACTATCAGTCCCGCCTCTTCAATCGCTTCGCGACGGGCAACATCTTCCACACTTTCACCCTCTTCTATCATCCCGGCAACCATCTCCAGTAGCCAGGGGGTTTCACTGGTGTCGTATGCGGCAATCCGAATCTGCTCAATCAGCACAACTTCATCACGCACTGGGTCAAAGGGTAGCAAGACTGCGGCGTGACCGCGCTCAAAAATTTCCCGCCGCACCTCATGACTCATTTGCCCGTTGAATAGACGATGACGAAATCTATAAAGATCTAATGAAAAAAAGCCGCGATAAAGTGTTTCTCGTGCAATAATTTCTACATCGTTTTTGCCAAATGTAACGGGCAGGTTGTCTGGCTTAAGCATTGTTAATGTCCTGGCACTAATAGTGAATTAAATGTGAATTTCAGCGACGTTTGACTGCCGTTTGAGCAGTCATGTGTTAAATTGAGGCACATTAACGCCCTATGGCACGTAACGCCAACCTTTTGCGGTAGCGGCTTCTGCTAGAATCCGCAATAATTTTACAGTTTGATCGCGCTAAATACTGCTTCACCACAAGGAATGCAAATGAAGAAATTGCTCCCCATTCTTATCGGCCTGAGCCTTTCTGGGTTCAGTTCGTTGAGCCAGGCCGAGAACCTGATGCAAGTTTATCAGCAAGCACGCCTTAGTAACCCGGAATTGCGTAAGTCTGCCGCCGATCGTGATGCTGCCTTTGAAAAAATTAATGAAGCGCGCAGTCCATTACTGCCACAGCTAGGTTTAGGTGCAGATTACACCTATAGCAACGGCTACCGCGACGCGAACGGCATCAACTCTAACGCGACCAGTGCGTCCCTGCAGTTAACTCAATCCATTTTTGATATGTCGAAATGGCGTGCGTTAACGCTGCAGGAAAAAGCAGCTGGGATTCAGGACGTCACGTATCAGACCGATCAACAAACCTTGATCCTCAACACCGCGACCGCTTATTTCAACGTGTTGAATGCTATTGACGTTCTTTCCTATACACAGGCGCAAAAAGAAGCGATCTACCGTCAATTAGATCAAACCACCCAACGTTTTAACGTGGGCCTGGTAGCGATCACTGACGTGCAGAACGCCCGCGCACAGTACGATACCGTGCTGGCGAACGAAGTGACCGCACGTAATAACCTTGATAACGCGGTAGAGCAGCTGCGCCAGATCACCGGTAACTACTATCCGGAACTGGCGGCGCTGAATGTCGAAAACTTTAAAACCGACAAACCACAGCCGGTTAACGCGCTGCTGAAAGAAGCCGAAAAACGCAACCTGTCGTTGTTACAGGCGCGCTTGAGCCAGGACCTGGCGCGCGAGCAAATTCGCCAGGCGCAGGATGGTCACTTACCGACTCTGGATTTAACGGCTTCTACCGGGATTTCTGACACCTCATATAGCGGTTCGAAAACCCGAGGTGCCGCTGGTACCCAGTATGACGATAGCAATATGGGCCAGAACAAAGTTGGCCTGAGCTTCTCGCTGCCGATTTATCAGGGCGGAATGGTTAACTCGCAGGTGAAACAGGCCCAGTACAACTTTGTTGGTGCCAGTGAGCAACTGGAAAGCGCCCATCGTAGCGTCGTGCAAACCGTACGTTCCTCCTTCAACAACATTAATGCTTCTATCAGTAGCATTAACGCCTACAAACAAGCCGTAGTTTCCGCTCAAAGCTCATTAGATGCGATGGAAGCGGGCTACTCGGTCGGTACGCGTACCATTGTTGATGTGTTGGATGCGACCACCACGCTGTACAACGCCAAGCAAGAGCTGGCGAATGCGCGTTATAACTACCTGATTAATCAGCTGAATATTAAGTCAGCCCTGGGTACGTTGAACGAGCAGGATCTGCTGGCACTGAACAATGCGCTGAGCAAACCGGTTTCCACTAATCCGGAAAACGTTGCCCCGCAAACGCCGGAACAGAATGCTATTGCTGATGGTTATGCGCCTGATAGCCCGGCACCCGTCGTTCAGCAAACATCCGCACGCACTACCACCAGTAACGGTCATAACCCTTTCCGTAACTGATGACTACGACGGGGCTTCGGCCCCGTCTAAACGTAAGGCAACGTAAAGATACGGGTTATCTGCCGCATTCTTCCCCCTTCTCGCTTCAATTTCGACCAGCCATCCTCTATTCTGATGGGTATTTACCACTGGTCCCGGAAGACAAAAATGAAACGGACAAAATCCATACGCCACGCATCGTTCCGCAAAAACTGGAGCGCACGCCATCTGACACCAGTCGCTCTCGCGGTTGCCACTGTTTTTATGCTGGCTGGCTGTGAAAAGAGTGATGAAACAGTGTCTCTCTATCAAAATGCTGACGACTGTTCAGCTGCAAACCCAGGCAAAAGCGCCGAATGTACCACCGCGTACAACAATGCGCTGAAAGAAGCCGAACGTACTGCGCCGAAATACGCCACCCGTGAAGACTGTGTTGCTGAATTTGGTGAAGGTCAGTGCCAGCAGGCACCAGCCCAGGCTGGCATGGCACCAGAAAACCAGGCGCAGGCCCAGCAATCCAGCGGGAGTTTCTGGATGCCGCTGATGGCCGGTTACATGATGGGTCGTCTGATGGGCGGCGGCGCGGGATTTGCACAGCAGCCGCTGTTCTCCTCGAAAAACCCGGCCAGCCCGGCTTACGGTAAATATACCGACGCGACCGGTAAAAACTATGGCGCAGCCCAGCCAGGCCGCACCATGACCGTACCGAAGACGGCAATGGCACCAAAACCGGCAACCACCACCACCGTTACTCGTGGCGGTTTTGGTGAATCTGTTGCCAAACAAAGCACTATGCAGCGTAGCGCAACCGGCACCTCTTCTCGTTCAATAGGTGGCTGATACCGATGGAAAGAGTCAGTACTGTCTCTTATACACATCTCCGAGCCCACGAGACAGGCAGAAATCTCGT
>ENA-OZKV01001184-OZKV01001184.1-human-gut-metagenome-genome-assembly--contig:-NODE-1184-length-10276-cov-40.868995_pt1 | contig 10276 bp, 17 predicted proteins | sample MGYA00244829_ERZ653770 | MGnify/ENA primary metagenome ERZ653770 (study PRJEB26926, sample SAMN06165244) | human gut metagenome | biome: ENVO:00009003; feature: ENVO:2100002; material: ENVO:00002003... | reverse complement strand
CTACACCCTAGAGTTCGTCGGCAGCGTCAGATGTGTATAAGAGACAGCTGTAAAGTGACAGCCTTTTGATCTTCTCTCAATAAAGGTACAAAATCTTCTCAAATTATCCAAATGTTTATCTTCTCCCCTGCTGATACATAGCCTCCAATCCCCTATAAATAAAGGATTTGAGGCTTCTTATTTTTCCTGACCGTTCATTCGTCAGACTCTCGTTAATACAGCTTGTCGTAGCTTAAAACCGGCTAAAAATCACCCAACGATAACATCGCAGTAGACAAGAAGTGATCTGTTAAAATTGTGTTAAAGGGGGTGCACTTTTCGTGTTTGGGGGTGCACTTTGGGGGTGCAAATCAAGAAAAAAAAATGCTTGAAAATGGGGGTATAAGCACTAAAAAAGTGCCATTAAAATACAAAAACATGTGTTTTTATACCCTATATGTACAACAGTATTTGATTTATGATAGATATAACGCGTTGATTTATAGCATTTTATTTGCTTTATTGCTATAAAATACATATATTTGCCTATGATTTAAGATGAAAGTACTTTTTTAGTTGAGATAAATATGGATGCATCTGCGCTCCCGGTGATATTGCCGGGAGCATTTTAACTGGATCTCATTTATCTCATTTTCTATTTTATTTTAATTATATATTAATTAGGATATAGGCATTAGTCTATTTTTTAAGGTTGTAGGTTGTTTGTTTCTTGCGATCCCGGAGAAATCCGGGATTTTTCGTCAAATAAGTATTATAAGATCGTTTGTTTTTACTTTAATCTATCTATTAATTTACTGATTTGAATATGTAGCATTTTCTGTTCATCTAACAGTTCCTTTATATATACGTTTTGCCTTTCAAGTTGTTTCCTATAATCATCACATATATCATTGTTTGTTTTTTCTGTGTCTGTATCAGTCCTCACTGTATTAATAGTTCCTCCATTATTATGACCTGTTGTTATATTATGGTGACCATTTATAGATTGTATTAAAGATACTTGTTTGTTTGTCTTAAGCATATTTCCTTCTCCTGTTATAACCCATTCTGTGTCAAGTTCGGAGTATATTCTAATAATATCTCCAACAACTTTAGCTGATATGTTTTTCACCTTTCTCCAATATCCATTGGAAACTCCAATAGACTGTTCGAACTGGTTTATACTAATACCTTTATAAGCGATAAATTCATTTATGCGATCCTTTGCATCCATAGATATTGTTATTAATATTTGTTAATTAATAGACTATATTCCTATACTCTTTTGTTTGTTCGGATTATAGTCTATATATTTGTGCCGTTATCTAAAGAGGTAACGCCACAAATGTACGAAATATATTTAAAATATCAATTATGAAAACAGTAGTTATTAAAGAGGTAGAATTACCATTGTTGCCACCTAAGGGCTGGAAAAAGAAAGTTGCAGAAGCGGCCGGGTGCTGTGAAAAAACGGTTTACAATGCATTACGTGGAAATCTTAAAGGTCCCCAAGCTAATAAAGTGCTTGAGGTATACAAGCAGTTATTCGGTAAAGTAACCAGGTCAGAAACAGTAGATAGATAAAATTATGGAAGCAAAGAACAACAATCAGCAGGCTATAGGTCTGCAAACCTTTTTAAATGAAAACATTGGTGCTGAAATCAGAACCATAACCGTCGATGAGGAACTTTTCTTCGTAGGAAGAGACATTGCATTGTCATTGGGGTATAATGATCCCGTATCAGCAATTTCGCAACACGTTGATAATGAGGATAGGGTGAAATGCCCTATCCCTGATAATCAAGGATTTAGCCAAATCACCACTTTGATCAACGAAAGCGGTATGTACGCTCTTATCTTTGGCTCCAAGTTACCGGCTGCCAAAGCCTTCAAAAGATGGATCACCAGCGAAGTCCTCCCCACGATCCGCCGTACCGGTAGTTATTCCCTTCAAGCACCCCAGCGCCAGTTATTACCCGCTCCCAAATTCCGTCCGGAATTTATTGAATGGAAAGAAAAGGTTTGTCACTGGCTAAGTCGGAAGGAGCTTCTGGAAGTTGCGAATGGTCTGAATCTCACCTATTCTCATGTTCGTAAAGTATATTCCGGTAACACAATGAGCAAAAGAGTTGCATCGGCATTGAATAGATCCGCAAAAGCCAACTGTCAGAAGCGCAACTATTATCCTGATCCTCTTCCCGTATACGAACAGTTGTCAATTGAATGGGGGGAAATGCAATGATTACCTACACAATGGGCATCAACCTGGAATATCTCCGAATTGTAATCTCGATCTGGCGTGAATACGGTATGCTTTGCCCGGTCATTATTCCAAAGGATCAGGATAAAGAAGGACCTATTATGATAAAGATCGGACCGACATCCGAAGAGAAGATTTCGGAAATGGTAGACAAGATATGGAACATAGCCGGAGCTAAACGGTTAGTCAAAGAAATTGAAAAATAACCAGTTTGTAATAAGAACTTTTAATTTAATCATGGTTTATTACCCATGCTGCAGAGGCAGCAAAATCATCCTGGTCCGTGAGGATAAGGATGTTTCTGAAATATTTTCCATAAATGTAAAGTATTTAGCAAGCTGCGAAAGCAGCACAACTGCCCTGGTTCGTGATGAATAAGGGCAGAATTTAAAACGATTTATCAACCCTTTAAAAATAGATTAAAATGACAAAAATGACAAGAAGAGAGAAAAGACAACAATTAGGACAGATGTTCCTGGAACTGTCTGATTTCTGCAAGAAAAACGACATCTCGATAGCTGCAGTTGCCTGCTACAATAATGGCAGGGAATTCGTGCCAATGAGTATTTCCTATTTCCATGAATGTCGGCCCGGAGCCCTGATACCGGTTACGCTTGTGGAAATGAAAGACAACCCTCGTCTTGATGCTTATATCAAGACTACAGCGGATGCCAGTAGAATAGATTTAAAGACCCTGGGCCTTGATGACTGATAAAAAACTTATTAACCCTTAAAATTAGATTTAAAATGAAAGAAGAACAGCTTTTAAAAATGGCCGAGCAAGTTAAAAAAAACATGCGAGGAAAACGGTATCACAGTTTTGATGCTTATTGGGAATATCGAAGGAGGCAGAGTTAATAGTACTAACCTTCTCATGGGCAAAGTAGATGCTTTGACTACGATGATTGTTGGACTTATGAACGAAAGTACTGAGTTCTCCAAGCTCATCCAAAACGCTTCTGAGTATTACACAGTACAACAAAGAGAAAGTAAACATGAATCGCTTGCAAAAAACATAGAAGAATTATTCAAAGCTATCCGAGACGCTGCACATCAGACGCCTAGAGGATAAATTAAAGGAGCAGTCAAGGAACCTTCCGCTTGTTTTCAGGATTACGTACTTAACCTTTTTCATAACTATATAAATTTTTCGATAGGTGGTAAAAAGAGACGGTAAGGCGGCCTTCATTCCCAGTTCGATGCCGGGAACTGCGCAAGAGTTAAACGATTATAGAAATGCCAATTTTTATAGATAACGATATACTGGTGGTCACCAAAGACGAGCTTGTTCCCAGGTTCTACGAATGGAACAGCCTTAAAAGTCTGTTGCGCCGTCACAAGGACAAGCCCACCGGCCTTAAGCGCTACTGTCGTGGCGGTGGTCGGGGCAACCGTCTGCTCATCCTTTTCGACTCCCTTCCCGTGACCATCCGCGAAGCCATCGGCGATCCCCGCCGTGTGGAACATATCCTTTTGCTTTATTTCAGTATGGATTCCGATGCGGTGGATTTCTATTCCGCTTATGAGGATGCCGCCGGCACACTCTCGGTAGAGGAACAGGACAGGTATGTGATGAACGCTTCCGTTCTGAACGCCCTGCTTGCGCTCCGTGAGGCCCGCCTTTCCGAATGGCAATCCAGGGGACGCAGAAGTATGTACGGGCTGGATGATTCGGTATGGTCCGACTACAGTACCTTCTTACCGGTGCTGGAGAAGAAGTTCGGAAAGACGCACACTCTTCCTCCTTCACGTGCCCGTCTTATTGAGAAGATGAAGAAATATTCCGCCGGGGACAAGGAGGACGGTTACCGTTTTCTTATCAACAAGAACAGGGGTAACAACTCCGCCGGTATCCGTACGGAAAAGGCCCGTGTCCTTCTGGAGAGCATGTTCGCCCATCAGTCCTGGAAGCCGGACATGGCTGAGGTGTTCCGCCAGTACGATGCCTTCCTGTCCGGATATGTGGAGATCGTGAATGTGGAGACCGGCGAGGTGTTCGACCCGAAGGATTACGGAAAGATCTCCCAGCGGACGGTAAGCGGCTTCCTGAGTTCCTGGGAGTCTGGTGTGGCCACTTCACGCAAGCGTACAGGTAACCGTCAGATCCGTCTGGGAATGTACGTCCCCTTCGAAACGCTGGAGCATCCGCAGTGGGCCGGAAGTATCACTTCGGTGGACGACCGCCAGCCTCCCTTCTTCTATGCCGAGGGTAAGCGTGTATGGTTCTATTGCGGAGTGGATCTTGGCAGCGAGGCTATCACCGCATGGGTGTACGGAAAGGACAAGGAAGGGATCATTTCCGAGTTCTACCGCCAGATGGTGCGCAATTACTCACGTTGGGATGTGCCCCTTCCTTACGAGCTGGAGTGTGAGAGCAACCTGAATTCCGGTTTCTCGGATACCTTCCTCAAACCGGGAGCCATGTTCAAGACCGTCAGGATCGAGGCGAACAGTGCCCGTTCCAAGAGATGTGAGGCTTACTGGCGTCCCATACGTTACCAGATGGAAAAGAAACGTGAGGGCTGGCTGGCCCGTCCGTTTGCCAGAAGCGAGTCCAACCAGGTGTCTACCGGCAAAGTGCCCATTCTGCCTTTCGAGCGGATCATCGAGGAATGCCTCATAGACATTGAAAGATGGAACAATACCGAGCACAGCATCTACAAGGGCATGACCCGCTGGGAGGTTTTCCTCCAGAAGCAGAATCCGGACAATACGAACGTCATCAACTGGCGGGGTATCCTTCCGTCTTTGGGTAAAAAGGTCGCCACAAGCGTAAGCCTGGCCGGTCAGGTACGTTTCCGCAAGATGTGGTACATGCTGGGTGATAACGGTACCCTGGCTACAGGAGACAAGCTCATCGGATATATGCGTACGCTGGCCGGCAAGGAGGTGGACATCTATTACATGGATGACAATGACGGGAGCGTGCTGCGTGCCGTTATCTGTCTCAGGGATGACAGCAGGATCATCTGCGAGGCGGTTCCTCAGCCCGTAACGGCACGTTCCGTGCTGGAGGAGACTCCCGAGCAAAGAAAGAACCGTGAGCTGATGGCGCGCTACCGGAATACGCTGGAGGGATACAGCCGCAGGCACTATCAGGAAATCGACAAGGTGGTAGTCATCGATCACAGAAGCGATACGCTCAACGACAAGTTCCGCATCTCCTCACTTGGAAGACGGTATGATTCTGAAGAACGTGAGGAGGTTGAGATCCTGGAAGAGACACCGGTGGACGATATCATTTTAAACGGTCCGCAAATATCCTTTAATAAAGATTTAAGAACAAACTTTTAAATATAGCAGATATGGAAATAGAAACTACCAGAGAGTACAGACAGAAGGTACTGGATGCCTTGAAGGAGGCAAGAGAACTCTTCAGTGGCAGTAACGGTGAATTTGCCAAGAAATACGGGCTTAATCAAGGTATCTACAGCGAGATTGTCAATGGAAAGATCACGGCGGATACCGAAAAGAAGATCGGTCACAGAAAATGGCTGTCGGTTGGTCGATTGCTGGGAGTAACAGCTTCAGAGCGTATGTGGAGAATGGCTCGTACAGACGTGTTTAACATGATTGAGCAGTATGTGGACTTCTGCAAGGAGTATTCCAAGGCGATGATGTTCGTGGATGAGTGCGCCATCGGCAAGACCTATTCGGCCCTTTATCTTTCCCGTAACCGCAAGAACTGCTTTTATCTGGATGCCACGCAGTGTCGCAGCCGCCGTTCCTTTATCCTTCATCTGGCGCGTTGTATTGGTTCCGACGAAGGGACAGTGGAAGAGATGGAAGACAGCATCAAGTATACCCTGTGCAATATTCCTTCTCCGGTTGTGATCATTGATGAAGCCGGCGCGCTGAGTTACGCGGCACTGGAGTCCCTGCATGGTCTGTGGAACGGTACGGAAAATATGTGTGGTTGGTTTATGATGGGATCTGACGGACTTCGCACAAAACTGCAGAACGGAAAGGGACGCAGCAGGAAGAATTCATTCAAGGAACTGTTCTCCCGTTTTTCCAGCAAATATTATTCGATTGTACCTACCGGTAAGGATGACCGGCTGCTGTTTTATCGTCGGTTGATCACAGACGTACTGTCGGTCAATGTAAGCGACAGAGAAATGGTGAAGAAAGTGGTGAACATGTGTCTTGATACGCATGGAGAGACACTGGAAACGGGTCTGAGACGTGCGGAGTCGGCGTTGATACTTATGCAGGAAGGAGCTTGATGATGGAAAAGGAAGAAGAAAAGAAGCCGAAAAGACGCGTACGTCTGCTTACCATGCGTAATGTATATGACAAGAAAATCTCCAAGTTCCAGTTTGACGGCATGTGGGCGGAGTATATATCCTCTGAACCGGAAGATCATGGAATATGGCTCATTTATGGAGCCGAGAAGAACGGAAAGACCACTTTCGCGCTTATGCTGGCCAATTATCTGCGGCAAATGGGAAGAGTGCTTTACCTGAGTGCTGAGGAGGGTATCTCGGCAAGTATACAGGATACCTGCCAGCAGGTAGGCATACCGGAAGAATGCTCAAACATGTACATGTATGAATACATGCCCATAGAGGATCTCTGGGAGAAGCTGAAGGACCGTCGGAGCGCCAAGGTGGTGTTTATTGACAATGCTTCCTATTACAAGGACGAGTTGATGAGCAAGGAGTACGGATTACTCAGTCTGATTCGTAAATTCCCGGAAAAGCTGTTTATCATTCTTGCCCATGAGGAAAAGGGCAAGCCGCACAATGCCGCTGCAAGGCAGGCTTCCAAGCTGGCAAAGGTGATCTTCCATATCCAGGGACTGGCTGCTATCGTGAGCGGACGCGTGGGTAATAATGTAGGCAAGAAGATCCCAATTATTGAAGAGAGAGCCCGGTTATATCATGGTAACGAATTAAATGACAATGATTATGAGCAATGACAAATCTCCCCGTCCGGTGTTCTATGCCACCAATCGCCAGAAGACCACGATTCATAACCTCAAGCGTAAGAAGGGGCTGGATGATGATGCTTACCGTGCCACGATCTACAGCTTCACTCACGGACGTACCGATTCATCGAAGTATATGTATAAGTACGAAGCTGCCGAACTGATTCAGAAATGGCTTGATCCCGAAGGCAAAAATGAGAAGCGGCAGAAAGAGCAGAAGGAAGTTGTTGGAGACATCTATGGGCTGTCATTCAGTATCGGTATTCTTAACAAGGGATACAGCAGTGACGATCCTAATGAAGTTGAGATGAACAAGGCAAAGATATCCTCTTTCCTGAAAAAACGGGGAGCTATCAAAAAGGAGATAGGCCAACAGAACCTGGAGGAACTGAAAGAGACCTTGAAGCAATTACAAACGATTAAGAAAAAGGATGGAAAATGAAGTGGATCTATAGACTGGAGGTTGTGGCCTGTATTATCGGGATCATCACCGCTGACGATTGGATAGTAGGGTGCTGGGCTTTCAGTTGCCTGTTATGGGTACTGATCGCTTCCGGGAATAACAATGACAACAACGAGAAAAATCAACATAGTATTAATTATTAAAACCAATTTTATGGCAAAGACAAGAGTAAAAAAGACGGTTATTACCGGCGTGACAAGTGAACAGGCGGAAGCAGCGTTGAGAGAGTTCTCCAAGGCGGATGCCAGAATTCAGAAACTTACATCTGACAAGGAGCTTAAGCTCATCGCTATCCGTGATAAATATGATGCGGAGATTGCGGAGCAGACGGAAAGGATGAAAGAATCGGAGGATATCCTTCAGGCTTTTGCGATGGAAAACAAAGAGAAACTGTTTTCCAAGACTAAGAGCTACAGAACTCCATATGGAGTGTTCGGATTTCGCTTGGGGCAGCCCAAGATCGAGTGCTTTAAAGGTTTTACTAAGGCTGCTATACTCGATTTGGTTAAGAAACATCTTCCCGATTATATCTGCACAAAAGAAAGCGTGGCAAATAATCGTATTATCGATGATCGTGAGAAGCAGGAAGTTATCGATAAACTACCTGAATGTGGTATGGTTGTAGTACAGAGGGAGACATTTTATGTGGAGTCGAAGAAAGACGATCAGGCGTCCTAAATACTCATATGCTCCTATCGGTAGCCGGTGGGCAGTTTATCACTGGTTGGAGATAGGGGATATCCTCGAGGTAGACAAGGTTGGTGAATTCCCCACCAGTGAAGAAGCTAGGAAAGAATGCTACCGGCTTAACGGCTGGAAATATGAAGAACCTGGGAAGAGAAAAAATAACCTCAAATATTAATAATTTAATTTTTTTACATTATGAATGAAATTTATTGGATGACCGTAGTTGGTAACCTGTCCACTGCGTTTATGGTCGTATGGATTGTAGCTTTGCTAGTTATCGTTACCATGCTGTTTGCTCTGCTGGTAACGGAAGGTGATATGATAGAAGATGAGGGTGGAAAACGCAATTTTTTTAAATGGTTGAAACGCTTTGTTGTCTGTGGTGTAATAGCAGCGATGGCGAGTCTTTTCATTCCATCGACCAAAGAAATGTTTCTTATCTATGGTGTCGGTGGCACGATTGACTATATCAAGACGAATGATACGGCAAAGCAGCTTCCGGACAAGTGTATCAAAGCGCTTGACCGTTTTGCAGATAAATATATTGACGAACCTGAAAAAGACAAATAATTATGGGAATGCACGCATGGTTTGAATGTAAGATCCGTTACGAAAAGGTAATGGAGAACGGAATGCAGAAAAAAGTGACTGAATCTTATCTGGTAGATGCTCTCAGCTTCACGGAGGCGGAAGCACGGATAATAGAAGAGATGACTCCCTTCATCTCTGGAGTGTTTACCGTCTCTGATATCAAACGCGCCAACTATAGCGAGATATTCCCCAGCGACGCAGAGTGTGACGACCGCTGGTTTAAATGTAAACTGTGCTACATCACATTGGATGATAAGAGCGGAGCCGAGAAAAAAACAAGTACCTATGTGTTGGTACAGGCTTCGGACCTCGAACGGGCGAAGAAGAACCTTGATGCCGGCATGAAAGGCACAATGGCAGACTATCAGGTGCCCTCAGTCGTAGAAACAGCTATCATGGATGTATATCCTTATACGGCTGACAAGGATGCCAGACCTGAACCGGACGAAAAGAAAAAGGAGGAATGAGTAATCCAAAGGTAGTTGCAGTCCTGCTCATTGTATGTGAGCAGGACTCCCTTAACGATCCGAAAGAAACGGTGAGCAAGGTTGGCATGGAATATGATCTGCCGCAGATTAAAGTAGAAGGCACCAATTATGCGATAGATTCCTTCATACATGAAGAGAGTAAACGGGTACGTTTTGGCTGGCATACACGTGACAAGCCTTTCCATCCGCAAGATTTCAGACGGAAAGTCAACCGGCACCGCATCAGGAGCCGGTGCTTTTAAAGACAATTTAATTTCTATTTAAACTACAATCTTATGAACTTAAAAGAAAACAAGAAACCCATGCATATTATCCTGGAAGAGGTCTCTAAAGTGACAGGAGTATCAAAGGAACTGATCAAGTCACGCATCAGGATGCGGGAGGCGGCTGACGCAAGGATGTTGTTCTGTTACATGGCCCGCAAGGAAGGTTATCTTCAGCGTGAAATAGGGAGTTTTGTCGGACTGTGCCATTCGCGTGTGTCTGCGGCCTATTATGATGTAAAGTTGGGAAAAGGGAAGTTTCGTCCTCTTATAGCAAAACTGTCCGAAGGTACGGAAGTGTCGCCAGAGAACCGGAAGAGCATGGATGTGGAGGATTGGATAGAGGATCAGAGCTTTGTTGTAGTCAATCCTGATCTTCCCGTTGTCGGGAAGTCAGTTGCCTTGAAGGCAGTCCGGATGGCGGAGAGCAGGACGGCGACAAAAGCCGTCGGGATTCTTTCCTCCGTTCTGGAAGGCTGGATGCATGGCGGTGATGCGGACTGTATCGTTGCGGAATTTGAAGAGAAACTGGGCGATGCGCTCAAGAAAATAGAGGTATGAATAAAATAAAGACTGTCTCTTATACACATCTGACGCTGCCGACGAACTCTAGGG
>ENA-OZKV01001181-OZKV01001181.1-human-gut-metagenome-genome-assembly--contig:-NODE-1181-length-10309-cov-4.559196_pt1 | contig 10309 bp, 8 predicted proteins | sample MGYA00244829_ERZ653770 | MGnify/ENA primary metagenome ERZ653770 (study PRJEB26926, sample SAMN06165244) | human gut metagenome | biome: ENVO:00009003; feature: ENVO:2100002; material: ENVO:00002003... | reverse complement strand
AGCCGACAAAGGCGATCTTCTGCCCCGGACGGCCATACAGGTTGATGTCATGCAGCACCGTCTTTTCCGGCACATAGCCAAAGTCCACGTCCGTAAAGGTAATATCGCCCGCCAGCTTGTGGTAGGTAACGGTGCCATCGTGGTGGGGGTGCTTCCACGCCCACAGGCCGGTGCGCTCGGCAGTTTCCACCAGCTGGTCATTGCGGTCGTACTTGGCATTTACCAGCGTCACATAGCCCTCGTCGGTCTCGCTGGGCTCGTCCATCATCTTGAAGATGCGCTCGGCACCAGCCAGTGCCATGATGACGCTGTTGGCCTGCATGGACACCTGACTGATGGGCATATTGAAGCCCTTGTTCAGGCTGAGGAAGGCCACCACGGTGCCAAGGGTCATGCTGCCAACGCCGCCCACGGCCATGGCTGCACCAGTCAGCGCGCAGATGGCATAGCTGATGTTGCCCAGCTGGGCGTTGACCGGCATCATAATGTTGGAGAAGGCGTTGGCCTGCTTGGCGCTTTCCTTCAGCTGGTCGTTCAGCGCACGGAAGCCGGCAAGGGTCTGCTGCTCGTGAGTGAACACCTTGACCACCTTCTGGCCCTCCATCATCTCCTCGATGTAGCCGTTCACCTTGCCCAGATCCCGCTGCTGCTGGATGAAGTACTTGGAGGAGCTTTTTGCGATCTGCTTGGAGCAGAACAGCATCAGCGCCACCATGAGCATGGTAACGATGGTCAGCTGCCAGCTGAGCATGCACATGCTGAAGAACACGGATACGATGGTGATGACGCTGGACACCAGCTGCGGGATGCTCTGGCTGAGCATCTGGCGCAGGGTATCCACGTCGTTGGTGTACACGGACATGATATCGCCGTGGGGATGGGTGTCAAAATACCGGATGGGCAGGCTTTCCATGTGGGTGAACAGCTTGGTGCGCAGATTGCGCAGCGTGCCCTGCGTCACGTTGACCATAATGCGGGCGTTGGCCCATGCGGCCAGAATGCCCACAAGGTAGATGCAGCACATCCGCACCAATGCACCGGCCAGTGGTGCAAAGCTGGGGTTCTGCTGGCGGGTCATGGGGACGATGTAATCGTCCATCAAGGTCTGCAAGAACAGGCTGGCCTGCACATTGGCCAGCGCGCTGACCACGATGCACACCAGAACGAGGATGCAGTGGGGCAGATAGTGCTGGAACACCTCTGCCATGATGCGCTTGAGCAGTCTGCCCGGGTTTTCGACCTTCGGACGCGGGCCTCCCATGCCGCGGGGGCCGGGGCCGTGGACGACCTTTGCTTTCTGTTCTGCCATTACTGCTCACCTCCCTGCTTGTCGAAGTCGCCGCCGCCCTGAGTCTGGCTGTTGTAGACTTCCTGATAGATCGTGTTGGTCTTCAGCAGCTCCTCGTGGGTGCCCAGGCCGTTGATCTGGCCGTTGTCCAGCACCAGGATGCGGTCTGCATCCTGCACCGAGGAGATGCGCTGTGCAATGATGATCTTGGTCGTGCCGGGGATCTCCTCCCGGAAGGCCTTGCGGATCTTGGCATCGGTCGCGGTATCCACGGCACTGGTGGAGTCGTCCAAAATCAGCACTTTGGGCTTGCGCAGCAGGGCGCGGGCGATGGTCAGGCGCTGCTTCTGGCCGCCGGACACGTTGGAGCCGCCCTGCTCGATCCATGTATTGTACTTATCCGGGAAGCGCTGGATGAACTCATCCGCGCAGGCCAGTTTTGCCATGCGGATGCACTCTTCCTCGGTGGCGTTGGCATCGCCCCAGCGGAGGTTATCCAGAATAGTACCGCTGAACAGCACATTCTTCTGCAGCACCATGGAGACCTCGCGGCGCAGAACATCAAGGTTATAATCCCGCACATCCACGCCGCCTACCCGCACGGTGCCGCTCTCGGCATCGTACAGGCGGGGGATCAGCTGCACCAGACTGGACTTTGCACTGCCGGTGCCGCCGATGATGCCCAGCGTCTCGCCGGGCCGGATGGTAAAGCTGATATCGTTCAGCACCGGCTGACCGCTGCCGTGCTTATACTTGAAGGTAACGTGGTCGAACTGGATGCTGCCGTCTGCCACCTGCTGCACCGGCTGCTTTGCCGGGGGCAGGTCGGTGTGCTCGTCCAGCACCTCCACGATACGCTTGGCAGAAGCGGCGGACATAGCGATCATGACAAAGGCCGTGCTCAGCATCATCAGTGCCATAAGGATGTTCATGATATATCCGAACAGGGCGTTCAGCTGGCCGGTGGTAATAGCACCGTGCAGCACATACTTTGCGCCGAACCAGCTCAGCGCGATGTTGCAGCCGTACACCGCCACCAGCATAGCGGGGTTATTGAAGCTCAGGCGGCTTTCCGCGTTGACGAACTGCTTGTACAGGCTCTCGCAGGCGGCGGTATATTTTTCGTTTTCGAAGCCCTCGCGCACAAAGCTCTTGACCACGCGGATGGCAGAGACGTTCTCCTGCACCGAGGCATTGAGGTTATCGTAGTTCTTGAACACCCGGTCAAAGATGCGGAAGGTGGGGATCATGATGGCAGCCAGCACCGCCACCAGAAAGGCCATTGCCACCACGAACACCAGCGACAGCGGGCCGCCGATGACCACAGCCATGAACATTGCAAACACCAGATGCACCGGGGCGCGCACGCACATGCGCAAAATCATCTGGAAGGCGTTCTGCACGTTGGTCACGTCGGTGGTCATACGGGTAACAAGACCCGCCGTGGAGAATTTGTCGATGTTGGAAAAAGAGTAATGCTGGATGTTTTCATACATGGCATCGCGCAGATTTCCGGCAAAGCCGGTGGATGCCTCGGCGGCGTACTTGCCCGCCAGCACGCCCAGCACCAGCGCAATGGCTGCCACCAGAAAGGTAAGCAGGCCGTAGCGGATGATGGCGTTCATATCGCCCTTTTCAATGCCCTGATCGATGATAAAGGCCATGATGGTGGGCAGCAGCACATCCATAATGGCTTCCAGCGCAGCAAAGAGCGGTGTCTTGATCGAGGCGGCTTTATACTCGCCCAGATGTGACACAAGCTTTTTGATCATCTGAATTTCCCTCCCATTGAAGTTATTTGTTTGGTACAAAACAATTTTATACAAAACGATCTGAATGTCAATAGCTTTCGAAAAATGTTCATAATTGCTAATTTATCAAGTCCTTTTTCGGCGCTTTGACGGAAAAGATCGTTATTTCAGTGCTTCCCGCAGCTTGTTCAGCAGCCGCAGCAGTTCTGCGTTCTCCTCCTCGGTCAGCAGTCCGGCCACATAGTCGTCGGTCTGGTGGAAGGACAGCAGGGTCTTTTCGTGCCGTTGGATGCCCTCCTCGGTCAAAACCAGCTGCTTGAGCCGGGCATCCTGCGGCACGCTCAGCCGCTGGATGTAGCCCTTGCGCTCCATCAGCTGCAAAATGTTCGTCACCGTGGAGCGGGTGATGGAAAACTCCCGCTCGATGTCCCGCTGGAACACCGGCTCGTCCCGGTGGCGGTAGAGATACTCGATGATCCACCCGTGCATGGGGGTGGTCTGCTCTACCCCGTTGGCGCGGGAAAACTGGTTCAGCCTGCGGAAGATCAGGTTATCCACCCGGCGCAGCTGGGCGGGAATGACCTGCGGCCCTTCCCACGGCGGGTCCAGCTTGCAGGGCTCTTCAATAGGGTGCTGTGTACACATAATGTTTTTCCTCTGTTCAAATTGTTCGATGTAAAACTGTTTGATGCGATACATATATTACCCATCTCCCCGCCCCTTGTCAAGAGGGCGGGGCGCAAAAAAGGCCGCTGCGGAAAATTTTCCGTAGCAGCCTTGATTTTTATGGATACGGGATACGCTTACAGCTTTTTGCCGGTCAGCAGCTCGTAGGCCTCCAGATACTTGGCAATGGTCTTGTCAATGACATCCTGCGGCAGGTCGTAGTTGCTGTCGGGGTTGGCCTTCAGCCAGTCGCGGACGAACTGCTTGTCGAAGGAGGGCTGGCTGTGACCCGGCTCGTAGCCCTCCAGCGGCCAGAAGCGGGAGGAGTCCGGGGTCAGCATCTCGTCGCCCAGCACCACGTTGCCGTCCTCGTCCAGACCAAACTCGAACTTGGTATCGGCAATGATGATGCCGCGGGACAGTGCGTACTCGGCGCACTTCTTGTACAGGGCAATGGTGTAGTCCCGCAGCTTGGTGGCGTACTCCAGACCGTGGCCGGGGAACTTCTTCTCCAGCACGTCGATGCTCTGCTCGTAGGAGATGTTCTCGTCGTGGTCGCCGATCTCTGCCTTGGTGGAGGGGGTGTAGATGGGCTCGGGCAGCTTCTCGGACTCCTTCAGGCCCTCGGGCAGCTGGATGCCGCACACCTTGCCGGTCTTTTGGTAGCTTGCCCAGCCGCTGCCGGTGATGTAGCCACGCACGATGCACTCGATGGGCAGCATGGTCAGCTTGCGGCACATCATGCTGTTGCCGGTGAACTGGGGCTGGCGGAAGAACTCCGGCATATCCTGCACATCCACGCTCAGCATGTGGTTGGGCAGCAGATCGCGGGTGTAATCGAACCAGAACTTGCTCATCTGGGTGAGCACGGTGCCTTTTTTGGTGACCTTGTTTTTCAGGATGACGTCAAACGCAGAAATGCGGTCGGTGGCAACCATGATCAGGCTGTCGCCATTGTCGTAGATCTCGCGGACTTTGCCTTCTTTGATGGGTTTGAACTCAGTCATAATCAAACACTCCATTTTTTCCATGTTCTCAGCAGCGCAGCAGCGCAGCGCAGTTCTTACCCTATTATTCTACCATACTGCCGCGCGGTTTAAAAGGAACAGAATAAAAGAAAAACAGGCAAGTTTTGTGTTTTTATCGTGAAAAGTGCGCAAAAAACAGCAGGAAATTTCGGCGTTTTGACGATAAAAGTCGTACTTTATCCCCAAATACACGCACCTTTGCAAAATGCAGTCATGGACAAGCGCCGCCGGTTGCGGTATCATAGTAGTATGCGTATATCTGCGCTCCGCAGGGGCGCAAAAGTAAACAAGGAGGTAAAGAGTATGGGCAAATTTCCCAAGGGCTTTTTGTGGGGCGGCGCTACCGCCGCCAACCAGTGCGAGGGTGCATGGCAGGCAGACGGCAAGGGTCTGGCTACGGTGGATGTGACCCCCTTCGGCCCGGACCGTTTTCCGGTGGCAACGGGCTATATGGAAATGCTGGGCTGCGATGACGCACATTTCTACCCCAGCCACGAGGCCATTGACCTGTATCACCATTATAAAGAGGATATCGCCCTGTTTGCAGAGATGGGCTTCAAGTGCTTCCGGCTGTCCATTGCGTGGACGCGCATCCTGCCCAACGGCGATGACGCCCAGCCCAACGAGGCAGGACTGGCCTTCTACGACAGCATTTTTGACGAGTGCCACAAGTACGGCATCGAGCCACTGGTCACCATCTGCCACTTTGACACTCCCATTGCCCTCATCAAAAAATACGGCGGCTGGAAAGACCGCCGCATGGTGGACGCCTACGTCCACTACTGCGAGGTGCTGTTCGACCGCTTCAAAGGCAAGGTAAAGTACTGGCTCACCTTTAATGAAATCAACATGCTGCTGCACCTGTCCTTTACCGGCGCCGGGCTGGTATTCCACCCCGGCGAGAATGTGGAGCAGGTCAAGTATCAGGCCGCCCATCACGAGCTGGTGGCCAGCGCAAAGGCGGTAAAGCTGGCGCACGAAAAAATGCCGGACGCCATGGTGGGCTGTATGCTGGCGGCGGGTCAGTTCTACCCCCGCACCTGCGCTCCGGAGGATGTGCGGGCGGCGCAGGAGGCAGACCGGGACAACTACTTCTTTACCGACGTACAGGTGCGCGGCGCTTACCCCGTGTGGGCTAAAAAGCGGATGGAGCGCGCCGGGGTGCAGCTGCACACACAACCGGAGGACGACCGCACGCTGCGGGAGGGCACGGTGGATTTTGTATCCTTCAGCTACTATTCCAGCCGCTGCATCACGGTGGATAAGGAGCTGATGGCGGCAGAGAATGCGGAAGGCAACGCCGTGTCTGCATCGGTGAAGAACCCCTACCTGAAAGTCAGCGAGTGGGGCTGGGCCATCGACCCGGTGGGTCTACGGGTGACCCTGAACACCATCTACGACCGGTACGAAAAGCCCATGTTCATCGTGGAGAACGGTCTGGGTGCGGTGGATACCGTAGAGCCGGACGGCTCCATCCACGACAGCTACCGCATCGACTACCTGCGGGCGCACATCGAAGAGATGGAAAAGGCCATCAACGAGGACGGTCTGCCGCTGATGGGCTACACCACATGGGGTCCTATCGACCTTGTGAGTGCCTCCACCGGCGAGATGAAAAAGCGGTACGGCTTTATCTATGTGGACAAGGACAACGACGGCAACGGCACCCTTGCCCGCAGCCGGAAGGACAGTTTTTACTGGTATAAAAAGGTCATTGCCTCAGACGGCGAGGACCTGACCTGAGCAAGCGCCCCGGCACTGTTTGCGGTATGGCAGCGCCGGGGCGTAAACGTGTGAGGAAGAACCGATAACGGAGAAAATTTATGACACCACAAATCATTGCACACCGCGGTGCTTCCTATCTTGCACCGGAAAACACCCTGACAGCCTTTAAAAAAGCCATGGAGATTGGCGCAGACGGCGTAGAGATGGACGTACAGCAGACCATTGACGCCGGGCTTGTGATCCACCACGACTATATGATCGATCTGCACACGGATATTTCCGGCAAGATCTATGATATGACCATGGGCGATTTAAAGGAACTGGATTTCGGCAGCTGGAAAGGCGCCATCTTTCAGGACGAGAAGATCGCCACTCTGCAGGAGGCCATGGAACTGTGCAGGCAGATGCCGGAATGCACCGTGCATCTGGAGCTGAAATCCACCATGGACAACGACCCGGACTTTGTACCCCGGGTGCTGGAAGTGCTGCAGCAGACCGAGATGGTAGAACAGGTGATCCTTGTTTCCTTCAACCACGCGCTGCTGCGGCAGGCAAAGCAGTTGCTGCCCAAACTGCGGGTAGGTGCACTGGTATACGGCGAGCTGGAAAGCATGCTGCTGCCGCCGCCCATCATCTGGAAGGATCTTGGACTGACCAACGGCATGGACGACATGGAAGCCATGGACGCTGCCCTGCCGGAGAGCGCAGCAGACGAGGAAAATTGCAGCTGGATGACCCGCTGGATGAGCGATAAGGTAAGTATGCTGCGGGCAAACTTTCCCGGCGAGAGCCTGAACGAGATCTACAAAAACCTGATGGCGCAACGGGATCTGCCCGCCTACATCCGCAGTCTGGACTTTGTGCCGGAGTGGGTCAGCTGTGAGTACCACACCGCCTACAAAAACGCCGGTTTCATTGACAAACTGCACGAGATGGGCATCAAGGTGTCTTTGTGGACGGTGGACACGGAAGATTCCGTCCGCAGCCTGCTGCGCACCGGTGCCGATGCCTACATCACCAACCGCCCCGACCGCGTGCGGGAGTGGATGGAAAAGGAACAGGCAGCGACCGCCCCGACAGAGTCTGCCCCCGCTGCTGCGGCAGACGCCGGGACAGCTGCCGCAGAGTAAACCGACCGGAACAGACACAAAAAAGAGATAGGCTTTCCCGAAAGGGATTGCCTATCTCTTTTTGCATTCATTTTATTCTGCTGCGTCGGTCAGCACAAAGGTCAGCTCTGCGGTGACGGCGCACTTGCCGTCCACCCATGCCGAGGCCTTGCCTACGCCCACAGCGCCGTGCTGCTGTACCAGCTCGCAGTGGAGGGTGAGCACGTCCCCGGGGGTGACCTGCTTGCGGAAGCGGGCACTCTTGATGCCGCCGAACAGCGCCAGCTTGCCCTTGTTTTCCGGCAGGCTCAGCGCTGCCACAGCGCCGGTCTGTGCCAATGCTTCCAGCAGCAGCACGCCGGGCATGACCGGCTGCGCCGGGAAGTGGCCGTTGAAGAATTCCTCGTTGCGGGTGACGCACTTGCGGCCGATGGCCCACTGCCCCGGCTCGTAGTCCAGAACACGGTCCACGAGGGCAAAGGGGTAGCGGTGGGGCAGGATCTCCGCAATCTGCATACTGCTCAGGGTGTTGGCGTTTTCACGCACGGTACGGGGCTCTGCCATGGGTCAGCCCTCCCATCTGCGCAGGGCAATGCAGGCGTTGTGGCCGCCAAAGCCCAAGCTGTTGCTCAGCGCGTACTGCATCTCCTGCTGCCGCCCGGTGTTGGGCACATAGTCCAGATCGCACTCCGGGTCGGGCTGGGCGTAGTGGATGGTGGGCGGGGCGAACTGGTCCCGCAGCGCCAGCGCGGTAAACACGGCCTCGATGCCGCCCGCGCCGCCCAGCAGATGGCCGGTCATGCTCTTGGTGCTGACCACGGTCATCTCCTTGGCGTGTGCGCCGAACACGGCGTGGATGGCGGCAGTCTCGCAGGCATCGTTCATGTGGGTGCCGGTGCCGTGGGCGTTGATGTGATCCACCTGCTCCGGTGCGATGTCGGCATCCACCAAGGTCAGCTTCATGCAGTCGATGGCACCTGCGCCGCCGGGAGCCGGAGCGGTAAAGTGGTAGGCATCGCAGTTGGCACCGTAGCCCACCACCTCGGCGTAGATGTGTGCGCCCCGGGCTCTGGCATGCTCCAGCTCTTCCAGCACCAGCACACCGCTGCCCTCGCCCATCACAAAGCCGCCGCGCCGTGCGTCGAAGGGAAGGCTGGCCGCATCAGGGTCCGTAGCAGTGGAGAGGGCCTTCATGCTGGTAAAGCCGCCGATGCCCAGCGGGCTGATGCAGCTCTCGGCACCGCCGCAGACCATGACCGGCTCGTAGCCGTCGCGGATGCGGTGGAAGGCATCGCCCACGGCGTTGGTGCCGCCGGCGCAGGCCGTGACCGGGCAGGTGCACATGCCCTTCAGACCGAAGCGGATGGCCACCTGCGCCGCTGCCATGTTGGCAATGGCCATGGGCACAAAGTAGGGGCTTACCTTCTCCATGCCCTTTTCCTCGCCGCGGGCGTGCTGCTCCTCGATCGTGGGCAGACCGCCGATGCCGCTGGACAGGATGACGCCGATGTCCTTGCCCTCGGCCTCGGTATCAAGGCCGCTGTCTGCAATGGCTTCGGCGGCAGCGCCCAGTGCCAGCAGGGTGAAGCGCGCCATTTTGCGGACTTCCTTTTTGTCCACCACGGTCTCGGGGTCAAAATCCTTTACCTCACCAGCCAGCTTGCACTTGAAGTCGGTGGTGTCGAACTGGGTGATGGGGCCGATGCCGCATTTACCGGCACGGGCTGCCGCCCAGCTGTCCGCCACATTGTTGCCCAGCGGGTTCACCGTGCCAAGGCCGGTGATCACAACTCTGCGTTTTTCCATAAGGGTTCTCCTTTACATTGCCATGCCGCCGTCCACACAGAGCACCTGCCCGGTGAGATAGCTGCTTTGTTCTGCGGCAAAAAACGCCACTGCCTGTGCCACATCCTCCGGCTGGCCTGCGCGGCCTGCGGGGATGCCCTGCGTCATGCCGGTGCGCACCGCCTCCGGCAGCACGGCAGTCATGTCGGTGTCGATAAAGCCGGGCGCTACCGCGTTCACGGTCACGTTCCGCGCGGCCAGCTCCCGGGCAAGGCTCTTGGTCAGGCCGATGAGCCCCGCCTTGCTGGCGGCGTAGTTGGTCTGCCCGGCGTTGCCCCGCAGCGCCACCACGCTGGAAAGGTTCACGATGCGGCCATAGCGCTGGCGCACCATGCGGCGGGCGGCCTCCTTGCAGCAGAGAAAGGCACTTTTCAGGTTGGTGTCCAGCACCGCGTCAAAATCCTGCTCGGTCAGGCGCAAAATCAGGTTGTCCCGGGTGATGCCCGCGTTGTTCACCAGCACATCCACCCGGCCAAAGGCCTCGGCAGCGGCATCGAACAGCGCCTTGCAGCCCTCGGCGGTGGATACATCCGCCTGCACGGTCACCGCCTGCACGCCCTCGGCGCGGCAGAGCGCTGCCGTCTGCTCCGCAGGCTCTGCGCCATGGCAGTAGTTCACCACCACGTTGCAGCCCTGCTTTGCCAGTGCCACGCACACTGCGCGGCCAATGCCCCGGCTGCCGCCGGTAACAATGGCGGCGCGGGTCAGCTTTTCTTCGCTCATTCTGCTTCCTTCCATGCGGTCAGCACCGCATCCAGCTGTTCCGGGGTCTCCACTGCGGTGCAGACCACCCCGGGCAGGGTCTTTTTCACAAAACCGCTCAGGGCGCTGCCGGGGCCGACTTCCAGAATGTGGTCCACACCCAGCTCGCCCAGACGGCGCAGGGTATCTTCCATG
>ENA-OZKV01001180-OZKV01001180.1-human-gut-metagenome-genome-assembly--contig:-NODE-1180-length-10310-cov-4.890687_pt1 | contig 10310 bp, 9 predicted proteins | sample MGYA00244829_ERZ653770 | MGnify/ENA primary metagenome ERZ653770 (study PRJEB26926, sample SAMN06165244) | human gut metagenome | biome: ENVO:00009003; feature: ENVO:2100002; material: ENVO:00002003... | reverse complement strand
CACAAGTGAGTATCACAACTGTCACGTTGTTGTCCTCCTTATGGGTACCATTTTAATCATTTGGGCTGTGGGCCTTTTTTATTTAAAATTTGACAGTCATTGATAATAACATATGTTACCTACAATTTTTGTGGAGTATGTTATACTGAGTTAACTGAAAGAGAAAGGGTAACTTATGGTCAGCAATTATTTGGTGAAATTTCTTGAAGAAAAAGAAGTACCTACAATCACAAAAAAAAGACACACATATTTAACGTATTATGGTTTAGAACACAAGATACGTACGTGTTAAAAGAAGGTATTGTTAAGACTAGTATAATTTTGCGTGATGGAAGAGAATTTAATATTTCTTATATTAAAGGACCCGATATTATTTCATTATTAAAAGATGAAGTAAGTCAATATACATCAGCTCCATTTAACGTTCGTATTGAGAGTGAAACGGCTACTTTTTATCGTATTCCAAGAGTGTTATTCTGGGATTTTGTAAATCAAGATCCAGAGTTAAAAGAGTATGTGAATTCATATTATCGTACTAAATTAACGGAAGCTATTTTTAGACAACAACTTATGACTATGAATGGTAAAAATGGAGCAGTGTGTGCTTTTATCTATCAATTGATTCCTATATTCGGAAGAAAAGTAAAAAAGGGTATTTTAATTGATTTCCAAGTGACAAACGATGATATTGCAGGATTCTGCGGTATTTCTACTAGAAATAGTGTAAATCGTATTTTAAGAGGGTTACGTGAGCAAAATGTAATCTCGATGGTCTATCAGAAGATTTTAATTTTAGACGTAGATTATTTAAAACAATTTGTACAAGCATAATACAAAACAAAGCGCAGAGTTAATTCTGCGCTTTAAATGGTTTTATGATTTTTTGATATGAATAGATTAATTGGCTTGCCATTAAACACCAAATAATGGGTTCGCAAAAGCATACACCTAAATATTTAAATGTAGGAACTAAAAATAATGTAAAGACAATTTTTCCAATGAGTTCAATAATACTAGAGAATAAAGGTGTTATTTTATATCCAAAGCCTTGAATTGCATTTCTTAAATTCAATAGTATACTCAATACTATGAAAAATGGAATATTGATTTTTAGATACATGGCGCCATTTTGTAGTACGGCAGGCGTGTTGGATCCAGATAAAAGGTGGACTAGATTTTCAGCTGTAAAATAAATAAGTATACTTAAAAAGATGGGATATATAATACCGCAGATGTTTGAAAGACGAACCCCTTTTATAATTCGCTCATAATTTTGAGCTCCCTTGTTTTGAGAGACAAACGTTGCCATTGAGGCTGCCAATGTAGAAAGAGGCAGACAAAATAACGAGATTAATTTTCGAGCAGCCGTATGGGCTGTAATGATTTGAGTGCCTAGACTGTTGATTCCAGATTGAAGAATGATGGTTCCAATGGATACGATTGAAAACATAAATCCCATCGAAAAGCCTTGTCCCAACAAATCATTGACCATATAAGATTTAATTTGGAAATGTTCTTTTCTAGGTATCAAAATTTTAGCTTTTCGCAAAATTAAAAAGAAACAAATTATAGTTGAAATGGCTTGGGCAATAACAGTAGCTACAGCTGCGCCAAATACACCCATATCGAGTATTGTGATACATACAATATCAAGCGCAATATTTATAATAGATGAGCAGAAAAGTACAATCAATGGTCTTAGACTATCGCCAATAGCTCGTAACATACCGGCGCCTAAATTGTAGAACATGGTGATGATTAAAAAGGCAGATATACATCGAATATAGTTTAATGAATCGTGATAAATACTTTTTGGTGTCTTTAGAATTGTTAATAGATATGGCATCGAAACATAGGAAACGATTGTGATCACAATGGAGATGATCAATCCTAAAATTAGAGATGCTGCAACGCTTTTCTTTAGTTCATTTTCATTTTTAGAACCATAATATCTTGCTGTAACAATACTAAATCCTGTTCCACATCCATTGGAAAACTGAACGATCAATTCAAAGATAGCAGCAGTAGCACCCATTGCGGCCAGGGCATTGTCGCCTAAGAAATGACCAACTAACAATGTATCGATTGTATTGTAGAGTTGTTGAAATAGATTAGAAAAGAAAAGTGGAATCACAAAGAAAAGGAGTCCTTTTGCGATGCTTCCTTGCGTTAGTGAATGATTTTTCATGAGATCAGCCTCCTTTTTGAATATAATATAAACCAGATTACTAAAACAGTTCCTTTAATAATGCTTGAAATTGAAATGGCCCACCATACTCCATTTACTCCTAAATAGTGAGATAGCAGAATGGCCATAGGAATTCTCGCAGACGTGAATATAATGGATACAATACTAGGTGGCAGAGTTTTACCAAGTCCATTAAAAGCCCCTTGTGTAGCTATTTCTATGCACATAAATAGTTGGGAATATCCAAGTATAATTAGATAGTCAATTCCATAAGGAAGGATATTTGTTTCATGGATGAAACATGAGAATATCGGTCCAGGAAGGAAAATTAAAATGGCTGTTGTTAATAATCCCCATAATCCAACCACCAGCATGCCAGTTTTATAACCTTGTTTTACACGATCATAGTTTTTTGCACCATAATTTTGCGAAGTGAACGCATTGATGGATGCGCTGAATCCATCGGCTGCCATCCATGAGATAGATTCAATTTGCGAGCCTACTTTTTGTACGGCAACACTGATTGCTCCAAAACTTGAGATTAGACGTGCAATGTACATAGAAATACATGTAAATAACATACTTTGCACAGAGGATGGAAATCCTATTTTTAATATTTCAGAAATATGATTCAATTTTGGTTTTGACAAGATACGGATATTTCTAAATAGATCAAGATTTTTTGCGTTATATAAAAAGACCAGAGTAACAATGATTTGAGCAAGAATTGTTGCGAGAGCCGCACCGATGACTCTAAGATTGAATACAAAGATGAGTACAGGGTCTAAAATTAAATTTAATACTAGACCGGTTGTTGTGGCTATAAAAGTGCTTTTTGAATGACCGGCAGCCGTAAGGATTCCGGTAAAAATCTGATTCACAAAAGAGAATACGATAAAGCCGCATGTAATCCATAAATAATTCTGAGCATCTTGAATAATAGCAGGATCTGATAAATTAAATAATTGAATTAAATACTTTTGAAAAACAATAATAATAACCCCATATATAAGGGCAAAAAATAAGGAACTTTGAAAAGCTGCCTGAATATAATTTTTTGTTTGTTCTTGATTATTAGCTCCAAGACTTTGTCCAACCAAAGCTTGTGATCCAATCTTAGGCATGTTCACAAGGCCGTTAGCCAAATACATGAAATTTCCAGATACACCAATACTGGCAACCGCACCAGAACCTAAAAAACCAATCCACAACATATCAACCAGGTTATAGGCCATCTGAATAAAATACGTTGCCATGATTGGGATTGCTAATAAACTTAATGATTTAAAAATAGGACCATGCAGTAGGTCAATACTCTGATTTTTTTTCATACAGAGAATATTTTAGCAAGTTTTTAAGAATTTTAAAACAAAAGAATGGATGTGATCGCACATCCATTCTATTAAATACTCTTTTTTAGTTCTCTTAATGCATTTAAGTCCAGTCCAACAATCTCAGAGATTTCTTCAAGTGTTTGATTATTTCTTACAAGCATTTTAATCGCTATTTTAATTTGTGTATTTTTCACACCACGTTCAATGCCTTGCTCAATACCTTGTTCAATACCTCGTTCAATGCCTTGTTCAATGCCTTGCTTGATACCCATCTGGATTCCTTTGTTTGTTGATTCTTCAAACATTTCATCTAATGCTCTGCACACTTTTACATCTCCTTTCTCGCTTTTCTGGTAGATACTCAATAACTCTTTGTTCTTTGTCACTACATACGCAAAATACAATGCATCACGATTAAACTCTCGATCTAGATCTTCTTTTAAAATCTGTTTTCTATAGATCATACGCAATAGATCCAAAAAGTCCTGTGTTGCCTTTTCACCTGTATTATACTTGTGATTTGTGTTTAGCTCAATCAGATTCAGTTTAAACTCATTGAACATATCTTCAAATCCAGGATGAATGATTTCTAGTTCACTCAATCTTCTAGCAGCATTCCACTTGGATTCACCCACATATAAGACGACTGTTAAAATCATTGGTAGTCTTGTATGCATAGGTACATGCTTCTTAAAGTTTTGACGAATATAACGCATACGAGCAACACTTTCATATTCCATGACTCTTGCGACCATAGACGGATCGACATAGCTTTGGCTTTCAATCACGAACAAATCTAAATAAGTACCATCCTCATACCGCTTGATGATATCCACATGCTTACTAGATACATTCATGACAAGTTCACTGTTTTCATCCTTAAGATATTCAGGCTTTAACACTGGTTGTCCATCAAATAAAAGTGCATTGAAAATCGAGGCAAAATTTTTGGGTTGTCCTAAAAACTTCTTAGACTCAATATCCATCAAATTCAAGATGATTCCTCCTTTCTTCTCTCTCTAATACGAAAAAAAAGAAGGAAATTTTAGAAAAGATGCATATTTTGATAATTTCACATAATTCAATCGGATTTCACAAGATTTACCAAAGTTATACTAAAATTATGACAACATGGAATGTTATTCTATAAGTGCCTTAAAGATAAGGCAATGAATATAGAAATAAACCAATATTCATATCTCTCTCCTAAAAATAATAATAATAAACAAAAGAAACCATTCTAGACGCCAACACTAGAATGGTTCCTTTTATTTGAAATCCGATTTCTTGATATATGCATAGCTGTTCTTATATTTAGCATTTACATTCAAATGATTATCTTTAACAGGTGCTTCACTCGATATTTTATAGTAGCTGTTTTCTTCCTTTAATATATGAATCGATACAATACTTCCTTTTTTATAAGTATAAAGAACATCTTTTTTATTTGGTGCATATACCTTTAAGTCCTTAGATAGTTGTATTGTTTTGATTGGATTCTTTTTTTGGTCAATACCAACTTCATCCAATTGATAATAGAAACTAGCCGCTTTTTCTCCCCAGTACGGATCAGAAGCATAGTTCACGTTGATGCCACTTGCCTTATCCCCAAACCACGAACCGTGATATCTTGAATCTTCAGGATTTAGATAGCCTTGCTGCAAGAAATTGTAGGCATGTTGTTTTACACAATCCGCTATTGATTTGTATTGATTTGCGTTATCTGGATTTTCATCAATGGCTGCATGACCGAATAAATTATGATATTCAAGCGCATACTGACTAAGTCCTAGACCACTCTCATTTAGGGCAAGTGCATACATCATAGATGCGTTGATTGCGTATTTAGCTTGTATATTAAAAAATACATCGGCTTGATTATAGAGTGCGGATTCATCGTTGACATACGTATTATAAATCACATTATTCAAATACGACGTGGTTCTGTGAGGAACATATTGATAATAGTTATAGTATGGATTTTTATTGACCTTGTTATCATCAATTAAGTTTTTATAGCTCGTATAAAAATAGTGACCATCATATGAATAATAGGCAGTATCTTCTTTTAAAAATTGTGGAGCAGGACCAATCGCAATAGAATTCGCATTTCCTTGAACAAGATCTGTAGAAATCGTATGAATGAGGGAACCGTTATAAACATAATATGTGGATAAAGTATAAGAATCGTCATATAAGTACAATTCAACATTGTTGATGTCTGTCCATGCTTGCACGCCGCTTATTTTAAAGTGAACCTTCTTTCCGTTAAAGCTGGTTCCTAAATATTGAGCATCTGCACCATAACTTCCATTCACATATCCAGTTTCATCTGTATCTGCTGTGTATTCTGTATTTTCAGTTATGTCTTTCGTCTTTAAATTAACAATGCCAGATTGAAGTCGTAATATTTTTCCGTTTTCATCTTTTATACACGCATACTTAGAATCGATTGTATCCATCTTAAAAGATGCGAAGATGTAATGCTTATAGGAAGCTTGTACTTCACTTGTATTTAAATCTTCTACGTAGTATTGTCCGTCTTCAGTGATTTTTAAAATGATGAAGGGAATAACTATAAATACGAAAATGAGTAAGGTAAGAATAAACACAATTGGTATTTTTTTAACTTTTCTTTTCTGTTTCATACTTCATATTATACTCTTATCTTCAAAAATTGCGTAATAGGACAATTTCCATCGACAATACTGGTTCTTTATATTAAAATAGATGGGGTATATCGCTAAAATAAAGCGTTTTTTAAGTGGTAAAACACTCAAGATATATAAATTATAGAGAAAGGATGTATATTTATGGCAAAAATGGATGAGCGTTTAGAAAAAATGGTTGAGCGTTATCGTGAAATCAATGATTTGATGATGCAAAGTGATGTTGTATCAGATCGTAAGACTATGGCAAAATTGGGGCGTGAACAAAATGAGTTGACACCTATTGTAGAAACATACGAAGAATATAAAAAAGCAGTTGAGGAATTAGAAGAGGCTAAAGTCCTTTCTAAAGAAGAGGATAAAGAAATTCGTGAAATGGCACAAATGGAATTGGAAGAATTAGAACCAAAAATCCAAAATTATTTAGACCGATTAGAATTGCTTCTAGTACCAAAAGATCCTAACGATTCTCATAATGCGATTTTAGAAATTCGTGGAGCAGCTGGTGGAGACGAAGGAAATATCTTTGCCGGAGACTTATTTAGAATGTATTCAAAATATGCAGAGGCAAAAGGTTGGAGAACAGAAGTCATTGAAATGGAAGATAGTGAAGCTGGAGGATTCTCATTGGTTTCATTTAAAGTCAATGGAGAAGGGGCTTATGGAACTTTAAAATTTGAATCTGGTTCTCACCGTGTACAACGTGTGCCAAAGACAGAATCACAAGGCCGTATCCATACTTCTACCGCAACAGTATTGTGTATGCCAGAAGTAGAGGCAGAAGACTTTGATATCGATATGAACGATTTGGAAATTGAAACAATGCGTTCAAGTGGAGCTGGAGGACAGCACATCAATAAAACCGATTCAGCGGTTCGTATCGTCCACAAACCAACAGGTATTGTAGTTAAGTGTCAGGATGGTCGTAGTCAGCATGAAAACCGTGCAACTGCCTTAATGACAATTCGTGCTCGTGTATATGAAGAAAGACAGCGTGAATTGGATCAAAAGAACGAAAAAGAACGTCGTACAAAGATTGGTACTGGAGATCGTGCAGAAAAAATTCGTACATACAACTATCCTCAAAACCGTGTAACAGATCACCGTATTGGATATACAGTCAATCAGTTAGATCGTATTATGGATGGTCGTCTAGATGATTTAATGGCTGCATTACAGCTTGCAGATCAACAGGCTAAAATTGCTGGAGAAAAAGAATAATGAGTACATATCATTCATTGATCAATGAAGGTAAAGAACGTCTTTATAAGGCTGGTCAAGGCGAACAGGCAGCGCAACTTTTCATGGTGGAATTGTGTCGTCAAAAAGATATCAATTTATATATTTCTATGGATGAAGAGGCGGATGAACAAATTCAAACGGATTATTTAGAAGGAATTCATTTAATGGAAAATGGAGAACCATTAGGCTATGTATTAGGGTATGAATGTTTCTATGGCTATGACTTTATTGTGAATGAAGATGTTTTAATTCCTAGACCCGAAACAGAAGAACTTGTAGGACTTGTATTATCTAAGTTTGATGATTATTTTGCCGATAAAGATCATGTCAATGTATTTGATGTGGCAACAGGATCTGGAGCCATTGGAATTACTTTAAATCTAGAAGAACCTAGAATGGATGTGATCGCATCGGATATTTCAAAAGAAGCTTTAGTGGTTGCACAAAAGAATAATGAAAAGCTGGATGCGCATGTAAACTTTATTTGTGGAAGTATGTTAGATCCATTTGTAGATCGCGATTTACATTGCGATATTCTAGTTTGCAATCCACCATATATTCCAAGTGAAGAAAAGATGGAACAAAGTGTTGTGGACTATGAACCGCACGTAGCTCTATTTGGTGGAGAAGACGGATTAAAATTCTATCGTGATGTATTTGAAAAAGCACATCTTGTATTGAATGAAAAAGCTTTTCTTGCCTTTGAAATGGGATGGGATCAAGGTGAATCTTTATCGAATCTAGCTCGTGAATATTTTGAATCTGCAACGATTACTGTACATAAAGATATGTCAGGAAAAGATCGTATGTTGACGATTGAATTATAATTTTAAAAATTGTTGAGCAATACTTTTGAAATATTGGTATGAATATGCGATAGTATAGTCATAAAAGGAAATAGTATATTTCAAGAGGAGGATTATTTATGAAATATAGATGCTTAATTTGTGGACACATTTATGACGAGGAAAAAGAAGGCGTAAAATTCGCTGATCTTCCTGCAGATTGGAAATGTCCAACTTGTAAACAACCAAAAGAAAAATTTGTTCCAGTAGAAGACGAAATGACTTGGGCTGCTGAACACGTAGTAGGCGTCGCAAAAGATGTTGCTGAAGACATTAAAAACGATTTACGTGCTAACTTCGAAGGTGAATGCTCAGAAGTAGGTATGTACTTGGCAATGGCTAGAGTAGCTCACAGAGAAGGATATCCAGAAGTTGGATTGTATTATGAAAAGGCAGCTTGGGAAGAAGCAGAACATGCCGCAAAATTTGCTGAATTATTAGGCGAAGTTGTTACAGATTCAACTAAGAGAAATCTTGAAATGCGTGTAGAAGCTGAAAATGGTGCTACTGCAGGTAAAGTTGATTTAGCTACTCGTGCTAAAAAGGCAAACTTAGATGCAATTCATGATACAGTACACGAAATGGCTCGTGATGAAGCTCGTCATGGTAAGGCATTTGCTGGATTATTAAAACGTTATTTTGGTGAATAATGCATTTAGAAGCTTCTGAATCAATCGGAAGCTTTTTTTCTTGTTTTCGTGTATAATAAGTTGTGTTTAACGAATATATAGAAAGAAGGATCAAGATGATTGGTAAGAATAGTCCATGTTGGTGTGGTTCTGGTAAAAAATATAAACATTGTCATGAAGAATGGGACAATACAATTAATGTATTAAAACTTCAAGGAAAAATTGTTCCTAGTCATAATTTAATCAAGTCGGAAGAAGATATTAAATGGATCAAGAAAGCGGCTAAAATCAATAATGCAGTTCTTGATTTAGTTGGAGAAAAAATCTGTGCAGGTATGACGACAGAAGATATTGATAAATTAGTATATGATTATACAACAAGTCATGGTGGAATTCCTGCATGTCTAGGTTATGAAGGGTTCCCTAAGAGTGTTTGCACATCTATTAATAATGAAATTTGTCATGGTATTCCAAGTGAGAAAGTCGTATTAAAAGATGGCGATATTATAAATGTAGACTGCACTACAATTGTACATAAACACTTTGCGGATGCATCTAGAATGTTCTGTATTGGTCATGTAAGTGAAGAGGCAAAACGCTTAGTTGAAGTGACTAAAGAATGCTTAGAAATTGGTAAAGAAGCCGTACGTCCTTGGGGATACATTGGAGATATTGGTGCTGCTATTCAAGAACATGCACACAAAAATGGTTACAGTGTTGTTGTTGATTTCTGTGGACACGGTGTTGGTAATGCTTTCCATGAAGATCCATATGTACATCACGTAGGAATTCGTAATACAGGTATGGTTATTGCACCAGGTATGGTCTTCACCATTGAGCCTATGATCAATCAAGGAACGCGTGATTTATATATTGATAAAGATAATGGTTGGACATCTTATACAAAAGATGGAAAGTTATCGGCACAATGGGAAAACACAATTCTAGTTACAGAAAAAGGAATTGAAGTATTAGCTTGGTAAGAAGTCAATAAAATGACTTCTTTTTTGGTGAGGTTTAAAAAAGGGAATATGCAAAAGAGTATGATTGAGGGGAATACTTTAAAACTCATTTTGAATTTTAGCATTCCATTATTATTAGGAAATTTATTTCAACAATTTTATAACGTTGTTGATGCGGCCATTGTTGGACAAACACTAGGTTCTAAAGCATTGGCAGCCGTAGGTGCTAGTAGTAGTGTGCAGTTTTTGATTCTAGGATTTTGTATGGGAATATGCCAAGGCTTTGCGATTATGGTTTCACAAAGTTTCGGCGCAAAAAGACTCGATGAAATGCACACTTATATTTATGCAGGAGCTGTATGGACAGCCATTACAGCTTTTGTGGTATCCATCCTGTCTCTTATACACATCTCCGAGCCCACGAGACAGGCAGAAATCTCG
>ENA-OZKV01001174-OZKV01001174.1-human-gut-metagenome-genome-assembly--contig:-NODE-1174-length-10344-cov-25.244436_pt1 | contig 10344 bp, 10 predicted proteins | sample MGYA00244829_ERZ653770 | MGnify/ENA primary metagenome ERZ653770 (study PRJEB26926, sample SAMN06165244) | human gut metagenome | biome: ENVO:00009003; feature: ENVO:2100002; material: ENVO:00002003... | reverse complement strand
GCAGTTGACTTTTAATCAATTGGTCGCAGGTTCGAATCCTGCACGACCCACCAATGTAAAAAGGCGCCCTAAAGGCGCCTTTTTGCTATGCGCAGAACTCAACGATTCGACAAAATTGTCGGGAACAATTTTGAACAACGCGGCAGCGTTGGCCCGCAGGGCGAGTCTCAGGATGAGACGAGTTTCTCTGCAGCAGGTTCGGGTCGAACGTAGTGAGACAACGGAGCCGCTTGCGGCGACGGCCCGCAGGGCGAGGCGAAGCCGAGTCATCCTGCACGACCCACCAATGTAAAAAGGCGCCCTAAAGGCGCCTTTTTGCTATCTGCATTTTCCCTGCCACTCATCAATGTTAATACTTTCTTAATTCATCATTTTCCCACGGTCACGCTGCGCTTACCGTGCCTGCACAGGATACGAACCGGTCGTTCGGGCAGATGCGCAGCACCGTCCCCGGGAAAAGGGTCTGATGTACAAAATTCATCACGACTTTTAGCTCGTAATCGGCTATCTTGTTTAGCATATAAAACACCATGACCGTATTAAGCCGCCGACAGGCCATACTGACGGTTATAGAGTTAAGCCAGTAAAACGAGATTGCATGATGAGCGTAATGTTTGATCCTGAAACGGCGATTTATCCTTTCCCTGCTAAACCGCAGCCGCTGACCGTCGACGAAAAGCAGTTTTACCGCGAAAAAATCAAGCGCCTGCTACGCGAGCGCGATGCCGTGATGGTGGCGCATTACTACACCGATCCTGAAATTCAACAGCTGGCGGAAGAGACCGGCGGCTGTATCGCCGACTCGCTGGAGATGGCGCGCTTTGGCGCCCGCCATTCGGCCTCCACGCTGCTGGTCGCCGGGGTGCGTTTTATGGGGGAAACCGCCAAAATTCTCAGCCCGGAAAAGACCATTTTGATGCCGACCCTGAACGCCGAGTGTTCATTGGATCTGGGCTGTCCGATTGAGGAATTCAACGCCTTTTGCGACGCCCATCCTGACCGCACCGTCGTGGTCTATGCCAATACGTCCGCCGCGGTGAAGGCCCGCGCCGACTGGGTGGTGACCTCCAGCATCGCCGTGGAACTCATTGACCATCTGGATAGTCTTGGTCAAAAGATCCTCTGGGCGCCGGACCGCCACCTTGGGCGTTACGTTCAGCGTCAGACCGGCGCAGACGTGCTGTGCTGGCAGGGGGCGTGCATCGTGCACGACGAGTTTAAAACCCAGGCGTTGATGCGGATGAAGGCTCTGCATCCCGAAGCCGCCGTGCTGGTCCATCCCGAGTCGCCGCAGGCGATCGTTGAGATGGCCGATGCCGTAGGCTCCACCAGCCAGCTGATTGCGGCGGCGAAAAGCCTGCCCCAGCGCCAGCTGATCGTGGCCACCGATCGCGGTATTTTCTATAAAATGCAGCAGGCGGTGCCGGAGAAAACGCTGCTGGAAGCGCCCACCGCCGGCGAAGGAGCGACCTGTCGCAGCTGCGCGCATTGTCCGTGGATGGCGATGAATGGCCTGAAAGCCATTGCCGAGGGTCTCGAGCAGGGCGGCGCTGCACATGAAATCCATGTCGACGAAGCGCTGCGAACCGGCGCATTAATTCCCCTTAACCGGATGCTGGATTTTGCGGCTACACTACGGGGATAACCTATTGTCGCGTCGCCAGACGCTGAGGGGAGGAAATGGATTTTTTTAGCACGCAGAATATTTTAGTACATATACCCATCGGCGCTGGGGGGTACGATCTCTCCTGGATAGAGGCCGTGGGGACGATTGCCGGGCTGTTGTGTATCTGGCTGGCGAGCCTGGAGAAGATCAGTAACTATGCTTTCGGGCTGGTCAACGTCACGCTGTTCGCCATCATCTTCTTTCAGATCCAGCTGTACGCCAGCCTGCTGCTGCAGCTGTTCTTTTTTGCCGCTAACGTTTACGGCTGGTATGCATGGTCGCGACAAAGCAGCAACCATGAGGCTGAGCTGCAGATCCGCTGGCTGCCGCGCAGCAAAGCGCTGGGCTGGCTGGCGGCCTGCGTGGTAGCGATCGGCTTGCTGACCCTGTTTATCAACCCGTTCTTTGCTTTCCTGACGCGGATCGCGGTCAGCCTGATGCAAGCGCTCGGTTTGCAGGTCACTATGCCGGAACTGCAGCCGGATGCTTTCCCGTTCTGGGACTCCTGTATGACGGTGCTGTCGGTGGTGGCGATGATCTTAATGACCCGCAAGTATGTTGAAAACTGGCTGCTGTGGGTGATCGTCAACGTGATAAGCGTGGTGATTTTTGCCCGTCAGGGCGTCTATGCCATGTCGCTGGAATACCTCTTGCTGACGTTCATTGCGTTGAACGGCAGCCGGATGTGGATAAACAGCGCGCGTGAGCGAGGTTCTCACGCGTTTTCTGGCTAATGGTGGTGGTGATGATCGTGCCCGGCGTGCATCGTGTTGAGATGGCACTCCGGGCCGCTGCAGGGCTGGTACTCCATCTGCACCGTGGCATGCGCAATTTCATATTTATGTTCCAGGAAATGCAGGATGCGGTTGAGTAACGCGTCATGGTCGTGCGGTGGAACGACCTGTACATGGAGCGTCATCACCGGTTTTTCCCCCACCAGCCAGACGTGGACGTGGTGAACATCGCGTACCTCCGGGATAGAGCGACGGATATCCCGCTGCAGGGCCGCCACATCCAGCGAACGCGGCGCGCCTTCCAGCAATTCATTCAGACTCTCTTTCAGTAATCGCCAGGCACTACGTAATACCAGGCAGGAAACCAGCACGGAAAGAATCGGGTCGACAGGCGTCCAGCCGGTGGTGAGGATCACCACGGCCGCCACGATCGCGCCGACCGAGCCCAGCAGGTCGCCAAGCACGTGTAGCGCTGCGGCGCGTACGTTAAGATTCCGCTCCTCGCTACCCCGATGTAGGATCCAAAACGCCAGCACGTTGGCCAGCAGACCGGCGACTGCAATGACCATCATCGTCACGCCGGCTACCGGCTGCGGATGCTGGAAGCGCTGAATCGCCTCCCAGACAATCAGCATGGTGATCACCACCAGAGCAATAGCATTGAGAAACGCCGCCAGGGTGGTTAAACGCAACCAGCCAAAGGTATGGCGGGCATTTGGTGGGCGGCTGGCGAAGCGAACCGCCAGCAGCGCAAACAGCAGAGCGGCGGAGTCGGTGAGCATATGGCCGGCATCCGCCAGCAGGGCCAGCGAGCCGGAGATCGCGCCGCCGACGGCTTCAATCAGCATAAAGCCGGCGGTGACGATAAACGCCCATAGCAGCCGGCGGGCGTTGCTGTTATCCGGAGCCTGGACAGAGGAGTGCGAATGCGAGTGCGCCATAGTGTCGTCCCTTAATAGTTATCATTATTACGCTATGACATCATAAACAGAGAGCGATAAAAAACGAAGAAAAGGCGAGACCGGCTCGCCTTTTCTTCGATCTGCCCACCTCATGTGTTACTGGGTGGTGCCGTCGGTTTTGCTGTTGTCTTGGGTCGTATTGCCGCCGTTGTCCAGTTTTTTACCGGTGTCCGGACAGCGGCCGTCTTTACACATCGAGTTTTTATGTACCTCATCGCTCGACATATTATCCTGGGTCATCGTCGAGCCCGTGGTGCCCCCAGAGCCAGAGTTGATCTGACTATTGTCCACGTTGTTCGGCGCCACGTTCTCACGGGCATCCGGCGCCACCTGACCGGCATCCGCGGAAGAGTTGGCCTGGCCATTATTGGACTGGGCACCGGTGTCTGCCGCCAGGGCCGCGCCGCTGGCAAGACCTAAGGTGGCGGTGAGCAAAAGGGTCGTCAGTTTTTTCATATTCATCGGATACTCCTGTTAAGCCGGGAAGGGGAAATGCGCTTCCCGCGGTGAGTGTGCCAGGGATCTGACTCGCTATGGTTTAAGACTCCGCAGACGATCGCAGTGTCACTATATAATCCTGAAACGTAAGACTTAATTAGCTTTAACAGTTAAATATTGTAGTTCATGAGCCTGGTTTCGCTACTTTATGGCGTATTTTTGCCTATTTCCAGGATTATTCCATCACTACTGTAAAATCACGTTTACACTATTTCAGCGAAGAGATAGATTGGAGGGATTGCATTTCATTGAATAAGTATGGCAACGCTGGAAAGAAGATGAATTATCAGAACGACGATTTACGCATTAAAGAGATCAACGAATTATTACCTCCCGTTGCGCTCCTGGAAAAATTCCCTGCTACCGAAAATGCTGCAAACACCGTTGCACATGCTCGCAAAGCGATCCATCAGATCCTCAAAGGCGACGATGACCGTCTGCTGGTGGTGATTGGGCCTTGTTCTATTCACGATCCGGCAGCGGCGAAAGAGTATGCCGCCCGCCTGCTGACCCTGCGCGAGGCGCTGAAGGGCGAGCTCGAGATCGTCATGCGGGTCTATTTTGAAAAACCGCGCACCACCGTCGGCTGGAAAGGGCTCATCAACGATCCCCATATGGATAACAGCTTCCGCATCAACGACGGGTTGCGCATCGCGCGCAAACTGCTGCTGGATATTAACGACAGCGGCCTGCCGGCGGCGGGGGAATTCCTCGATATGATCACCCCGCAGTATGTCGCCGATCTGATGAGCTGGGGCGCCATTGGCGCGCGAACCACCGAATCCCAGGTGCACCGTGAGCTCGCCTCCGGACTCTCCTGCCCGGTGGGCTTTAAAAACGGTACCGATGGCACCATCAAGGTGGCTATCGATGCGATTAACGCCGCCGGCGCGCCGCACTGTTTCCTGTCGGTCACCAAGTGGGGCCACTCCGCCATCGTGAATACCAGCGGTAACGGCGACTGCCATATTATTTTGCGCGGCGGCAAAGAGCCTAACTACAGCGCGAAGCACGTGGCGGAGGTGAAAATCGGTCTGGCGAAAGCGGGTCTTCCGGCCCAGGTGATGATCGACTTCAGCCATGCCAACTCCAGCAAGCAGTTCAAGAAGCAGATGGAAGTGGGCGCCGACGTATGCCAGCAGATCGCCGGCGGCGAGCGCGCCATTATGGGCGTGATGATTGAAAGCCATCTGGTGGAAGGCAACCAGAGCCTCGAGAGCGGTGAACCGCTGACCTACGGCAAGAGCGTCACCGACGCCTGCATCGGCTGGGAGGATACCGAAACGATCCTGCGTCAGCTGGCGGAAGCGGTGAAAACCCGCCGCGGCTAAGCCTTAGCGTTATAAAAACCTGTGGTCATGTGTACCGTGCTTTCAGCTACAGAATGTTAAAAGCACACTACCTGACCACAGGTTCAAACAACGTTTATTGAAGATATCAATTCGTGCTGCTCACCTGACGCGATAGGGCGTTACCGAGCATATTTTCTCACTTCCTGCTTCTGTAGTGTATTTCCTTCAGTATCGATTCCCACTATTACGCGATAGCGATCAAAATAGATTTTTTTTATGGATTCGGTGCCCAGTTCACCATAGGCAAGAATTTCAACTGATTTGACATGTTTCGTATTGATGGCAGAAGCTCCACCAATCCCCAATAGGGAGACGCCACCATATTTTTTGCAGAGGTCTGCAACATAATCGGCACGGTCACCTTTTCCTAGAAAAGCGGTTACGCCTTGCTGAAACATCATTTCTACAAAGGGATCCATTCGAGCTGCAGTGGTTGGGCCATTCGAACCAATCGGTAGGCCAGGCCTTGCCGGACACGGTCCTGCATAGTAAATGATCTGGTTTTTAAGATCGACCGGTGGTTTTTCACCATGTTTCAAAGCGATTTCAATTTTTTTATGGGCCGCATCTCGACAGGTATAAACAAAGCCAGTGAGATAGATAATATCACCAACTTTAAGGGTTTTGGCTATTTCTTTTGTTAAAGGTAATGTTAATTCCATTAGCAAGCCTCCTGCTATTAAATAGTTTTGCTAGCATGACGACTAGCATTGCACTGGAAATTAATTGCTACGGGCAGAGCAGTAATATGGCATGGATAATAATCAATATGTACGCCAAGAGCGGTAACACGTCCCCCCATGCCTAATGGGCCAATCCCAGTATTATTGACCTCATCTAATAGTTCAGCTTCTAATTTTGCATAAAGCGGTTTTGCATTATATTCGCCAATAGGGCGTAATAATGCTTTTTTAGCCATCCACGCACAATGATCCATTGTACCGCCTATTCCAATACCAATAATATATGGAGGACACGGATTTCCGCCTACATGGCGAACGGTTTCAAGAACGAATCTTTTTACGCCTTCAATATCATCTCCAGGCAATAATGTTTTAAATGTGCCCATGTTTTCACTGCCGCCGCCTTTAGGCATGACGGTAATTGTCACGCGATCACCCTCAACAATTTCAGTATGTAATACTGCCGGAGTATTATCATTAGTATTGATACGATCGAGGGGATCTGCAACCATTGATTTTCTTAAATAACCCTTTTCATAGCCTTGCCGTACACCCTGATTGACCTGCTGCTGAAGAGAAAATCCTTCCCAACATACTTCCTGACCTATTTCCATGATGACAATGCAGGTGCCAGTATCATGGCAACATGCGAGTTGCTCTTTTTTGGCATACTCACCGTTATCAATTAATATTTTAATTGTCTCTTTACCAAGTTTAGACTCTTCTTTCTCATATGCTTTACGAAAAGCACACATCAGATTATCATCAAGCTCATAACAGGCTTTTTTTACCAGTTCTTCAATAACTGGAACGATGACCTCTGTATTCAGTATTCTACTCATGCTTCCTCCAGAACTTTTGTTTTGCTTATGGTTCACATTTTTTATGTTATGATTATTTTTACCATGAAGGAAATATGTTATGTTTATCAGACAATAAATTTTATTTATAGTTAAGAGGAATGCATGGAAATTAGACAGCTGGAATATTTTATTAGCGCATCTGCATTAGGCAACCTTACCAAGGTTGCAGAACGTCATTATGTTTCGCAACCAAATATAACAGTTGCTATAAAAAAGCTAGAGTCTGAGTTAGGTGTTAATCTGTTTGAGAGAAGGAAAAATAAGTTGGTGTTAACGGAAGAAGGGGAATTCTTCTTATTAAAAGTCAAACCTCTCATTATTGCATTGAAGAATAGTGTTGCTGAAATTAAAGATTATCATAATAAAAACAGTGGAGTGGTAACATTAGGGATTCCTCCTATGATTAGCCTTTTTTTGTTTACACCACTATTTAAACATTTTCGCGAATTATATTCAGAAATGGAACTTTCATTAGTTGAGGAAGGTACCTTTGGGTTGCATCAAAAACTTTCTCATGGCGATATTGATTTGGCGATTGTCATTATCAATGATGCACCAGAAGAGTTAGTAACTGTACCATTAATGACTCAGCAGCATGTTGTATGTATATCCGATAAGCACCCTTTGGCGAAGAAGAAAACTATCGACTGGGAGGATTTGCAAAATGAACCATTAATTGTTATGAAAAAAGATTCATGGCATCGTAAAGCTATTCTAAATGAATGTGAAAAGAGGGGTGTTAATACTCATATCTTCTTATCTTCCAATAGCGTAAAGAATAATATTGATTTGGTGGCAAAAAATGAGGGTATATCATTTATTCTCGATGCGGTAGGGCTAAAATGTGATGGTGTAACAACAAGAGCGATGACAGAACCTGTCTATGTCGAGATAGGCCTGGCATGGAAAAAGGATAAGTATTTATCATACGCATCAAGAGCATTAATTGCATTCCTGGAACAGTATATTAAAGACAATTTCCAATAGTTTATTTATATTTGTTCCTCAACAAATAACTCCCATAATTCTTCAGCATCTGGTGGCATTTTTTTTGCCGGTCGATAAAGCCTTATTTCGATTGGTACCCATAAATTGCTTTCTTGATCTGCTGCCGCCACAATGGTTTTAGAGGCAACATCATGTGCCGCAAGCGTTTGTGGCAACCAGGCTACACCATCACCCGATCTCACCATTGCCAGCAAAGTGGCCGCCAGATCGGCAACAAATGCAATTTTCATGTTATGTGTGATTCTGTTAATTGAAGTTGTATTTGATATTATCCTACCTAATCCAGATTGTGATGAAAAAGAAAGATAGGGAAAATTGGACCTATTCTCAATACACCATAACGGCTTCATGGTCATACTATTTGGTTTACTAAAAGGGATGAGTATATCCATTCCTAAGCGGATGCTCATAAAATGGCTTTCATTTAGATTGAGGTGCATATGAGGGTGGTAGTGACATAGCAGAAATTGGGCATCGCCTTGACGCATCATTTTTTCGCATGAGTTCAACGAATCAGAGAGCAGACGACATGAGCCAAATTTAGCTATTTTTTCACTTTGTTTTAACATGCTTGGAACAAATGAAAAGGATAATGCATGGGTTGCTGAGAAAACCAAATGTGGTTGCTTATTGCCAGCTGCATCCAGCGCATTGTTTTTTAATGAATATAAATCGTGTATTAGTTCTGGTAATTGTTCAATAAAAACCTCGCCAGCTTTGGTCAGCGATACACCTCTTTTACTCCTTTCAAAGAGTGGTGTGCCAACCCATTCTTCCAGAGACTGTATTCTACGGCTAAATGCGGGTTGCGTCACATATCTTGCCGCAGATGCTTTTGAAAAATTCAATGTTTCTTTCAGTGCTACGCAGTCTTCAAGCCATGTTAGTTCCAGGTGATGCCGATATTGCATAAGCCACAACCTTATTTGCATTGGATGAGTTTTAATTCTACAAGTAGCATTATACACACAACGTTTTCAAGAGGGAATTTTGGAAAAGGATAATAAAAATATGTTAATGCCATGTGTTTATTTGTCTGAATAGTGTTGTTGATAATAGTTTTAAAAGTTTATTGAGCCTGCCATGGCAACAAAGCTAATGGATTCATTAATGCTTTGACAAGTTAACGATAGAACTTGCGTTATTGGCCTATGGTTGTTATTTCACCCATTTTTATAAGGATGTGTATATGTCACCAGCTATTATCACTTTGTTGATTTTGGTTGTTGCAATAATAATCTTTATTAGCGATCGCTTGCCTATGGGATTGGTGGCTTTTATGGTCCCGATGGCATTGTATTTTTTTGGGGTTATTGGTGTCAAAGATATCTTTGCGTCAATTGTTAATGAAAATGTTATCCTTATCATTGCCATGTGCGTGTTGGGCGCGGCCTTTTTCAAAACAGGGCTAGCATGGCAATCCAGTAAAATTTTATTGAAGTATGCAAAGACGGAGAGAAGCCTTAGCGTTTTAATTTTTATGATTAGCGGCGTTATGTCGGCATTTGTTTCTAATAGTGGCACTGTTGCTGTGCTTATTCCCATTGTTTTAGGTATCGCCGGGACTAGTCAAATCAAACCCATTAAACTACTCATGCCCTTGGTGTTTGGCGCGACAATTGGTGCAGATATATCAATTATCGGTTCGCCTGGAAACCTGATTGCTAAAAATACAATTGAAACTTTTAGTAAAGGGAACTTATCGGTACCATTTTTTGAGTATGCCAAAATTGGCATCCCATTGATGATAGCGTGTGCATTGTTACTTTTCTTCTTTGGTTCCAGGTTAATTCCGGATCGTGATGGGCATGAGCAATCTGATGTACAAATGGATTATAGCCACATTCCTGAGTGGCACAAGCTTTTAACCTTGATTGTTTTCGTATTAGCAATTTTGGGAATGGTTGCAACAGACTATGTTAAATTTCTTCCACCTATTCATATCATTGCTTGCTGCGCCGCTATCGTTTTGGTATTGACCGGTGTATTAAATCAAAAAGAAACGTTTAATTCCTTTGAGACATTAACTGTTTTTATGCTTGCATTCATGATGCCACTTGGTGCCGCTTTAAATTCAACTGGAGCAGGTGAGATGATAGCAAGAGCGGTAATTTCTGTAACAGGGAACTCTGGCGTCATAGTCATCATGGCTTCACTATGGATACTGACCTGGGCTCTCACTCAGGTGATGAGTAATACTGCTGCTTGTACGTTGTTATGTCCTGTTGGATGGACAATTGCACAATCTATCGGTGCTGATCCACGGGCTGTCGTTATTGCCATTTTTATTGCCAGTAGCGTAGCAGTGTGTACACCCATGGCCATTCCAGCCAATTCGATGATTATCGGTCCTGGTAATGTGAAGTTTAAGGATTTTTTAAAGCCAGGCTTAGCGATAAGTTTCGTCTGTTTTATCGTTAGCATGATTTTGTTACCTGTTTTTTATCCGTTCTATTAAGCGTAAAGCGATTTATTAATAATATTCTTCTTACTAATTGAGGCTTAATTTTGCATAGCTCCACTCTGTTAGGCGAAGGCTTCACCCTGATGTTTCTCGGCATGGGCTTTGTGCTGGTGT
>ENA-OZKV01001172-OZKV01001172.1-human-gut-metagenome-genome-assembly--contig:-NODE-1172-length-10354-cov-4.153413_pt1 | contig 10354 bp, 9 predicted proteins | sample MGYA00244829_ERZ653770 | MGnify/ENA primary metagenome ERZ653770 (study PRJEB26926, sample SAMN06165244) | human gut metagenome | biome: ENVO:00009003; feature: ENVO:2100002; material: ENVO:00002003... | reverse complement strand
TCGGGTCGCCGATCATCGCATATTTGATTTTAGCGATGGTTTCAGAGCTGCTGTGCCATGCTTTGTGGGTGAAGTGAGTATCGGTAGATACTGCGTATACGTCTACGCCCAGTTTCTGCAGTTCTTCGTAGTGGTCAGCAACGTCACCCAGTTCGGTCGGGCATACGAAAGTAAAGTCAGCCGGGTAGAAGAAGAAGACGCTCCAGCGGCCTTCAGTATCTTTTTCGGTGATTTCGATGAATTCGCCGTTTTTGAATGCCTGGTTTTTAAAAGGTTTAATTTTGGTGTTAATCAAGGACATCTATACTTCCTCCGTGTTTTCGATGAGATGTAAGGTAACCAATTTTTGCCGATTCGGCTAATGCGTTTCCATTATCAAATCGATAAGTTTTACCTTACAACCTTCGTAAGACAACTTTGTGAACTTTGCACCGCCAGCGGCGATAAAAAGTAAAATGGCCCCCTTTCCAGGTGACCGTGTAATCTGAACTACCCTTTGGTATCTTCAGCGCCTGCCTGCAGGCTGAGGTGTTGCCCTTACAAATGCAACAACGACATGGATTACAACACCCTCATAAACAAAGGGCAATCACCTGATCTAAGCTCTTACCTATGACAGTGATAGGTTATGCCTTTTACCCGACTTTTGCACTGACTGAAAAGGACAAATTAATGTTAAAAAAGATACTTTTACTGGCTCTGCTTCCTGCAATCGCCTTCGCAGAGGAACTTCCTGATCCAGTAAAAGCGATTGAAAAACAGGGCATTACAATCATCAAAACGTTCGATGCTCCCGGAGGAATGAAAGGTTATCTCGGCAAGTATCAGGATATGGGCGTCACCATCTACCTGACTCCAGATGGTAAGCACGCTATCTCCGGTTACATGTACAACGAGAAAGGTGAAAACCTGAGTAACACACTTATCGAAAAAGAAATTTACGCACCAGCCGGGCGCGAAATGTGGCAACGGATGGAACAATCCCACTGGCTCCTCGACGGTAAAAAAGACGCGCCGGTCATTGTCTACGTCTTCGCCGATCCGTTCTGCCCATATTGTAAACAGTTCTGGCAGCAGGCTCGCCCGTGGGTTGATTCTGGCAAAGTGCAATTAAGAACATTGTTGGTTGGCGTTATCAAGCCAGAAAGCCCGGCGACAGCAGCGGCAATTCTTGCCTCCAAAGATCCCGCAAAAACCTGGCAAGAATATGAAGCCTCTGGTGGCAAGCTTAAGCTAAACGTGCCTGCAAACGTAAGTACAGAGCAAATGAAAGTGTTAAGCGACAACGAGAAACTGATGGACGATCTGGGGGCAAATGTCACACCAGCTATCTACTACATGAGTAAGGAAAATACGCTGCAACAGGCCGTGGGGTTGCCCGATCAGAAAACGCTTAATATCATTATGGGGAATAAATAAAAGATAATTCATGGATGGTTGAAATATATCCCTGTTTTTCAACCATCCTAAAAAAGCATGAATTGCTCGCTCTGCCCTAAGTGGCTGTGCTATTTTAGAAAAACTTAATTCTGAGTTAAGCAAAAAAACATAATACAAATAAATACAACAGCAACATTATTGAACAAATGAATGATTTATAGAAGAGATAATATAACGGAGTATGTTATGGCGAATCTTTATGACCTAAAAAAATTTGATCTGAATTTACTGGTCATATTTGAGTGCATTTATCAACACCTCAGCATTAGCAAAGCAGCAGAATCATTATATATAACGCCCTCTGCTGTTAGTCAGTCGTTACAACGTTTACGCGCGCAATTTAATGACCCGTTATTCATCCGCTCAGGGAAAGGTATCGCGCCGACTACGACAGGGTTAAACCTGCATCACCATCTTGAGAAGAATCTCCGAGGCCTTGAACAAACGATCAATATTGTTAATAAGTCTGAGCTAAAGAAAAATTTTATTATCTACGGTCCTCAGCTTATTTCTTGTACTAATAACAACATGCTAATCCGCTGTCTTAGACAAGATACTTCAATCGATATAGAATGCCATGACATACTGCTTTCAGCTGAAAATGCCGAAGAACTGTTGGTTCAACGCAAAACTGACCTGGCAATTACACTACAACCAGTAATTAGCCGCTCTGTCATCTGCATGCCGTTACATACTATTCGCAATTCTCTTATATGTAGCAATAAACATCCTCGTATTACCGATACCAGTAACTATGAACAAATTATCGCCGAAGAATTCACCTTGTTGATATCTAAATCAGCAGGGATTGACGAAATTCAAATGGACATAGATGAACGTTTTATGAACCGTAAAGTTTCATTTCGCAGTTCTTCTTTGTTGACGATAATTAATAGTATTTCTGTTACTGACTTATTGGGCATTGTGCCCACCGAACTGTACGATTTACATCGTGATTTTTTGAAGTTACAAGAGATAAAACTGGAACGACCACTTCCTGCGGTTAAACTTTATATTTCCTATAACAAGGCTTCGTTGAACAACCTTGTCTTCTCACGATTCATAGATCGTTTAAATGATAGCTTCTGATTTATTACCACGGATAAATGTTATATTACGCATCAATTGATTCATTGTGTGAATATAAAATAATGTGCTCTATCTTGCTTCGTTTACCCTATAATTAACGGATTCATCTCACGAGTCACCCCGTAACGTTCAGAGAGCGTTTTCAGATGTCTATTTATAAAATCCCGCTTCCACTGAATATTCTGGAAGCTGCAAAAGAACGTATTACCTGGACACTTAACACCCTACCCCGCGTCTGCGTTTCTTTTTCGGGTGGTAAAGATTCCGGATTAATGCTGCATCTGACCGCCGAACTTGCCCGACAAATGGGCAAAAAAATTTGTGTTTTATTTATCGACTGGGAAGCTCAGTTCTCTTGCACCATTAACTATGTTCAGTCTCTGCGCGAGTTGTACACCGATGTCATCGAAGAGTTTTACTGGATTGCGCTCCCGCTTACAACGCAAAATTCCCTATCACAATACCAACCCGAATGGCAGTGCTGGGAACCTGATGTCGAATGGGTACGTCAGCCCCCGCAAGATGCGATAACCGATCCTGACTTTTTCTCCTTTTACCAGCCTGGCATGACCTTCGAACAATTTGTGCGTGAGTTTGCCGAATGGTTTTCGCAAAAACGTCCGGCGGCGATGATGATCGGCATCCGTGCGGATGAGTCCTACAACCGTTTTGTCGCCATCGCCAGTTTAAATAAACAACGTTTTGCCGATGATAAGCCCTGGACTACTGCCGCACCAGGCGGTCATAGCTGGTACATTTACCCCATCTACGACTGGAAAGTCGCTGATATCTGGACCTGGTATGCTAGCCATCAACGCCTCTGTAACCCACTGTATAATATAATGTATCAGGCAGGCGTTCCTCTACGTCATATGCGAATTTGCGAACCTTTTGGTCCGGAACAACGGCAAGGATTATGGCTCTATCACGTTATCGAACCGGATCGCTGGGCTGCTATGTGCGCACGAGTCAGCGGGGTAAAAAGTGGCGGCATTTACGCCGGACATGACAACCATTTTTATGGTCATCGGAAAATCCTCAAGCCCGAACATTTAGACTGGCAGGAGTATGCATTATTGCTACTCAACAGCATGCCGGAGAAAACAGCTGAGCATTATCGCAATAAAATCGCCATTTATTTGCACTGGTATCAGAAAAAAGGCATCGAGGTTCCACAAACCCAGCAAGGGGACATTGGCGCGAAAGATATCCCCTCCTGGCGGCGAATATGCAAAGTTTTACTCAATAACGATTACTGGTGTCGGGCATTATCATTTAGCCCGACCAAAGCGAAGAACTATCAGCGTTATAACGAACGAATAAAAGGAAAACGTCAGGAATGGGGGATACTATGCAACAACGATTAACGCAGGATTTAACCCAATTTCTCGCCAGCTTGCCGGAAGACGATCGCATCAAAGCGATTAATGAAATCCGCATGGCGATCCATCAGGTTAGCCCCTTTCGAGAAGAGCCAGTGGATTGCGTTCTGTGGGTTAAAAACAGCCAACTTATGCCTAATGATTACAACCCAAACAACGTGGCACCACCCGAAAAAAAACTGCTGAAAAAATCCATTGAAATAGATGGTTTTACCCAACCCATTGTGGTCACGCATACGGATAAAAATGCCCTGGAAATCGTGGATGGTTTTCACCGCCATGAAATTGGTAAAGGCTCATCATCGTTAAAATTACGCTTAAAAGGTTATTTGCCGGTGACCTGTCTGGAAGGTACGCGTAATCAACGCATCGCCGCGACTATTCGTCATAACCGCGCTCGTGGACGTCACCAAATCACTGCCATGTCAGAAATCGTCCGTGAACTCAGCCAGTTGGGATGGGACGATAATAAAATTGGCAAAGAGCTGGGAATGGACAGCGACGAAGTGCTACGCCTGAAGCAAATTAACGGCCTGCAAGAGTTGTTTGCCGACCGTCAATATTCCCGCGCCTGGACGGTTAAATAGCTAAAGCTGGCGCAGGCGTTCAGCTGCTGCCAGCAACGTCGATTCCTTCTTGGCAAAACAGAGACGAATCAGTTTATGGGGGAAGGGATCGGCGCAAAACACCGACAGCGGAATCGCCGCTACACCGTGCTCCTGCGTCAGCCACTGGCAAAACTCAACATCATCCAGCGTAGACACGGCGCTGTAATCCACCAGCAAAAAGTATGTACCTTCGCACGGTAAAATCTCCAGCCGGCTTTCATTTAAGGCATTCACCAGAATATCGCGCTTCTGGCGATAAAAGTCCGGTAACGCAAGATAATGCTCAGGTTCTGCACGTAGCATATCGGCAAGCGCCAGCTGTGCCGGGGTATTCACCGAAAAGGTCAGATACTGATGTACCTTGCGAATTTCAGCGCTGATGGGCGCTGGCGCAACGCAATAACCCACTTTCCAGCCGGTCATATGATAGGTCTTGCCAAATGAAGAAACTGCCACCGCCCGCTCACGCAGCTGCGGATGCGCCTGCACGCTGGCATGGCCCTGTTGTGAAAAGTTGATGTGCTCGTAAACTTCATCGCTAATGACAAAAATCTCGTGCCCGGCAATTGCCTGCCACAAAGCGGCGAAATCAGCCTGCTGCCAGACAGTTGCACTGGGGTTATGCGGGGTGTTGAGGATCACCAGTCGGGTGCGCTCGCTTAACAATGCGGCAAATTCCTGCCAGTCCACGCGAAAATGCGGTGGTTGCAGTGCCATACGTTTCACTATTCCCCCCGAAAGCGCGATGGCGGGCGCGTAACTGTCATAGCTGGGATCAAAGCAGATCACTTCATCACCATTGCGCACCAATGCGGTAATCGCTGCATATAACGCTTCCGTCGCCCCTGCCGTTACGGTGATATCACTATCGGCATCCGGTTGATAGCCATACAGACGTTCCGTTTTCTGAGCAATCGCCTCGCGCAAGGCCTGCACGCCAGTCATAGGCGCGTATTGGTTTGCCCCCTGGTCAACATGGTACGCCAGCCGCTCCTGCAAATAGCGCGGACCATCAAAATCAGGAAAGCCTTGCGAAAGGTTAATCGCCTGGTGTTGCTGCGCCAGCGCGCTCATCTGGGTGAAAATAGTGGTGCCAAGTTGTGGAAGTTTGCTTTGTGGAATCAGAGGGTTATTTGTCATTTTTTATTGTGCCTGACGAAGTTGTGTTGAAGGCACTATAACACGATGCTAGTATTTGGCAATCAAGACGTTTAGATGTCTAAATAAAACAATAAGGACAACACAACATGCCTCACAATCCTATCCGCGTGGTCGTCGGCCCGGCTAACTACTTTTCACATCCCGGCAGTCTCAATCACCTGCACGATTTTTTCACTGATGAACAACTTTCTCGCGCGGTGTGGATCTACGGCGAACGCGCCATTGCTGCGGCGCAAACAAAACTTCCGCCAGCGTTTGAACTGCCAGGGGCAAAGCATATTTTGTTTCGCGGCCATTGCAGCGAAAGCGATGTACAACAACTGGCGGCTGAGTCCGGTGACGATCGCAGCGTGATGATTGGCGTCGGCGGCGGCGCACTGCTCCACACCGCGAAAGCCCTCGCCCGCCGTCTCGGTCTGCCGTTTGTTGCCGTTCCGACGATCGCCGCCACCTGCGCCGCCTGGACACCGCTCTCCGTCTGGTATAACGATGCCGGACAGGCGCTGCATTATGAGATTTTCGACGACGCCAATTTTATGGTGCTGGTGGAGCCAGAGATTATCCTCAATGCGCCGCAAGAATATCTGCTGGCGGGGATCGGTGACACGCTGGCGAAATGGTATGAAGCGGTGGTGCTGGCCCCGCAACCAGAAACGTTGCCGCTAACCGTGCGACTGGGGATCAATAATGCGCAGGCCATTCGCGACGTCTTGTTAAACAGTAGCGAACAGGCGCTTGCCGATCAGCAAAATCACCAGTTAACGCAATCATTTTGCGATGTGGTGGATGCTATTATTGCTGGTGGTGGAATGGTCGGTGGTCTGGGCGATCGTTTTACGCGTGTGGCGGCGGCCCATGCCGTGCATAACGGTCTGACCGTGCTGCCGCAAACCGAGAAGTTTCTTCACGGCACCAAAGTCGCCTACGGAATTCTGGTGCAAAGCGCCTTGCTGGGTCAGGATGATGTGCTGGCGCAATTAACAGAGGCGTATCAGCGTTTTCATCTGCCGACTACGCTGGCGGAGCTGGAAGTGGATATCAATAATCAGGCGGAGATCGACAAAGTGATTGCCCACACCTTGCGCCCGGTGGAATCCATTCATTACCTGCCGGTCACGCTGACACCGGATACGTTGCGTGCAGCGTTCGAAAAAGTGGAATCGTTTAAAGCCTGACGTACACATTTAGCAGCAGCGCGCGCCGCCTTTTCCACCGTAGCGCGCGTCCTGCCGCTCACGGAAAAACTCCTCGTAGGTCATCGGCGTTTGATCGGGATGGTTAACCCGCATATGTTCGACATAGTTGTCGTAATCAGGCATACCAATCATCAGCTTCGCCGCCTGACCTAAATATTTTCCGGCTTTTGCCAGTGAATCAAACATCTAAACCTCCGGTAATACAAATGCCCTCCTGAATTAAGAGGGCTTAATTGCTATCAACACGCTCGGGCTGAGAGTAAGGGGAACGCTCAGCACATCCCCCCTCACTCTGACTTTAGTGCGCGCCTTTCGCCTGCGCCACGATCTCCTCGACATTTTCCGGCATTGGCTCATACGGCGTTTCTTTCGCCGTTGGCTTCGGCTCTTTCAATGCCGCCAGTGCCGTCTTAATCGAGAACAGCGCCAGAACCACCACGACCACCATAAAGAAGATGGTTAACCCGGCATCCAGACGGTTGTTGAATACCAGTTGCGCCAGTTGTGACTCAGTATACTGCGACGGAATATTGCCGCTGTCGATCATTGCCTGGAACTTGTTAGCAATCGCCAGGAAGCCGACTTTCGCATCCGGGCTAAACGCTTTCTGCCAGCCTGCGGTCAGAGTACAAATCAGCAGCCAGGCCGTTGGTACCAGCGCCACCCAGGCGTAACGTTGACGTTTCATTTTGAACAGCACCACAGCACAGAGCATCAGCGCCATCCCCGCCAGCATCTGGTTGGCAATACCAAACAGCGGCCACAGAGTGTTAATACCGCCCAGCGGATCGACCACACCCTGATGGAGGAAGTAGCCCCACGCCAGTACGCACAGCGCCGTTGCCAGCAGGTTAGCAGGCAGTGAATCGGTCCGTTTCAGGCCCGGAGACACCACGCCCAGCAGATCCTGCAACATAAAGCGCGCAGCACGCGTACCTGCATCCACCGCCGTCAGAATAAACAGTGCTTCAAACAGAATGGCGAAGTGATACCAGAACGCCACATCCATCATGCCGCCCAGCGCGCCGTGCAGAATGTAGGCCATCCCCACCGCCAGCGTCGGCGCACCGCCCGCACGGGAAATGATCGACTGTTCACCCACTTCGCTGGCAATCTGGTTGAGCGTATCTGGTGTAATGCTAAATCCCCAGCTACTCACCACCTGCGCGGCAGAAGCAACCACATCCGCCGTACCTGCCGGAGCCAGCACCGCCATCGGGCTGTTCATAGCGAAGTACACACCCGGATCGATGATACAGGCGGAAACCAGCGCCATAATCGCTACGAAGGATTCCATTAACATCCCGCCGTAGCCGATAAAACACGCCTGCCCTTCGTTCGCCAGCATCTTCGGCGTGGTACCGGAAGAGATCAGCGCATGGAAGCCAGACACCGCGCCACAGGCGATGGTGATAAACAGGAACGGGAACAGGTTACCGGTCCATACCGGGCCAGTACCATCAACAAATTTGGTCAGCGCAGGCATGGTCAGCGTCGGGCGCATAATCAAAATGCCTACCGCCAGACCGACGATAGTCCCGATTTTCAGGAAGGTAGAGAGGTAGTCACGCGGAGCCAGCAGCAGCCACACCGGCAGCACCGCCGCCACAAAACCGTAACCCACCAGCATCCAGGTCAGCTGCACGCCGGTAAAGTCAAAGTACGGTGCCCAGGTCGGGCTTTCTGCCACCCAGCCGCCAGAGATAATGGCGAAAATCAGGAACACCAGGCCAATCACCGACACTTCGCCAATACGCCCCGGACGCAGATAACGCAGGTAGATCCCCATAAACAGCGCCAGCGGAATGGTGAACGCAACGGTATACGTTCCCCACGGACTATGGGTCAGGGCTTTCACCACGATCATCGCCAGTACTGCAAGGATAATGACCATGATCATAAAGCAGGCCACCAGCGCAATCACCCCGGCGGTTGGCCCCATCTCTTCTTTGACCAGCTCACCCAGCGAGCGACCATCGCGGCGCGTAGAAACAAACAGCACCATGAAATCCTGCACCGCACCGGCGAGAACCACCCCAGCGAGCAGCCAGATCATCCCTGGCAGGTAACCCATTTGCGCCGCCAGTACCGGCCCAACCAACGGACCTGCTCCGGCAATGGCCGCAAAATGGTGACCGAACAGCACTTTTTTGTCCGTCGGCACATAGTCCAGCCCGTCGTTATGGCGCACCGCTGGCGTCATACGCGTCGGGTCAACCGCCAGCACATTTTTGGCGATATACAGCCCATAAAAACGGTAAGCGATCAGATAGATACAGACCGACGCCACCACAATCCACAGCGCGTTGATCTGTTCCCCACGATTTAAAGCAATGTATCCCAGAGCAAATGCTCCCATTACAGAGAGCACTGTCCAGACGAGGTATTTCCCTGATTTGTTCATAGTTGTTATCCGTGTGCGTGTCCATAGAGATGTTACATTTTGTTTCTATAACATCTTTGTACAATTTAACAACACGGCAACCATGTAAATCGGAGTTGAAACCAATATTTAACTTAACAATGTTAACTCGATCACTCCGTTAACCGAGTTTTCCTGCAATCTCATTTAATTCTGTCGGGCTCATCCCAAAACTGCCGTACCCAGCCGACAAGTGCAGCAACGCCGCCCCTGTTCATCGAAAACAACAATTTCCCAGCTCTGATTTTGCCGACCAAGATGCAGCGGCTGGCAGACGCCGCGTACCTTTCCCTCAGACACCGGGCGATGATGTGTGGCGTTAAGTTCCGTGCCCACCACACACTGTCCGTCGCGAGTCATCATAAATCCGGCCATCGATCCCAGCGTTTCCGCCAGCGCCGCCGACGCGCCGCCATGTAGTAAACCGAACGGCTGATGAGTACGGGTATCAACCGGCATTTCGGCTTCCAGCACATCATCGCCCAGGCGGGTATACACAATTCCCAGATGCGCCACCATTGTGTTATCGCTGGTGGCGTTCAGCTCGTCGAGCGTTAAATGGCGTTTCCAGATCATGCTTATGCCCCCAGCGTAGAGCCGCCATCTACCACAATATCCTGTAGGGTGATATGGCTGGCGAGGTCAGAGGCGAGGAACAAAATCGTGTTGGCGATCTCTTGTGGACGGGCGATTTTCCCCAGCGGAATGCCAAGTTTAAACTGCTCGCCAAAGCCGCGAATACGCTGCTCTTCGGCGTCATCGCTCACCCACAGCGTGCGTTGCATATCGGTGTCGGTGGAGCCTGGCGAAACCACATTACAGCGCACGCCGCTACCCGCCAGTTCCAGCCCAACGCTCAACGCCAGGCTTTTCAGCGCCGCTTTCGACGCGCCATAAGCACTCATACCAATGCGCGGCGTGTGTGCGGCGTCGGACGCAACAGTAACAATCGCCCCGCCCCGCTGACGGCGAAACTGGTTCATGGTCTGCTGGAACAGGTTAAACGCACCGCCGACATTGACCGCAAAAGTCTGCTGCCAGTCCTCCTTACTGAGC
>ENA-OZKV01001162-OZKV01001162.1-human-gut-metagenome-genome-assembly--contig:-NODE-1162-length-10459-cov-16.755959_pt1 | contig 10459 bp, 9 predicted proteins | sample MGYA00244829_ERZ653770 | MGnify/ENA primary metagenome ERZ653770 (study PRJEB26926, sample SAMN06165244) | human gut metagenome | biome: ENVO:00009003; feature: ENVO:2100002; material: ENVO:00002003... | reverse complement strand
TACGAGATTTCTGCCTGTCTCGTGGGCTCGGAGATGTGTATAAGAGACAGCAGTTGTTCTTTTGCTCACATTCAAAAATGTGGATAATGTGCATAACTCCGTGCATAACTCATTTTTAAGGCACTTTGAGGTTTACTTTTGTTGATAGTTATCCACATTTATCCCCAATCCGAATTTACCGGGTTCAGCATATCCACTTTTTTGTGCATGTTGCTATTTTGATATATGTGATAAAAATTACGCTTGACAGCCCAGTTTTCCATTCTGTTTAAATTAGTCCCGTTTTTAAGCATATATGTATATCATACAGGCCACTTATTTCAAATATCATAAACAAAAATAAAGTTTCTATATGTAAAAAAGACCTCCATCTCGATGAGATGAAGGTCTTTATAGATTCATATTTACCTATCCGGCATGAATTTATTAGAAAATTCTTCTAACTGCAATGATTGATTTGTAGTTAGCCGGTGATGTATATTTGATACCGTCTGATGGGTTGCTTGCATGTACAATAGTGTTTCCACCACAGTAGATAGCAACATGTCCGCTATAGCAGATGATATCTCCAGGCTGCATATCGCTTGTGCTCACACCGTATCCAACACTTCTCATTGCTGATGAGCTGTGTGGTAAGCTGATGCCAAATTGTGCATAAACTGACATTACAAATCCTGAACAATCTGTTCCGTTTGTAAGACTTGAGCCACCGTAAACATAAGGATTGCCAACGAACTGTGATGCATAATTAACAACAGCCTGTCCGTTTGAACCACTTGGTGCGCTATAGCTCTTCTCTGATGAAGAACTGCTTGATGATTTGCTTGAAGACTTAGAAGACTTCTTTGCTGCTGCCTTGGCTGCTTTTGCCTCTTCAGCCTTTCTAGCTGCTTTCTCAGCTGCCTTACGTTCTGCCTCTTCCTTGGCAAGTCTTGCTGCTTCCTCTTCCTTAGACTCAGCATAAGTGAACTCTGTATCGAGTGTCACATAATCTGTAGATACATATCCGGTACCGTCTGCTGTAGATACACCTACCCATCCGTCTGTTGACTCATCCACAACTGTGAGATCATCCTCTCCGGACACGAGACCAAGTACTTCTGCATCAGTAGATGCTGTTGTTCTAACCTTGAGTGTCTCAGTATTGACTGTTGCCACGCGACGTCCTGCGCTCTGTACGAGTGCATCGTCACCAACTACAACATAATCGCCTTTTACATATCCTGTTACTGAACCGGACTGGATTTTGTACCATCCGTTATCGGTTGTCTCAAGTACTGTTCCAATTCCATTGTTATAGAGCTTTCCAAGAGACTCGCTGTTTTCATCTGCACTCGCACGTATATTAACGCTGTCGCTAACCTGTGCAACCGCTGTATCAGCATATGCTGATTTAACCGGCTCGGCATCTGTTGCCGCAACATCTGTTGCAGTCTCTGATGTATCATCACCTTTTAACATTACATCTGTCAACATAGATGTAACACCCGCTGTAAGAGTGTTTGATGTACTAACAATATCTGATGTATAACTAGCTACTCCTGCAGTAGGTCCAGCCGCATATACTGCATATGGCACTGAGGACAGAGCCATAAAACCTGTAAGCACTCCGGCTGTGAGTTTCACATAATTTACTTTCATTTTACCCTCCGTTGTATGAATTTGTAACAGTTATTACGAATTTGTTACAAATATTACTTTGTCATTATAACAAAGCAACATATATATGTCAACGTTTTCTTAGTGAATTCTTAAGAAAATCTTGACTTTTTCCAACGAACAGGACTTATGTCACACGAAATACTTATGTAATAATTTTATTTTACAGCAATAGCCTCAACCTCAAGCATTACATCCTTTGGAAGCCTTGCAACCTCAACACAGCTTCTTGCAGGGTATGCTCCGTTAAAAAATGTGGCATATACCTCATTTATTGCACCGAAGTCATTCATCTCCTTGATGAAAACTGTAGTCTTTACCACATTGTCCATGCTTGTTCCTGCTGCCTCAAGCAGATGTGACAGATTTGTAAATGCCTGCTTTGCCTGTGCCTGTGAGCCCTCAGGAATCTCACCGGTCTCCGGAACTACCGGTATCACTCCGGAAGTATATACCATACCATTTACCTCGATAGCCTGTGAATATGGTCCGATTGCTGCCGGTGCCTTGTCTGTACTGATAACGTTTTTCATGTTATTGCCCTTCTTTCCTGTTAAAATTTATTAAAAAGACTGTTATTTCTTAAGACGGATTTTGCCATCTGTTAGATCAATCTTTCTTTCCTTATACAAATGACCAACTGCACGCTTGAATGCATTTTTGCTAAGTCCTGTTTCTCTCTTGATTACCTCCGGGCTTGCCTTTTCCGAAAATGGAAGCACACCTGCGTATGAATCAAGCAGCTCAAGGAGCTTTTCAGCATCGGAATCCATCTGAATATATGCCTTTTCCCTCATTGTCAGGTCCAGCTTGCCATCCGCCTTGACATCAGTGACCTTTGCCTCTATCACATCTCCAAGCTTCAGATAAGCGGCATTCTCAAAAACCGGTATCTTGGCTGAATATTTATCATCCACAGCGATAAATGTACCGAAATTGTCGCTAAAATCATACACTCGGCCTGAAACCATATCATCCTTTTTGTATGGCGAATCGGTGCTCAGCATATGGTAAATACCCTTTGTGGTAGCGCAAAGCCTCTGGCTTTTATCTATGTATAATGTAACAAGTATCTCATCTCCGGCGCTGACCTTTCTGACCATCTCCTTGTAAGGAAGAAACAGGTCCTTTTCAAGCCCCCAGTCAAGGAACGCCCCTATTTTAGTCACCTCCTTGACAGTAAGCACTGATAAACCTCCAAGTGTCAGCTTTGGCTCGTTTGTCGTAGCAATAAGTCTGTCGTTAGAGTCCTTGTATACAAAGACCTTAAGCTTATCCCCCTGCTTTACTCCATCCGGAATCTGCTTTGCCGGAAGCAGTACCCTCTCCTCCGAAGCCGAAGATGTTGACAGATATATGCCAAAATCAACCTTCTTTACACATACAAGCTCCTGATATTCTCCTAATCTCATGTTTTTCCGTCCTTTCTGTATCAAAACTGTATCGTTGTTAAATAATGGAATTATAATTATTTTCCCGGTATCGGCTTACTCAAAAACTCCACCACCGAATACGGTTTTTTATCCGTATCCGCAAGCACCACTGTCACACTCTTTGATGTGTACTTCACGTATGATATAACTGTATCACCAAGCTTTGCTTCTTTTCTGTACTCCACACGAAGCTCAGATATTTCAAAATCATTCGGCAGAAGCTGCTGCGCCAGCATAACATACTTCTCATTATTCATATGATGGTTGCTGTCTATAAAAAACTGAGGAACCACAATCTCACCCTTTTTCTCCATATCATCAGGAATATGAAGCTTGCGCTTTGCACACTCCATCTTAAGCTGCGGCTCAAGACCGTATGTATCCGCAAACTCCTGAGGCACCTTCACCGGTCTGCCGGTTTGTGTATCAACAAGCACCCAGACAGAATTGGCATATGCCAGTGTGCTGCCGCCTGTATCTTCAAGCGTGAAATTTCTGTAACCGTAAAACGCCTTCATACCATATGCCCATGTGGATATCTTTACCTGTTCATTAAGCAGTGGAAGCCTGTTTATGCATATCTGCCATGATGAAAGCACCCATGCTATATGATTGTCCGCAAGAAATCTGATTCCCACATCATGTGACTGTGAGTGAAACACACTACAGTCCTGAAAATAATTGGTAAGCCCCGTAAGGCTCAGTCTGCATGACGAATCCACCTCGCTGTAACGTATTCTGCTGTCAAATGAAAAAGCCATATCTAATTCCTCTAGTCTATAAAATTGAAGTAACTTCTGATAAATCTAAACGCTTCATCCACACCATTGGACATCCAAAGATTTGAGCTTTTATTAATGATATCCTGGTATTGCTGTATAGTAATTGGTGTCTTTTTTTCAGAGCCGAGTTCTTCTATAAGATTAATAATTCTCAAAAAATTCTTGTTCATATCACACCATCCTTCTATAACTGTTTAAGTCATATACGTTTTTATTTTATAACAAATCGCATTATTACACAAGAAAAAAAGAGAACTTCTATCGAAGTTCTCTTTAGCTGGCCCACAAGGATTCGAACCTTGAAATGACGGAGTCAGAGTCCGTTGCCTTACCATTTGGCGATGGGCCAATGTGTTGTCTCAACAAAAGATATTATACACATGTGGCTATATAGTGTCAAGCATTTTTTTATTTTAATTAAATGTAATTGAATATAAATTCTGCTTGTCCTGCTAAAATGTGAGCACCAGCTAATTTTTAAACAGCAATACCTCGCCATCATATTCAGCAAATGTCACCTCATCGCCCCACTCAAGCTTTGCCGTGCCGTTTGTCTGCTCTATGATTGTTTTCTCTATGCGTTTTTTATCATTTTCCGGGATAACGGCTTTCACGAGCACATCCGCCTCATACGCTGTGTCCATCACCGTAATCTTCTCCTGTGCAAACAGATACTGGAGTCTTCCGATTCCGGTATAGTCCGTCCTGATAAACAGTACTGCACCATCCTTCTTCTCTATTATCTCACTTGCCGAAAGCCCCGCCTTTGTGGCTTGCTGATACGCACGCACCAGTCCGCCTGTGCCAAGCAGCACCCCACCGAAGTACCTCGTTACTACAACAGCGGCATTATGGATATTTTCCTTAAGGAGCACATCAAGCATAGGACGGCCTGCGGTGCCTGCAGGCTCCCCGTCATCCGAGCATCTGGTCAGCTCCTGTCTCTTTCCTATAACAAAGGCACTGCAGTTGTGCCTTGCATCCCAGTATTTCTTTTTCGTCTCATTGATGAAGCTTACAGCCTCATCCTCAGACTCTACCGGCCTTACGGTTGCTATAAACCTCGATTTCTTCTCCGTTATCTCACCCTGTCCGCCCTTGTACACGTACAGGCTTATAGTATTTTCTGACATATGATATTCTTTCCATCCTGATATTGCCTGATTACACTCATGCATCTTAAAGACACTTTATTGAACTGTAATTGTTACTTGTATTATATAATATGAAAACCAATCTGTAAATTGCATTTAAATGCTATATTTGATATAATAATGTATACTGTTTATTTTCTAATCACAGTATATACAAACAAGATTACAAATCTTTATAATGACAAGGAGGCCTATATATGAATTACGGCAAAAAAGCTACAATGCAGCTGCTCCGGAAATATGACAATAAGAGCTCTAAGGTCAAAAATAAGGTCAAGCTCATTGTTCTAAAGATTCTTCTGGTTGTAGTAATTGTAGCAGGCGCAGCCGGCATCAGTTCAGGAATCGGTGTCATGAAGGGAATCATTGATTCCGCACCTGACATATCAAAGATCGATGTCACTCCTACCGGCTACTCAACTACCGTTCTGGCGGCAAACGGAGAAGAAACCGCCACACTCGTAGGTCAGGGGGCAAACAGGCAGTATGTCACCATCGATGAGATTCCGCTGGATTTGCAGCATGCTTTTGTTGCAATCGAGGATGAACGCTTTTACGACCACAACGGTATAGACCTGCATGGTATCATAAGAGCCTTTATCTCCGGTCTGTCAAAGGGCAGATTCAGCGAGGGAGCCAGCACGATAACACAGCAGCTCATCAAGAACAACGTACTGACCAGCTGGACAAGCGAAACTTCCTTTGTAGAAAAGCTTCAGAGAAAGATTCAGGAGCAGTACCTTGCCCTTGAGCTTGAAAAGCAGGTAAAAGACAAGGACTGGATTCTTGAAAACTACATGAATTCGGTCAATCTGGGGGCAAATACCCTCGGTGTGCAGGCCGCATCCAAGAAGTACTTTAACAAGGATGTCTCAGAGCTCACGCTTTCCGAAGCATCTGTCATCGCAGGTATCACTCAGAATCCATCCGGCTATAACCCTATCACTCACCCTGACAAAAATGCCAAGAGACGTGAAAAGGTGTTAAATAACATGAAGGATCAGGGCTATATCACCAAGGCGCAATATGATGAGGCCATGTCCGATGATGTCTACTCAAGAATTGCTGAGTACAACACCGCAGGCTCAGGCTCTGTGAACACATACTTTATTGATGCGCTCATCGACAACGTGTTCGATGATCTCACAGCCGCCGGTTACTCTGAGACAGAAGCCTACAAGCTGATTTACAAGGGCGGACTGACTATCAAATCGACCCAGGACCTTACTATGCAGACTATATGCGACGAGGAGGCAAACAATCCATCCAACTATCCGTCCGACGCAAAGTATTCGTTCCAGCTTTCCTTCGAAGTAAAAAAGGCAGACGGTTCGTACAAGACCTACACGAACCAGACCATGCTCTCTTTTTATAAGAAGAAAACCAACAATGATGATTTCGGCATCAACTACTCAAGCCCTGATGAATGTAACGCAGCTATTGCACAGTACGAGCAGGATGTACTTGAGGAGGGCGATTCAATTGTGGAGGGTTCTGAAGCTGTCAATATCACGCTGGAGCCGCAGGTTGCCATGACAGTCATCGACCAGAGCACCGGTGAAGTAAAGGCACTGGTCGGCGGTCGCGGTGACAAATCCGGCAACAGAACATGGAACAGAGCCACAGATACATGCAGACAGCCCGGCTCTACCTTCAAGATAATCGGCTGCTATGCTGCTGCTCTCGATGCAGGCGGCAAAACACTTGCATCCGTGCAGGATGATGCACCGTTTACAGTAGGTTCAAAAACCTTTAACAACTATGACAAATCTTTCGGAGGCTTTACCTCCATCCGATGGGCAATAACAAAGTCCATCAATATTGTAACAGTCAAAACCTTACAGGATATCGGGGTTGAGCTCGGTTACAAATATGCGGAGGATTTCGGTATTTCAACTCTCACCGATTCCGACAAAAACCTGTCACTGGCGCTCGGCGGACTGACAAAGGGTGTCACAAACCTTGAGCTCACAGGTGCATATGCTACTATAGCCAACGGCGGAGTATACTTAGAGCCAAAGTTCTACACTCAGGTTCTTGACCACGATGGCAATGTATTACTTGACAAGACCAATACGCAGAACACACGTACTGTAATCAAGGATACTACGGCATGGCTTCTTACAGATGCCATGAAGGATGTTCTGACACAGGGAACCGGAAAGCTGGCGCGCTTTGACAGCCAGATAGCCCAGGCGGGTAAATCCGGTACCACAACCAGCAACCGCGACTGCCTGTGGGCAGGCTACACACCATACTACACATGTGTCGTATGGGGCGGCTATGATGACAACTCAAAACAGTCCGGCAAGCTCACGTCCTACCCTAAGAATATATGGAGGAATGCCATGAGCAGAATCCATGAAGGGCTTGAAACCAAAGACTTTGTACAGCCGGATGGTATAACAAATACCACGGTATGCAGCAAATCAGGACTTGTTCCTCTAGATGGAATATGTGACAATGATCCTCGTGGATCAATGCTGACAACCGAATATTTTGATACGGACACTGTGCCGACAGACAGCTGCGACCATCATGTTGCACTTGAGATTTGTGCCGATTCGGGAGCAATTGCCAGTCCGTATTGTCCGAATAAAACATCAAAGGTATTTATAACAGGCGCTGTATCAGGCAGCCCTGAGTATGAATTCATGGCAGATGATACGTTCATGAATACCGTATGTACATTACATGATGCAACATCGCTGATCAACAGCTCACCAACCACCACGGATCCTACCAATTCCGGTACTACACCTGGCAGTACTGACGGCACTGCGGCTGGAGCACAGACAGGTGAAGCCGGAACTGGTACCGCTGCTGGCTCAGGTGCTAGTTCTGGTGGTTCCGGTTCAGGTGGTACTGATACTGGCAGCTCCGGTTCATCCGGTAACAGTGACCGGTAACACTCATCATTAACCATTACAATTCATAACTTAATTATCTAAAGCAAAACCCCCAAGGATCATATCCTCGGGGGTTTTTGTTGATGTATATATGCTAAGGGGATTAGATAATAATTTGCATTACTCTACATCCTGTAATGCCTCAATTCCTTCCTCGCCTGTACGAACCTTGACAACCTGTGCCACGTCGTAAACGAAGATCTTGCCATCTCCGATATGTCCGGTGTAGAGAGTCTTCTTAGCAGTCTCAATAACCTTTTCTACCGGAATCTTGCCAACGATTACCTCAACCTTAACCTTTGGAAGTAATGTCGCATCAAGCTCAGCTCCACGGTATTTCTCGCCGGCACCCTTCTGGATACCGCAGCCCATAACCTGTGTCACTGTCATTCCTGTTACACCTAAGTCATTCATAGCCTTACGAAGCTTGTCGTACTTTGTAAGCTTTGAAATAATAACAACCTTGTGGATACCGCTTGCTGAAGCCGGTGTTGTTGCATTTACAACAGGCACTGCTGCATCCTTCTTTGCCTTAGAAGCTGTTGCATACTCTGAAGAACCAAGGTCTGTATTTTCATTGACATCCATAACATCACCTGATACATCCATGATAGCAAATCCTGCGTATGCTGATGGAAGACCATGCTCTGTTGGGTCAAGTCCGATGATTTCCTCTTCCTCTGAAACTCTAAGTCCCAGTGTAGCCTTGATAACAAGGAATACGATTGTAATAGTTACTACTGTCCATGCTGCAACAGAAACAAAGCCTGTGAGCTGGAGTCCTAAAAGCTTAAATCCACCGCCGTAGAAAAGTCCTACGAGCTCGTTGCCCTTTGAATCAGCGATTGAATATCCCGGAGCACTGTTTGTGGCAAAAAGTCCAACAGCGATTGTTCCCCAGATACCATTCATCATATGTACTGCGACAGCACCTACAGGATCATCCACACGAAGTACATTGTCAAGGAACCATACACCGAAGCAGACGAGAAGTCCTGCTACGGAACCGATAATAATAGCACCGAGTGCATCTGTTACATCACATCCTGCTGTGATAGCTACAAGTCCTGCAAGTGAAGCATTCAGACACATTGACACATCAGGCTTGCCATATTTGAGCCATGTGAAAATCATACATACTACTGTTGCAAGTGCAGGTGCGATTGTTGTTGTTACAAAGATAGAACCAAGCTGCTCTACTGATTTTGCTGCTGCACCGTTGAATCCATACCAGCCAAGCCAGAGAATGAATACACCGAGTGCACCGATTGTGATATTATGTCCCGGAATAGCGTTTACTTTTGTAATCTTTCCGTTTTTATCCTTTGTAAACTTTCCGATACGAGGTCCAAGAATTGCAGCTCCTACAAGAGCACTGATACCACCAACCATGTGGATGGCACATGAACCTGCGAAATCATGGAAGCCAATCTGTGAAAGCCAGCCACCGCCCCAGATCCAGTGAGCCTCGATTGGGTAAATAAGTGCTGAAATAACTCCTGAATAAACACAATAGGAAATAAATTTTGTTCTCTCAGCCATAGCTCCTGATACGATAGTTGCTGTTGTCGCACAGAAAACCAGGTTGAATACAAAGTTTGACCAGTCAAAATCTTTGTAAGATGTAAAGATGTCAAATCCCGGTTTACCGATGAAACCGAGAACATCTTCACCTAATAAAAGTGAAAAACCAATCAGTATGAATACAACTGTACCAATACAGAAATCCATGAGGTTTTTCATAAGGATGTTACCGGTATTCTTTGCTCTGGTAAAACCTGCTTCTACCATAGCAAAACCTGCCTGCATCCAGAATACCAATGCTGCTCCAATAAGGAACCAGACTCCGAAAATTACTCCACTAATCTCTTCTGTCATAGTAATGTCCTCTCTTTCCTGTTTCTTCTTTCATTTTTTCATTTTATCGAAAATAAAATTTATAAAAAAATAGAGACAATTCACCAATTTCCACAGCTTCGTGGTTCAGCAAAATGTCTCCATTTTATTATTATGTTAAATTAAATCATATATGCCGCTCTAAACAGCTTTCCGTAAGCTTTTGGCCTTAAACTACAAGGATTAAACCTCGAAGATTAAATCGCCATATGATGGCATTGGCCACATCTCTTTGTCGACAATCATCTCAAGCTCATCAACCGGAGTACGAAGAGCATCCATAGCAGTCTTTACAACATCTCTGTAGTAAACAGCCTGCTCTCTGCCCTCTTCCATAGCGCCGGCCTTTGCTGTCTCATCCTTAAGCTTTGCAAGTGCAACCTGTGCATCTGAGAGAAGAGCTGAGCTCTCTGTAAGAAGCTCTGACTGAACAGATACATCTGCATCAGCAACTGCACTCTTAACTGAGTTAACTGACTGTGCAAGTGATGTAACATACTTGATAACTGCAGGAATAATCTGCTTTCCGGCAATATCAATCATAGCCTTTGCTTCTATATTAATAGTCTTTGCATATGTCTCATACTCGATCTCGGCACGGCTCTCAAGCTCTGTCTTTGTAAATA
>ENA-OZKV01001155-OZKV01001155.1-human-gut-metagenome-genome-assembly--contig:-NODE-1155-length-10535-cov-4.884637_pt1 | contig 10535 bp, 8 predicted proteins | sample MGYA00244829_ERZ653770 | MGnify/ENA primary metagenome ERZ653770 (study PRJEB26926, sample SAMN06165244) | human gut metagenome | biome: ENVO:00009003; feature: ENVO:2100002; material: ENVO:00002003... | reverse complement strand
ATCTACACCCTAGAGTTCGTCGGCAGCGTCAGATGTGTATAAGAGACAGGTGGAGGATATGCGGCGCAAGGGTGCACAGGTAGTGGACACCGTGCAGGATGTGCCCGCCGGGTGCGAGGTAGTCATCCGCAGCCACGGCGTGCCCCGCAGCGTTTACGATGAACTGGAAGCGCGCGGCATCCCGTACCATGACGCCACCTGCCCCTTTGTGCAGAAGATCCAGCGCATTGCCGCCGAGGCCGAAAAAGAGGGGGCGGTGCTGCTGGTGGCGGGCGATAAGACCCACCCGGAGGTGCAGGGCATTGTGGGACACACCCGGGGCGAGGTGTTCGTTTTTGCCGATTTAGCCGAGTTAGAGGCGTGGAACGGCCCTTCTGACCCCCAAAAACCCCTTTTTGCAGTTGCACAGACCACATTTCAGGTTACAAAATGGAAAGAAAGTTCGGAGTTTCTCAAAAAAGCCTATACAAACGCCCGAATTTTTGATACAATATGTAATGCGACGTGGGCGAGGCAACAGGAAGCGGAAGACCTCAGCCAACAATGCGACATCATTGTTGTCATTGGCGGTCATCATTCTTCCAATACCCAAAAGCTGGTACAGGTCGCCGCAAAACACACGCGTGCCGTAACGGTCGAAACAGCGAGCGAACTTCGGCCGGAATGGTTTGCAGATGTTAAAGTGGCGGGCGTGACAGCCGGGGCTTCAACGCCATCGTCTATTATTGAGGAGGTACTTAACAGTATGAGCGCAGAAATCAATGACAGCATGAGCTTTGAGGAGATGCTGAATGCATCCGAGGAAAAGCGTGTTCATGCAGGCAGTATTGTGAAAGGAATCGTGACCAGCATCTCTGCCAACGAGATCCAGGTGGATATCGGTGCGAAGCAGACCGGCTTTGTCAAGCTGAGCGAGCTGACCGATGATTCCTCCGCCAAGGTCGAAGACCTGGTGAAGGTTGGCGATGAGCTGGACCTCATCGTCGAGAAGGTTATGGATCAGGATGGCGTCATCCAGCTCTCCCGCAAGAAGCTCGCATCTCGCAAGGGCATGGAAGAGATCGCCAAGGCAGCAGAATCCGGTGAAGTCGTCGAGGGCGATGTTACCGAGTTCAATAAGGGCGGCGTTGTCGTCAACGTCAAGGGCGTCAAGGTGTTCGTCCCCCGTTCTCAGGCCACTATGCGCCGCGACGAGGACTACACTGCTCTGGTCGGCCAGCACGTTCAGCTGGTCGTCACCGAGTGCTCCGGCCGCAAGATCGTGGGCAGCATCAACAAGGTGACCGCTGAGCAGAACAAGGCAAAGCGCGAGGAGTTCTGGGCAAACGTTGAGGTGGGCAAGACCTACACCGGCGTTGTCAAGAGCCTGACCTCTTATGGTGCATTCGTTGACATCGGTGGTGTCGACGGCCTGTGCCACATCAGCGAGCTGAGCTGGAACCGCATCAAGCACCCCTCCGAGGTCGTCTCCGTTGGTGACACCATCGAAGTGTATGTCAAGGACATCGACACCGAGAACCACAAGGTCTCTCTGGGCTACAAGAAGTCCGAGGACAACCCCTGGGAGCAGCTGAAGAACAACTACCCCATCGGCAGCACCTTCCATGCTCCGGTCGTTTCTCTGACCAAGTTTGGTGCATTCGTCCGCATCCTGCCGGGTGTTGACGGTCTGGTCCACATCAGCGAGATCAGCAATGACCGCGTTGAGAAGGTCTCCGACGCACTGAAGGTCGGCGATATGGTCGATGTGAAGCTGCTGGATGTTGACTTCGACAAGAAGCGCATCAGCCTGTCCATGAAGGCTCTGCTGAACGACGACGCTGAGTAATCAGCCCTTCGTGCAAAAGCATAGCTTCTGACACAATGCGATCTGCAGCCCCGTTGCCGGGAAAACGGCGGCGGGGCTGTTTTTGTTAATAAAGCCATGATAAAATTCTTCAAAAAGCACTGGGAAGTGCTCAGTTACCTGATCTTTGGCGTGCTGACCACCCTACTGAATATCCTGCTGTACGCGCTGTTCAGCCGGCTGTTCGGTTACACCGCCGCCAACAGCTGGGGCAATGTGCTGGATAACGCCTTGTGCATCCTGTTTGCCTACGGCACCAACCGCGCGTTCGTGTTTCGCAGCAAGACCACCGGCAAAGCCATGGCAAAAGAGTTTGGCACCTTTGTCACCTGCCGTCTGGGCACCATGGTGCTGGATGCCGCTATCATGATCGTGGGCGGCAACCTTTTTGCCGCACAGGGGGCGGCGCTGGTGGACACCGCCATGCAGGGTCTGCTGGGCGCCGTGGCGGGCTGGCTGGGTCCGGATACTACCCTCTACATGGCAAACAGCTTTGCCGGGAGCCATGCCGCCGTGGCAGATGGCTCCGCTGCCATTGCCGTCATCGGCGGGGCGGACGGCCCCACAGCCATCTTCGTCACCAGCGCCTACGATGCTCAGGCAATGTGGGGCCTTGCCGTGAAGGTCTTTTCCAATGTACTGGTGATCGTGCTGAACTATGTGTTCAGCAAGCTCATTATCTTTAAAAAGAAACAATAATTTTCAGGAGGTACGGTATTATGAAACGTGGTCTGAAAGGGTTCGCATTCCTGGTTTCCGGTCTGGTGCTGGGCATCATTGGTGCAACGGCATCGGTGACTGCGATCGCACTGAGCGCTGTGGGCATGGCAAAGGTGCGCCGTGCCAGCAAGTAAAACAACGGAGGAACGAACATGAACCGCGAAGAGATCCTGTCCCATGTCGATCATACCCTGCTGAAGCCGGAGGCCACTTGGCCCCAGATCCAGCAGCTGTGTGACGAAGCCATTGCAAACCACACCGCATCCGTCTGCATCAACACCTGCTACGTCAAGCAGGCTGTGGAGTATATGGCGGGCCGCATCCCCGTGTGCTGCGTGGTGGGCTTCCCTCTGGGTGCCATGGATACCGCCAGCAAGGCCTTTGAAGCCAAGACTGCTATCGAGAACGGCGCAGCCGAGGTGGACATGGTCATCAACATCGGCCGCCTGAAGAACAAGGAGTACGATGCTGTCCGCGAGGACATCCGTGCCGTGAAGCAGGCTGTGGGCGATAAGATTTTGAAGGTCATCATTGAGACCTGCCTGCTGACCGAGGAAGAAAAGGAAAAGATGTGCGACATCGTCTGCGAGGCCGGTGCCGACTACATCAAGACCAGCACCGGCTTTTCCACCGCAGGTGCCAACTTCCACGACGTGGAACTGATGGTCAAGGGCGTGCGTGGCCGCTGCAAGGTCAAGGCTGCCGGCGGCATTTCCACCGTGGAGGATATGGAAACCTTCCTTGCACTGGGCGCTGACCGTCTGGGCACCTCCCGCGCTGTCAAGATCCTGAACGGCGAGCAGGCAAAGGGCTATTAAGTTTTCTGCAAAAAATGTATTTCGGCAAAGCTCTGGGCTTGGCTGAACTGCAAAGGATGATCTCTCAAGGGCTGCTGCACAAATTGCTGTGCAGCGGCCCTTTTTGCGCCCAAGCCTTGCAAGCAGGGCGCGGCAGGGTGTATAATACAGATAGGTACTGTATAAAATAGGGGCTGCTCGCTTTATGGGGTAAGGCGGGCAGAGGAGGAAATGCAATGAATATACCCGAGATCCTTGTGGCCAATGGCACAGGGGCGGTGCTGGTAAGCTTTCTGCTTTTATTGCGGGTGCGCGGCGAGAGTAAAAACAGCGTGGGAACAGAGCTGTTTTGCCGGATTCTGGTGGTGACGCTGCTGGCACAGGCCACAGAGACGATCAGCTTTCTGCTGGACGGCGTGCCCGGCGCGGCAAGCCGGTTCTGGCTGTACCTCACCAACACCGTCTGCACCGGCGCTACCGTGTGCGTGGGCTATGCGTGGTGTTTGTATGTGGACTTCCGGGTCTACCGCAGCATTGGACGCCTGCGCAGAAGGCATCTGCTGCTGGGTGCGCCGCTGCTGGCGCTTTTGGTGCTGCTGGTGGCAAACCTTTTTGGCACGGGGTGGATCTTTTCCATTTCGGCGGACAACGTTTACCATCGGGGCCCACTGAACATTTTGCTGTATCTGCTGCTGTTCAGCTATTACGCCGAGAGCGTGTGGCAGGTGCATAAGGCCAAGCGCGATGGCATTACGGTAGAGTTTTTTCCGGTGTACTACTTCGTGGTCACCTGTGCGGTGGGCACGCTGCTGCAGGGGGCATTCTACGGCATGGCCTTTGGCTGGCTGTCAGTAGCCATCGCCTTTGTGCTTGTGGATAGCCAGACCCGCAGCCTGCGCGGCTATACCGATGAACTGTCCGGCCTGTTTGGGCGCAAGTACATGAACTACTGTCTGGACCGCATCCACGCCACACAGGAGAAGGACGTTTACGGCATCATGATGGACGTGAACTGCTTCAAGGAGATCAACGACACCTACGGTCACGCCGAGGGTGACCGCGCCATTCAGGAGATCGGGCACATCCTGTCCGGGGCGCTGGTGGCAAACTCGGTAGCCATCCGCATGAGCGGCGATGAGTTCATGGTGCTGATCCGTCACGGCTCGGAGGAGCTGCTGGACGAGATCTGCACCGCCATCGAGCAGCGGGTGCAGCACTATAACGCCACCGCTCCGGCGGGCAGCTTTCAGCTGTCCTTCTCCACCGGTGTGGCAAAGTACGAGGGCGGCAGCGTGGAGAAGTTTCTGGTGGAGCTGGATCAGCGGATGTACGCGGAAAAGCGCGCTTTCCACGCCGCCCGGGACGGCCACGCCGTACCGGAGCAGGGAAATGCTCCATCAATTTAAAAGGAATGTCTAAAATAAGTGCGACTTATCTTGACAATCTGACGCTGCAATGATAGAATATGTGGCGTACCAATTGAATACCGACTTATCAAGAGCGGCTGAGGGGACAGGCCCTGTGAAGCCCGACAACCTGCGCGAGAGCGTAAGGTGCCAAATCCTGCGGGAAACCGGAAGATAAGAGTGCAACGCTCAGAGCTTTCGGCTCTGGGCGCTTTTATTTTTCAGAACAAACTTGATGGAATGGTAAATACACGCAACTGCAACATTTAGGAGGCAAAAAATGGCTAGACACCTGTTTACTTCGGAGTCCGTCACCGAGGGACATCCCGACAAGATCTGCGACCAGATCTCTGATGCAATTCTGGACGAGATCCTGACCCACGACCCCGATGCCCGCGTGGCCTGCGAGACCTGCGCATCCACCGGCCTTGTGCACATTATGGGCGAGATCACCACCAACTGCTATGTGGACTTCCAGAAGGTCGTCCGCGAGGTGGTGGCAGATATCGGCTACACCCGCGCAAAGTTCGGCTTTGATGCCGACACCTGTGCCGTCATCTCCAACATCGACGGCCAGAGCCCCGACATCGCACTGGGCACCAACGATCAGGTGGGCGGTGCAGGCGATCAGGGCATGATGTTCGGTTATGCCTGTGACGAGACCCCCGAGCTGATGCCCATGCCCATCAGCCTTGCCCACAAGCTGGCAAAGCGCCTGACCGAAGTGCGCAAGAGCGGCGAGATGGATTACCTGCGCCCGGACGGCAAGAGTCAGGTGACCGTGGAGTACGACGAGAACAACAAGCCCGTGCGCGTGGACGCCGTGGTCATCTCCAGCCAGCACAGCGAGAGCGTGAGCATGGAGCAGCTGCGGGCAGACGTGATGGAAAAGGTCATCAAGGCCACCATCCCCGCTGAGCTGCTGGACGAGAACACCAAGTACTACATCAACCCCACTGGCCGCTTTGTTGTGGGCGGCCCGCAGGGCGATACCGGCCTGACCGGCCGTAAGATCATCGTGGATACCTACGGCGGCTATGCACGCCACGGCGGCGGCGCCTTCTCCGGCAAGGACCCCAGTAAGGTGGACCGCAGCGCAGCCTACGCTACCCGCTGGGTGGCCAAGAACATCGTGGCTGCGGGTCTGGCAAAGCAGTGCGAGGTACAGGTGGCCTACGCCATCGGCGTGGCAAAGCCTGTGTCCATCATGGTGGATACCTTCGGCACCGGCACGGTGGCAGACGAGAAGATCGAGCAGGCTGTGGAGAAGGTGTTTGACCTGACCCCCGCCGCCATCATCCGTGACCTCGACCTGCGCAAGCCCATCTACCGCAAGCTGGCCGCCTACGGCCACATGGGCCGCGAGGATCTGGGCGTGAAGTGGGAGAACACCGACCGCGTGGATGCCCTGAAGGCTGCCGTGGCTGCCCTGTAAAAAGCGTTTTACCCTGATAGAAGGTAAGTGAAGAGAGACCGCTGCACCCGACCGTGCAGCGGTCTTTTTGCGTCACAGGGAAAAGAAAATGGTACGGTAAAAAGTATTACTTTTTCTCAAAAATCAGATAAACTTTGCGAAACGGTAAAGATTTGGTCGCGTTTTTGTAAGAAACTCACATTCTCTTGAAGGAAAAGGAAAAACAGCTGTGCAAGGCGCAGAAAATCGATACATGAAACAAATTGATATGGAACAATCGACAAAATGTGATAAAATAAAACTAGATATGCGCACTTGTGTGCATGGTACGGATGGTAAACAGCAATAAGGAGTTATGTGACTATGTCTATTGAAATTTCCCCTAAGTCCTTCTTTGAGCAGCCCAGTGTGGCGGATATGCGGCTGATCGCCTGCCCCGGTGCAGAGGAGCTGACCGGCCTGATCGACAAGCACCTTGTCCGTTGGGCAAAGGCTGCCGGAATTGAAAAAGACACCTTCATTATTTCCTGCGACTGCCCCCGCTTCCAGAGCGGCGACGCCAAGGGTCTGGTCAAGGAGTCTGTCCGCGGCGACGATATCTTTATCGTGGTGGACCCGGGCAATTACAGCGTCACCTACAAGCTGTTCAACTACGAGAACCACATGTCCCCGGACGACCACTTTGCAAACCTGAAGCGTCTGATCCAGGCTGTGGCCGGTAAGGCACACCGCGTTTCCGTCATCATGCCCAGCCTGTACGGCGGCCGTCAGCACCGCCGCGTGGTGCGCGAGAGCCTGGACTGCGCTGTGGCTCTGCAGGAGCTGCAGACCATGGGCGTGCGCAACATCATCACCTTTGACGCACACGACCCCCGCGTGCAGAACGCAGTGCCCCTGATGAGCTTTGATAACGCCATGCCCACCTATCAGGTGCTCAAGAGCCTGCTGAAGAAGGATCCCACCCTGTCCTTCGACAAGGAGAAGTTCACCGTGGTCAGCCCGGACGAGGGCGCGATGAACCGCAATATGTACTTCTCCAGCGTGCTGGGCTGCAACCTGGGTATGTTCTACAAGCGCCGCGACTACACCCGCGTGGTGAACGGCCGCAACCCCATCGTTGCCCATGAGTATCTGGGCGAGAGCGTGGAGGGCAAGACCGTCTTTATCGCAGACGATATCATTGCTTCCGGCGAGAGCATGCTGGAGGTTGCCAGCAACCTGAAGGAGCGCGGCGCTGCCAACATCATCGCCAACGCCACCTTCCCCCTGTTCACCAGCGGTCTGGAGAAGTTCGACAAGGCTGTGGCAGACGGCACCCTGACCTACGTTGTGGGCACCAACCTGACCTACCGTATGCCCGAGCTGCTGACCCGCGACTGGTATGTGGACGTGGACGTTTCCAAGTATGCTGCCTACTTTGTGGTGGCTCTGAACCACGATATGTCCGTTTCCAGCATCATCGACCCCCTGAAGAAGATCGAGAACCTGCTGGCAAACCGCAAGTAAGATAGCTTTCCAAAGCCCCTGCACCCTGCGTGCGGGGGCTTTTTGAATTTTCATAGAGAAAAGGAAGTGTATCATTAGAAACAGCAGTGGTATAGGGGACTTTCGCTGATCAGCACTTTTTACAAAAAATGATATACTAATATATTAATTGAAACAAAAAACACTAAATACTATTTACAAATTGTGATATAAATGGTATTCTTTGTACAATGTTGAAGCAGGAAGGCACCTGCCGTGAGAAAAAATCGGAGAAAAAGCAAGAGAGTCCGGCCTTCAAAGCCGGGCATAACAAAGTGCGCAGGCACTTACAAAAAGGAGAAAACACTATGAAACGCCGCGATTTTATGAAGCTTTCCGCCGCTACCGCGCTGGGTGCTACCGTAGCCGCTATGGCACCCTCGGCTCTGGCTGCGACAGAGCTGGACCAGACCAACGGAGATCTGCACACTACCGTAGATCGCAAGACCGCAGCTATGGGTCTGGGCGATGGCAAGACCTTTGCTTATGACCCGGAAAACCCGTACCTGAACGTGAATGTGGGTCTGTTTCATGATGCGCAGGTAATGGTGGGCGGTCAGAATGTTGGTGCTGCTACCTATTACCTGCCCGACGGCATGGATCCCTGGGCGCCGGCAGTTATCGTGCTGACCCCGGACAACACCACCGCAAGGGCGTTCTCCGGCTCGGTCACAGGTCGTATGTGGCGCACGGTGGCGTGCAAAAATAAGATCGCCGTTGTATTTTTCGGTCCTGAAAACGGCGGCAGCTGGAACCTTTCCCTGAGCTCTGCCGGTCGTGATGACGCAGCAGCGCTGGATGCATTGTATCAGCTCATGCGCAAAAAGGGCGTTAAGCTGTCCGGCGCATTCTCCATGGACAAGTCCCACACTGCACTGGTGGGCTACAAGGAGGGCGGCGCAGCCGCTCTGCTGTTCGGCGCTCGCTGGGCAAGCGATTTCAGCTCCATCTGCGCCGTGGATGCCGTTGAGGTCCCGGCAGCTTCTCTGGAGGCAGTGGGCGGCGAGTATGTGCTGCCCTTCCCCGGCGACTCCACCCGTGGCGTGCAGGAGGAAGCCATTGCGGCAAAGACAGTGGATACTCCCGTTTGGTTCGTCCGCTCCAAGGCGGATACTGCCAATAAGGCAGCGCTGGATTTCTACCTGAACGCCAATCAGGCCGTGTCAAAGGGGAACGGCGTGTATGTCAGCAGCCGTACAGGCTCTGCCGCCGAGGTGTGGGTCACCGAAAAAGCACAGTGCCCGGCAGCCATCTGGGAAAAGTTCTCCGGTCAGTTCAAGCGCTTTATGGCACTGCAGCTGCCGGGTCGCGTAGCAAAGGCAGAGGACTTTACCCGTCGGGGCTTTGATATCCATGAGGAGTGGGTCAACGGCGAGCTGCGCCGCTGGATGGTCTATGTGCCGTCCACCTATACCGGCAGCAAAAAGGTGCCGCTGGTGCTGGTGATGCACGGCTACACCGCCTCCATGTACGCCATTGCCGAAGAGTCCCGCTGGTACGATGTGGCAGAGCAGAACGGCTTTATCGTGGTGTTTGCGCAGGGCCTGGTACGTCCCGCAGACCTGATGGGCAACATTCCCACCGCCATGTGGCTGGCAGGTCCCTTTGCCGCACTGGCTGGTAAGGATACCGACCCCAGCGTGGATTTGGAGTTCATCAACAGTCTGCTGGACCGCATGGAGCGGGATTACAGCATCGACACCACCCGCGTGTATGCTACCGGTCACTCCAACGGCAGCCTGATGACTTGGGCTACCGCCTGCCGCTACGCAAGCCGCTTTGCCGCCATTGCACCCGTCGGCTATATGTTTGCCCCACTGCCGGAGCTTGACCCCGCTGTTCTGCTGCCGACATGGGCTTTCCTGGGCGAGTACGACTCGGCAGGTGTGGCAGAGCTGGTGGAGGATAACGGGACGGTGAAGGCGCTGCAGGGCTGGAACGCCCACAACGCCACCAACGAGGCAGCTGTTGCAGAAAGCACCTCCTACGATGGCGCTTTTGTGACCAAGAGCTTTATGGGGGGCAACGCTCCGCTGGTGCAGTACACCGTGGTCAAGGATACCCCTCACGTTTACCTGCAGGAGGAGAGCGTTGCCATCTGGAATGAGTTCTTCTCCCGTTACAGCCGCGGTGCGGACGGCACCCTGTACTATCAGGGCAATGCCGTGACCGCCGGTAAGCATCAGCCCAGCGCAGACTGGTACGCTGCAAAATAAGCTGATAATGCCCGCCGCGCGGCGGTACAGAAGCTTTATATCTCGGGACACCGGAACGTCTGCGGACGCTCCGGTGTCCCTTTTTATGTTTTGCGGCGGCTTGTGTTAAGTTTTTGAAAATTCGTGCCGGGGGCTTTGCAAATCCCGGTGGGTTTATGCTATATTTAAGTTGAAATACTTTGCATTCTGACAGAAAGGAAAAACGCCATGGAGCATTTTGTGGAGTTTGAAGATGTCTGTAAATATTACCAGACCGGCAGTGTGAAGATCGCTGCCGCAGACCACCTGAATTTCTATGTGGACAAGGGCGAGTTCTGCATCATCGTGGGGCCCTCCGGTGCGGGCAAGACCACCCTGCTGAACATTCTGGGCGGCATGGACAACTGCGACGAGGGCAACGTCTGGCTGGACGGCCGCAACGTGAGCCGCTTTTCCGCCCGAGAGCTGACCACCTACCGCCGTTATGACGTGGGCTTTGTGTTCCAGTTCTACAACTTGGTGCAGAACCTGACCGCGCTGGAAAACGTGGAGCTTGCCAGTGAGATCTGCCGCGACCCGCTGGATCCCGCCTGTCTCTTATACACATCTCCGAGCCCACGAGACAGGCAGAAA
>ENA-OZKV01001146-OZKV01001146.1-human-gut-metagenome-genome-assembly--contig:-NODE-1146-length-10649-cov-9.633283_pt1 | contig 10649 bp, 15 predicted proteins | sample MGYA00244829_ERZ653770 | MGnify/ENA primary metagenome ERZ653770 (study PRJEB26926, sample SAMN06165244) | human gut metagenome | biome: ENVO:00009003; feature: ENVO:2100002; material: ENVO:00002003... | reverse complement strand
GAACCCGGAGTTTGTTGTGTGCGACGAACCGGTCTCTGCACTGGACGTTTCCATTCAGGCCCAGATTATCAATCTGCTGAAAGAATTGCAGGATAAATATAACCTGACCTACCTGTTCATCTCCCACGATCTTTCTGTTGTTGAGCATATTTCGGATACGGTTGGCGTTATGTACCTGGGCAACCTGGTGGAGTACGGTGCAACGCCGGATATCTTCAGCCATCCGCTACATCCCTACACCAAGGCACTGTTCAGCGCCATTCCTATCCCGGACCCGACCATTCGCCGCGAGCGCATTGTGCTGCAGGGCTCCATTCCGTCCCCGGCCAACCCGCCCAAGGGCTGCAAGTTCCATACCCGCTGCCCCTATGCGACCGAGCGCTGCAAGACCGAAGTGCCGCAGCAGCGTGAGGTGGAACCCGGCCACTATGTTGTGTGCCACCTGTACGAAAAATGAAGCATAACGAACCCTTTGAGGATGACGGCCGCACCGTGGCCGATATGAGTGGCATTGAGCACGACAGTATCTGGCTGCCGCGTCGCCGCAAGCAGGGCCATACCCCCGCGCAGCAGCCCCAACAGGCTGCTGACCGTCCCTGGGAGGAAGACCCCCAGCTGACCGGTAAGGAGCGCCTGTGGGCGATCCTGGGTGCGCTGAAAGCTACCCTGCTGATTTGTGGCGTCTACCTGCTTGGCCTGCTGGCCCTGCTGGCGCTGCTGTTTACCCTCTGGCATTAAAAAATACCCCCGCCTTTGTTTTGGCTGCGTGACAGCTGGAATAAGGACGGGGGTGTTTGGTTTTGTGGGGGAAGGGCAACTTGCCCGGTAAGGTGGGGGCACCCGACCCCGCCGAGAAACGTAAATATTTGCTGCAAACCTACAAACATTTGTAGGGGACGATGCTTGCATCGTCCCGCGGATGAGCCTATGTGGTGAATTTTGTTAATGGTATTCGGGACAAGGTTTCGGAACGGTCAAGACTGTTCCCTACAGAAGCTTTTTTAGCATGTGGTGGATGATTTATGTTCCTCAAGGACGGAATGAGGGCATCCCACCCTACAGTGCCTAAATAAAAGTACAACACAAAAGCGCACCGCACACCCTATCCAAGGGGTTACGATGCGCCTTTTATTATTCATTGCTTTCTTGATGGAAAATAATATTATTGTGTTATATAATAAATATAAAGAGATATAAAAATCAACAAAGGAGAGGTAAAATATGAGGATTATAAAAAAATTGATAGTTGCTTTAATGATTACAGCTATGCTTGTGGTATCTGTTGTAAGCGTATCTGCTGTATCTGAATATGATAAGGTAGTTTACATTACAAAGGAAGAATTCAATGATAAAATGTGGGATATGTACTTATCTGTATCACGAATTGATGAAGATACAATACTTGACGAGAAAGACGCATTTACTGTATCTATGGGCAGGTATGAATTAACAAGTTTCTTAGAGGATTATGAACCTCTCAACAGTGACATAAGTGTATCAGATGCTTATCAAGAGTTTTCTGCACATCTAAAAGATGTTTTTGAGGATATAAAAATAGATGTAGATGAAAACGGAAATATTTACGAGGAGCATAAAGACGGCAGTAAATATGATTGGACATATAATGCTGACAAGGATATGTTTGTTTGTACCGACAAAAACGGCAATATTGAAAAAACATATGACCGTTATCACACCGATTACGAATTACAACATAAGGAAGATACAACAGTACAGGAAGAAACACAAGCCACTTCTCAGGAAGAAAGCTATAACTATGTAGAAGCAAAGCCATATGTAGATAATAGCGAAAGCAATACACAAGTAAAAAAAGAAGCAGCTGTTGCTGAGGTAGCTACATCTGATTCGGCTGAAATTACAAGTGGTATGAGTACTTCACAAGTAATAATTCTAAGTTTTGTTGGCGTTGCAATCATAGGCGGCATTGTTGCCTTAATCTTTACATACAAGAAAAAAATCGGCAAATAATTCATCAATACATTGTATAGTCAGGAGGTATTGTTATGACTAAAAAAAGAGGAATCGTTGTAATAGCCGCAAGCGTGATTTTTGTAATTGGTGTAATAATTGCAATTTTAGTTGCAGGCTGTGGTAAAACGGCTGACAATAAGGTGTCAACTGCAGATGAGGTTATCGGAACATCGGTACAAACAGTTACTCAGGTGGTTACGGACGCACAGGGTAACACACACATTGAAGAGGAAACAAAAGTTGTTGAAGTTAAGCCGACACAGCCTGCTGAGAAGTCAGAGAATGAAACAAGTGCTGACAAAAACAACAATGACAAGTCAAACAGTAACCAGAGCAATAACAGTAACAGCTCAGGGAATAACAACAATCAGACAAACCTCAATAACAACTCCGGCAATGCTCAGTCGAGCAAAACTAACAATTCTTCAAACTCAGGTCAGACAAGCAAGAGCAACGGCTCATCAGGCAGCACAAATAAGCCTGCAAGCAATTCAGGCTCAAGCGGTTCATCAAGTCAGAGTAAACCGTCAAGCAGTAAGTCTGAAAGCTCGCAAACAACTCAGCCTGCACCGGCTCAACAACCTACAAAAGATGCACACGAAGGCAAAACTTGGCACGATGCCGAGTACAAGACCGAAAAGGTTTGGGTAGTTGACGAGGAAGGTTATACTTGGCAAAAGCCAATTTATGAAACACACGATAGGACTATCTGCAATACTTGCGGTGCTGATATTACAGATTGCGTAGGTGAACACGGATATAATCATTTAATCAATGGCGAAGATGCAAGTTATCGTAATGAAATGGTAGATACATTGGTAGGTTATGAAACCGTAGAAGAACCCGAAAAAGGACATTGGGAAAGTAAAACTACCCTTGTTCGACCTGAGGGATGGTACTGATTAAGGAGCAAAATATGTCAATAATTTTACTGCCTTTTAAAATTGTTTTCTTAATATTAACTTTTCTTCTAAAGGGTGTGCTTTACATATTGTCATATACAATAATATTTTTTTCCGATTTTTGTGGGGCTATTCACTATATAATTAGACTCGGAAGCGGTATATTTGCTGTTGGAGGAACGATAGTAGTTGTAGGTTGGATACAGGAAGGTAGTTTTACAGGTTTTGAGGGTGGATTATTAATTGCGATAGTATGGTTAGTTGCTATGTCGTTTAGTATTATGTTCGATTTAGGTAACGCAATAGCAGACTTTTTAGAGAATATCGGCGATTGGTTAGGTAATTTAGCACTTAGATTTTTACATTTATAAAAATAAGAGCAAAAGCAGATAAAACTACATAAACATTTACGGCAGAGCTGTACGGCTCTGCTTTTTTTATGCCCTAATTTCAGGGCATTTTTTATTTTTCAAAAAAATTTAATTTTTTTAGAAAAATAAGGGTGCAAAACTCGAAAAATTGCGGATTAAATATAGAGGAATATTTTTAATGATTGGAGGTTAAATGATGTGTATTCGTGCAAGAGATTCTCCTTAGGAATTTCCCAACTTTTCTATCAAAACAAATGAAGGAGAGTTTTATGAAAAAATTAAGAAAGTTAAAATCAGCTGTCGCAGCAGTTTTTAAGCCTAAAAAGCTGGCATCATTAACAATTTGCATTTTGTCAGTATCAATCACATCCACAGCTTTCGTACACTTTGTTTTCTTTTGTGATTTTTCTAATTGCGTATTATTTTTCGCTTGTGCATAATATTCAGCGTAATTTGACTCACATTTATTAGTAATATAGGGTTGGAAAAATATAAGGACTAAAAAGTAAATAAGAAATAGTATACACCATACCACATAGAACACTTTTTGCGATTTCAACATTAGTTTCTTTTCCTTTCCTTCTTTTCTTTATCTGTATATGTTTTTGGAGTGTCGCCGGAATTTCTGAGTAAAGTAACATTAAGATTCCAGTTCCTTTTGTTCTTTCATTTTTTTATAGCAATACAAAGTAGCTCTGCAGTCAGCTAAACTGTCGTGTGCTGTATCGTTTTCCCAGTCATAACCGTAATACTCTGCACACTTAGTTAGTTTCTGCCCTTTATTGCAGCCATACTTATCACTCCATTCGCCGTATATGTCTGCAAAATCTTGCATAACATCTATGACAGTCGCCTTGCTGTTTTCAATGCCGACAGCAGAAAGAAAACTTAAATCAAAATTTGTGTTGTAACCCACAATTATATTCGCTGAGTTAAGTATCCTGTTTATTTCCTGCTTAACTTCAAAAATATTGGGTGCGTTTGCTACCATTTCGGGGGTTATATGATTTACCGCCATAGCTCCATCCCAATTTTCTGTGAAAAGTGGCTTAATATAACTATTAAATAGCGTATTTCCCTGACCGTCTATTATTGACACCTGCAACAGCTCATCGGTATCGGCGTCAAGTCCTGTTGTTTCTGTATCTATGACTATTTCGTCATATTCATATTCTATGCCTGAATCAAAATTTTGAGCTGTAAAAGTATTTTTAATAATGTCCTGTGTGATTTCTCGACGCAGTTGCAGTAACTCTTCTTCCTTCTTTACCTTTTGTTGCTGTAAAAAGGCTTTTTGACGAGCGACACGCTTTTCTTTTTCTTCTGCACGGTAAGTAGCAAGCTCTTCATCAGTCATTTTGCGTACTTCCTCGTCCCATAGATATAGCTCTTGATTAGGACAATAAGCATTAACCCATAGATACCTACCGCACTTATCATCAATTTTGATATAATGCTTGCGCTTCCACTGCCTTTCGGTCAGCAAAAGTCTATCTTGCTTAACATTTATCCTTGTCCTTACGCTTGTTTTATAGTCGTCCCAAATGCTCATATATACGCTCCTTTTTATACAAAAACCATATTTTTATACACATCTTCTCTTACAATCAATCTTAGATTGTTGAGCAGCTTCTTATACTTCTCAGTATCATTATTGCGTTTGGCAAGCTGAATATCGTTGTTGCTGTTCTCAAGTTTTTTTACTGTATCATCGATCTTTTTGTCAGTATCAATAACCTGTTGCATAATTGTCTTATACAATGAGCCGTCATTGAGCATTTTTTGTAATTCATCACGCTTTTGATGATAAAGATAATGAGTAAAAATGCCCTCGTTCCAATATAATCTTCTCATATTGTAGTTGCCTGTTTTAAAGTTGTAACTGTAATAGTTGTACTCTTTGTTGCCGGGTTCGTCAATTACTTCCTCAAGGGCGTATTTTGGTATTTCCTTTCCGCCGTAATTTATTTTTTCATAACTCTGAATTGAGTTGCTAAAATTGAAAAACTCTAAAAAATTATCAACTGTCATAATAGTTACACATCCTTTCTATCGCTGTAAAACATTTCAAGAGCTTGTTCAACTATTTGTTGAATTTCATCATTGCTTTTGTCTGTAAAATACTTTTTATAAGTGTTTGGACTGATAGCAATTTTTTTATCAGGCTTTTTCTTTTTAATGGCAAGCACCTTGAGCATTTGGTTTCCTGTAAGCTCAAGGTTTTCTTTTTTGCAATCAACCGATAAAACTCGTAAATCTCTTGCTTGTGCTTCTGATATTTTCATCAGCATATCATTATTATCAGCTGTATTAATCTCAAGTAGTGTTGACTGCTCCTCTGCGGTCAAATATGACAACTCAACACCGGCTCTAACTGCAAGCTGACCTTTATCGAGCCAAGCAAGTATTCCATCACACAACTTACTTATTCTCACAAGTCTTGCTATTGTGTTCCTTCCTAATCCATATTCTTCTGCAACCTTTTCTCGGCTGTTACCGTTGCTTTCAGACTCACCGTTTAACGCTCTTATTTCATTGATAATGTCATTACGCTTTCCCTGAGAGAACATTTCAGAATATCGTCTTGCAATAATTCTTGCCTGTTCTGATATTTTAAGGTCATTAAATCCTCGCTGAATGAGGTTGCTTTCATCAACATAAGTCTGAGCCTCCTCTTCTGTGAGCTGTTCTTTTATGATAGCCGGTATTGTTTCAAGTCCTGCTATCTTTGAGCAATTCCATCGGTTATGACCAATGAGAATTTCATATGTATCTGAACCGTTAGGATTAGGTCTGCACACAATCGGAGTCATTACTCCATTTTTTCTGATTGATTCAACCATATCATCCCTGCGTTCGCCGTTATACAATGAAAACTGATGATTGTGAAACGGTACAAGCATATCAAGCGGTATTTGCTTTATCTGATTATTTTGTGAGAGCATAGCTCCAAAATTAAAGCCTGTCATTGTAATACCTCCGTAAATTATGCACCGATTCTTTTCGACAATTCATCGGCACAAGCTATGTATTCCTCTCCGAGCTTGCTGCCCTTAATCAAGCATAATGCTTTGTGCTGTTTTGTGCTTTCAACTGCTTGTGTAGCACGATGTATCTGAGTGCTAAAAAGAGCTTCATTATAGATGCTTTCAAGCTGTTCAACAACACGCTTGCTTGCGTTGGTACGGTCAACCATTGTCGGCAGTACACCGATGATTTTTAAATCAGGATTGATTGTTTCCTGTATCTGTGCAATAACACCTGTAAGCGTTTTAAGACCGCCAAAGGCGAAGTCTTGTACCTGTACAGGAATAATTACTCCGGAACTTGCAGTCAGAGCGTTCATCAGCAAAACACCTAATGACGGATTGCAGTCAATGATTACATAATCATACTGCTTAATTATGTCATCATTCAGGATACGCTTGAGTATGGTTTCTCTCGAAAGGACTCCTGCAAGGAATAAGTCTGCATTTGCAAGGTTAATATCACAAGGTATGTAATCAAGATTATTAACCTCGTTATGTCTGATGCAGTCTTTAATTTCGACTGCCTTACTCATACCTACCTTGCCGATGAGAAGGTCACTCATTGTAGGATTGCCGTCTGTATTGTCGAAATCGGCATATTTTGACAAGTCTGCCTGTGGGTCAAAATCTATTGCAAGGACTCTGCTGTTCTTGAGAGCAAGTGCTGCTGATATATTAAATGCTGTTGTAGTTTTGCCAACTCCGCCTTTTTGGTTTGCTACTGATATAATTTTACACATTGTGCATACCTCCGTTATCGTGATTTATCTGTTTGTTTTTCTTCGTTGACTGTATTCTTTTGAGCAATTATTTTAGCGTTATTCTTAATTTGTTTGCAAGAAATTGGAGCTTTTCCTTTAGTTTCGTTTTCTTTAGTTTCAACCGATTTAGACTGCAACTTTGATTTTTCAGGCTTTTGAAATATGTACATCAAATCGTGTTGTTCTCCAACATCGGTAACATCAAACTTTTTGACACATTTACTGAACCAAGGTAACTCATCGTTGAGTTTATACGCAATATTCAGAATTTCAGCATCTGACATTTTCTTACTTGAAATGTATCCTGAAAATTGTCTATGCTTAAAATCGTTGCTTTTTAAAAATTTAGATACCAGTTGATAGGCTTTTAAGTAAATATAAGGACTATTTGAATTAAAAATCTCTTTCACTCTTTTGGTTTCTAAATCAAAATTTATTGCTTTAATACATTTCTTGTTTTCAGGTGATTCAAGTGTTTTCTTCATTGAGAATCACCTCAAGTTTTATTCCCAAGTTGATTAAGAACATCTTCAACGCTTTCATTAACATTATTGTGCCAAAAAAGTTTTTTTGCGTATTTTAAAAACCAGTCTGAGTAATACAAATCAAGCATTGATTTTCCCAATGCTCCATAATCTCTGTTTCTGCCTTTATCTGCAAAAATCAAGTGATAGGGTTTATCGGTTTTAATTTCAGCTAAGTCAAAGCGTTTAAACATATTCCTGATGAATTCATACATTTCAGACGGCTCATAAATATCGTCATTGATAACCTTTTCTTCATCAATAACAATTTCGACTTTGTATTTAAATTTCATTTATATCACTCCTTAAAACGGTAAATCTTCTTCATTGCAAAGAGCATCGTGTATCATCTGATATTCTTCCTGGGACTTATGGTCAGGGTCAAGCTGTGGCATTGGCTCTTCTTTGTCAATTCCCTTTTTGGTAAAACCAAGGAAATCAACTTCCGTAACAATAATTTCAACAATGTTGCGTACAATATTTTTACTGTCAATATAACTGCGTGTTTTTAAGTAGCCTGTAACGGCAATTAAGTCACCTTTTGTTTTGTATTTACAAAGATTAGTTGCTTTGCTCTCCCAAAACACAAGGTGAAAATAATCAGCGTCATTGTTATAGCTGTTATTAACAGCAAGTACAGTGTTGCATACAGCTGTATTGTTGTTAGTTGTGTACTTTAATTCAGGCTCTGCTGTTAATCGTCCGATAAGTCTTACTTCGTTTCTAATCATTATTAAAACTCCTTCTGTATGTGTTTTATGTTCAAATAACTTGTGCTCCGTTGGGGCATAAGTTATTTTTGTTTTACTGTGACTTTATTATATATCACAATAATATTATTGTCAAGCATAAGTTTTACGAAAAATCTAAATTTTTTATTGACAGCATTAAAAAACTGAAATATAATCAATATATCACAATAATAACATTGTCAAATATATAAAAGGGTGAGATGTAAATGGATAAAATAAATAAGAGAAGTATTCCAAAAGAAAGAGAGTTTATTTGCAAGATGTGCGGAAACACATTCAAATCAACTGCTACACACGCAAGCTATTGCAAATATTGCAGAGATAAAAGGCAGCTTGAAAGGAGCAAAGAGCATTATCAAAAAATGCTCGAAAATAAAATTCGAAGACTCGGCTCTGAACAGATATGCCCGGAATGTGGCAATACATATATACTTAGGAGCGGTACTCAGAAGATGTGCGAAGACTGTGCCAACAAGCACAGTATGCAGCTTAAAAAAGAAGCTAATCGTAATTATTCAAAAAGAACATATGACTCGTTCCTTATGTATTTTCCAAAAGGCAAGAAAAAGGAATTGCAAGACTATGCAAAAGAGCATAAAATGAGTTTTAACGAATTTATTAATACTTGCATTGATTATTACATAAAAAATCATAAAGACTGATTATTCCAATTCGTTTTTATGTGATTTATCAGATACCTTTAAATAATCTTCGATACTCTGACGGGCAAACTCAAGTTCTTTTAATTCGCTTACTGTTTGTTTGTACTGCTCGTTTAATTCTTTTATATCTTCAATCAAGTGATTCCTTTCGTTTGTTAGTTTTTCAATCCTCGGCAATGTTTTGTCAGGATACAAATTTAATAATTTATTAACGGCATCATCGTACTTATGTAGTGCGGTGATGTTTTCTTTTTTATAACGGCTCGGATTTTTTGAATTTTGCAAACCTGTATGAACAGCTTTGTATTTTTCGTATGTGTTAATGAGTTTTATTACATCTCCGATTTCATCAACCTGCCGTTGTTTCTTGTTAAGCTGCGATACAAGCATCATTCTTTCGTTGTATTTTTGAGTAGAACTGTTTTCAATATCCTCCTGATTGCTGATATTGTGCGTAGTCAAAAAATTTATAAGTCTTGATGCTTCTTTCATATTTTGCAATTCAGCCCAATGCAACAATCCTTTAGATGTTTGAATTTTATTAGTGTCTATAATATTTGTCTTATAAGTTTTTCCTGAAATGCCTTTTTTAAGAAACTGATATTGTTCAATCCTTTTTCGTATTTGTGGTTCGTCATAAAACCAACCGAGAGTTCGACCTCTTGAAAATCTTTCTTGTCCTTCAAGGCGAAACTTAATTTTCACAACATTATTTGGGGTATATACACACTCAACTTTTTTGCTTTCGATTAGTGTCAGAAATTCGTCAAAGTTTGTACATTGCATTATTGTTTCATCAATAATATATCTGAGTTTAGACTTCCAACTCGTGCCTAAATAATCCTGTTGCCACTCGTAGTAGCACTTACCTTTATTTTTAGGATTTTCAATTACAGACAAATTATTTTCTCGACACAAATCATCGTTAATATTTCTTAACTTTTCCCAAACTTTGCCACCTCGGTTTTTTTGATATTCAAAACTTCGGAAATTCACAAAATCAATATTATTAAAGATAATATGATTATGTATATGAGCTTTATCAATATGTGTAGATACAATATATTGATAGTTATTATCAAGCAATCGTTCTGCAGTTTTAACTCCTATTTCTAATGCTTGTTCCGGTGTGATTTCTCCGATTTTGAATGATTGTTTTATATGTTGTGCAAGGACAGATCCTTTTCCTGTTCCTAATGCTCTGATATCTAAAAATTCACGCTCTGCTGTTTTACCGTCTGCAGTACATCCAAATGTATGCAATAATCGTCCATTGTCTGTTTTTTCAGGATTTAGTATATAGTCTATTGCTACAGCGAGAGAAGTTTTGATTGCACCGATTTTAGTGACTGCCATATATTTTCCGATACTTCCTTTATATATTTAATGTCATCATCGTAATAGCGATTTGTCGCATTTACTCTTTTGGCAATTTGATTTATATTAGCACCGATATTAATTAATGATTTATTAAGCTGTGCAATTTCTTTTAAATCCAAATTAATTATTAGTCCGTTCATTGCCATTTTTCGAGTATAAGAACTTATAGAAATTTCTCTTGTTAATGACATTCTATTTTCGATAATTTCAAATTCTTGTGGTGATACTCCTGTCTCTTATACACATCTCCGAGCCCACGAGACAGGCAGAAATCTC
>ENA-OZKV01001144-OZKV01001144.1-human-gut-metagenome-genome-assembly--contig:-NODE-1144-length-10664-cov-3.895843_pt1 | contig 10664 bp, 5 predicted proteins | sample MGYA00244829_ERZ653770 | MGnify/ENA primary metagenome ERZ653770 (study PRJEB26926, sample SAMN06165244) | human gut metagenome | biome: ENVO:00009003; feature: ENVO:2100002; material: ENVO:00002003... | reverse complement strand
AGACAGCTATTATCGTAATCATGCTGTTGGGTTATTTTAGCGGCAGACGAGAAACTTTTTCAGAAGATCAAGCCCGGGCATTTAATAAACTGGTATTAAACTACGCTCTTCCTGCGGCCCTATTTGTTTCTATTACCCGGGCAAACAGGGAAATGATTTTTGCGGACACTCGCCTGACCCTTGTATCACTTGTGGTTATTGTCGGATGTTTCTTTTTCTCCTGGTTTGGTTGCTACAAATTTTTTAAACGTACTCATGCAGAAGCAGCAGTATGTGCATTAATTGCAGGTTCACCTACCATCGGATTCCTGGGATTTGCAGTTCTCGATCCTATTTATGGCGATTCCGTATCAACAGGTTTAGTTGTAGCAATTATTTCTATTATTGTTAACGCAATTACTATTCCTATTGGTCTGTATTTGCTGAATCCTTCCTCAGGAGCGGATGGTAAGAAGAATAGTAATCTGAGCGCATTAATTTCTGCGGCAAAGGAGCCAGTAGTATGGGCACCTGTTCTGGCAACGATCCTGGTGTTGGTTGGGGTAAAAATTCCGGCAGCATGGGACCCAACATTTAATCTGATTGCGAAGGCTAACTCAGGGGTAGCGGTATTCGCTGCGGGGTTGACTCTGGCTGCACATAAATTCGAGTTCAGTGCCGAAATTGCTTATAACACCTTCCTGAAGCTGATTCTGATGCCACTGGCGCTGCTTCTCGTTGGTATGGCATGTCATTTGAACAGCGAACATTTGCAGATGATGGTACTGGCAGGCGCCTTACCGCCGGCATTCTCCGGAATCATTATTGCCAGCCGGTTTAATGTCTACACCCGCACTGGTACAGCATCATTGGCTGTGAGCGTACTGGGCTTTGTCGTCACGGCTCCCTTGTGGATTTATGTCAGTCGACTGGTTTCATAATTAATCATGTTATTGATTTTACATAAATGCCGAAGTGTCTTTTCACCTTCGGCTTTTTTCAAGGCATAAGCAAATGACAAATAATGAATGCAAAGGGCCGTTTGAAGGCTTATTAGTTATCGATATGACACATGTCCTTAATGGACCTTTCGGAACTCAACTTCTTTGTAATATGGGCGCAAGGGTAATTAAAGTTGAGCCGCCAGGTCATGGTGATGATACCCGCACATTTGGTCCCTATGTGGATGGACAGTCACTCTATTACAGTTTTATTAATCATGGCAAAGAGAGTGTGGTTCTTGATTTAAAGAATGATCACGATAAAAGCATATTTATAAATATGCTTAAACAAGCGGATGTATTAGCAGAGAATTTTCGACCAGGTACAATGGAAAAACTGGGGTTTTCATGGGAAACGCTACAAGAAATCAACCCGCGTCTCATCTATGCTTCATCGTCAGGTTTTGGGCATACCGGCCCGCTAAAAGATGCTCCAGCCTACGATACCATCATTCAGGCAATGAGCGGGATAATGATGGAAACAGGGTACCCTGATGCTCCGCCAGTGCGCGTGGGTACCTCTCTTGCGGATTTATGTGGCGGTGTCTATTTATTCAGTGGAATAGTGAGTGCACTTTATGGCCGCGAAAAGAGCCAGAGAGGGGCGCATGTCGATATAGCGATGTTTGATGCCACGCTGAGTTTTCTGGAGCATGGTCTGATGGCATATATTGCGACAGGGAAGTCACCACAACGCCTGGGAAATCGCCATCCCTACATGGCACCTTTTGATGTTTTTGATACTCAGGATAAGCCGATTACTATTTGTTGTGGTAATGACAAGCTTTTTTCTGCGTTATGCCAGGCACTGGAGCTTACGGAACTGGTTAATGATCCCCGATTTAGCAGCAATATTTTACGCGTACAAAACCAGGCTATTCTTAAACAATATATTGAGCGAACGTTAAAAACGCAGGCAGCTGAAGTTTGGTTAGCCAAAATACATGAAGTTGGTGTGCCCGTCGCGCCGTTATTAAGTGTGGCTGAGGCCATTAATTTGCCACAAACTCAGGCGAGAAATATGTTGATTGAAGCCGGGGGAATAATGATGCCAGGTAATCCGATAAAAATCAGCGGCTGCGCGGACCCGCATGTTATGCCGGGAGCGGCAACGCTCGACCAGCATGGGGAACAAATTCGCCAGGAGTTCTCATCATAAATGTAAGATGTGCTGGTAAATAGCTCCCACATTTGAATATTGTGGGAGCCGCTATTTAGTCATTTTGTTGACAGAAAACAGCTATCTCCTGGTCCAGCTCTGCAATGTGTTCTTTAACAGAGTTCAGCAACTTAAGAATTTCAGGCTTGCTGTCATCTGAAACGGGCGTTATTTCTAACTGATGGCTAAGATTAATCAACTTTTGCAAATTCAGGATGTTAGCCGCACCGTGGATGCGATGAATACACTGATGGAAAGTTCTGTTATCGCCAGCTTCTAGTGCATGAAACGCAGCGGGTAGATCTTTATGCGTTTCATGCTGGAAAGTCATGAGAATCTCCTGCATCAGTTGTAGATCGTTCGCCGTATTATTTTTCAGGGCCTCGATATCAAGGTGGCGATACTGAGGTGCAATAGGCGCAACCTGGTGTAACTGACTTAAATGTGTTTTCAGTACATCCAGGGTCAACGGTTTGAACAAACATAAGTTCATGCCGCAATTTAACCCTTTTTCACGTTCGTTAGCCTGTGCGTTGGCTGTAAGCCCCCAGATGGGTAAGGAAGAATTTTGCTCACGGAGTTTGCGAGTCAACTCAAAACCATCCATATTCGGCATATTAACGTCAGTAATAAGCAGATCATAATGTTGCATACTGACTTTGTGTAGCGCTTGCACACCATCAGTGGCTTCATCAACATCATATCCTAATAGATTTAGCTGGCGTTTGAGTAATAGCCTGTTGGTCGGATGATCATCCGCGATTAATATGCTCAACTTTTCAGGTAGTGTGATAGGTTGTTCTGCTTTTGCCTCGACAGTCGTCACTTGTTGGGTAATTTCTACCGGGATTGTGATCGTAAATGTTGTTCCTATGCCTGGATGACTTTCTAATGACAAATCACCCTGCATGTTTTTAATTAATTCTTTGCAGATCATTAAGCCTAAACCAGAACCTGTTTGCTGACGACCTGCACTTGTTTGGCTATAGCGTTTAAACAGTTGTTGTTGTTCTTCCTGTGATAATCCACTTCCAGAATCCATAATCGTCATTTTGATTACAGCGTGGTTGTCATCAATGTTAACCAGGGAGGTCGTAATTTTTACTGCACCCTCGGTGGTAAATTTGAGAGCATTGCTCAGTAAATTAGATAAGACCTGCTTAAACGCCTGAGGGTCGATCTTAACCAGGTAATGTTCAGGAAACGTACTGCTGCAACTTAATGCGATCGATTTGCTTGCAGCAATCGCACCGAAAGAGTGACAAGTGTTCTGGACTAAAGTAGGGATATCGACCCATTGTGGTTGAAGTTGATAGTTACCCGACTCAATTTTGTCGACATCAAGGATTTCACCAATTAAGCCGAGGAGTGATTGTCCGGTGGCGTAGGCAAGTGAAATCGCCTCCACCCGTTGTTCCTTGCTAAGACCAGAACCCGACAGAAGTTCCAGGAAGCCCATAATGGAGCTTATTGGTGTTCTTATTTCGTGACTCATTGTTGCCAGAAACTGACTTTTTGCGACAGTTGCATTGATCGCTTTATTTCTCTCTACTTCGAGAGCGTGAATTAAATCACGCGTCTCGGTAATATCTTGCCAACCACAAATATAAACAGCATGATCGCTGGCTGGCAGATTGCATAATGTATGCCAGTGATTAATGCATCTTTTCTCGATGCCATTATCAATTTCAAATACCTGTGTGTATATTGTTCGATTTTCTTTCGTTTCTGCTGTGACTTCATGCGCATTAGAAAAAACATCTTTAAAGGGTGAGTCACTGTTTTCTAATGGTAACATTGCATTTTTGTAGTAATCCGCAGTGAAATAATGTTCAAAAGCACTATTATGACTAATGACATTACCTTGCCAGTTTACAACATAAGTTGGATTCGGTAAGGAATCCGAGAGTGCTTTTCGGAATGATATTTGGTTTTCTAAATCACCCTGAATGACTTTACGACGACGAACTGAGCGTAACAGGTAGAATCCCCATAAAAGGCTACTGCCAACTAATAAAACGGATAATGTCGTGACAATATAAAATTGCTCGCTATAGAGGTCCCATGTGTCAATGGTCACATTGGGCATTTTAATCCATTTTTCCGTCAGGCGCAGAACTTCGCTTGGGGGAATTGCATTCAGTGCTTTATTAATAATATCCTTAAGTTCCGGTTCTCCGCGAGGAAAAGCGAACGAAAGCGATGCATTCGGAACGCCGGGAATAAGAAAATGATAAAGTTCATTAGGATAGTAATGGTCGATCATGTAACGTGAATTTAACTGTGTCGCGACCAGAGCATCAAGTTCGCCTTCCTTGACCTTGTGAAATGCAGCGCTGGCGTTATCGACTTTTATCCACTCTACCTCCGGATACATCTCTTTTAATTGCGAATGAAGCTCATAATAATAGGGAATGGCAACTTTCATTCCTTTTTTTAATGTTTGTTCACTGTCAGGCGCTTTTTGCATGACAAAAACGTAAGGCGTTGTTATGAAGGCTTCAGCAAATAAAACATTATTTTCTCTATCTTCACTATAAATAGCGGCGGGCAATATATCCCATCCACCGGGGTTAAGCTGTGTCCCCGCATGAATATTGTGTGAAACGGTGATCGGAGAAAAATTTAAACCTGTTTGCAAGGTAATAATATTAAGAATATCACCCATCACGCCCCGAACTGAGCCAGTTTCATCTGTCATAGAATAGGGTGGCGAGTAAGGATTTTCCAGCACCTTTAAATCGGGATGCTGCTTAATCCACTGTTTTTCATGTTCAGTGAGTTCTAATGGTTTGTTCAGAAAGGCCAGGTTTCCTGTATCAAGCCAATTTTGTGATACTTCATAGCGAACTTCATTTGTTAAAGCATCAACAAATCGATTGAGTACTTCATTAAGAACGACTGAATCTTTTCTGGTTAAGAAAAAGTTATATTGACGCGGCGAGTTATAATATTTCACTACATTTAAGGAGTGAGTGAAATAGCGGGAAATCATACTGCTGGTAATAATGTTACTACCAATAAAGTAATCATTCTGTCCGGCTGAGACGGATGCTAATGCCTGATATAAATTTGTAAAAGAGATAATTGTTGCTTTTGGAAATGATTGATGAATTACCTCATCTGGAGGGTAATTTGCTACCCGAGCAATATTTACTGGTTTTGATGAGGTAAGCGGTCTCATTGAATCGTGAAGGGTGGTGACCAGCGCCGGAAAGGTAATTATCAGCGGTTTGGTTGCAGCAATGTCATCATTAAGAGGCGGCGAAGCAACTAAATGTGATAACACTATATCGACTTCCCCTTCTGTAAGCGCGTCCATTGCTTTTTGATGATCTGCGTATTCCCGGAGTGTTAATTTGATATTTAACGCTCTTTTTAAAAGATTTAAATAATCAGCATTAATACCACGAACCCGTTGCTGCGAATCGGTATGCAACAAAGTAGCCGTTTGGGACTTGTGTACTGCAATCACAAGATTTTTTTTGCTCGCTAACCAACGTAATTCCTTGTTGCTCAGACGTAGTGGATCAAGCGTGACACGGTTGTTACTACTGATGCCACGATATTCGATGTAATCTTCGTCTGCGAAACTTATGGTCGACCAAAGACCACAACAGAGAAGAAAAATATAGGGTAAAAACTTCATGTGGTTAGCCGATTTTGTTACGTTGTGCGAATGTGTAAAGATCCATCAGTGATTTACATTCTAATTTTTCCATCAGGCGACTTTTATAAGTGCTGACAGTTTTGTTGCTGATGAACATTTTTTCAGCAATGTCATTATTATCCTTGCCATCAAGAATATATCGCATGACACTAATTTCTTGTTTCGATAAGGAGTCGAGTTTTTGCTGGTCGGACGTTAAACTTCCAACAAACCGGTTGAGAGAGAAGGGGAAATAGCAGTAGCCATTTTTTGCAGCTTCAATAGCCGCAATGATATTGTTCATGCCTTCTTTTTTACTCACGAATCCATTAGCGCCAGCATCAGCACAATGTTTCCCGTAAAAATGGTCATTTTTAGCGGAGACGATAATAATAATTCCGCTATATTGGCGCTTCCTCAGCGTTTCTAACACCTGGATACCGTTAACTCCGGGGATATCGACATCAATGATGACGATATCAGGTTTAAGTGTTTCCACCCGCTGAACGGCACTTCCCCCTTCAGTCAACTCCGCTAAGATTTCAATATCGTTTTTGATCAATAAATTACGAATTGCTGCGATAGCAAGAGGATGGTCATCAATAATTATTGCGTTCATAGATTATTCCCTTTGCAATGAAGCATCTCCCTTCTCCCTGTAGTAATACAGACATAAGGCATCATCTCATTTTCTCAATAAAAATAAGAAAATTTGAGCTTCCTTTAAGATAATTCGACAAGTATACCATATAAATAGTCGGCATATATGAAATGTCAACAATAAAATCAGGGATTGTACCGATGATTTATAGTTTCACATTAGTACTATAAGTCTTCTCACTAATCCTACATGCGTAAGAATTGTATTGCAAAAGCCACGGTTTAGTCCTCTGTTGTTTTTTTTGCACCTCATTTAAATTAGGCCTCCAACGTTCCTGGGACAATGTGCAACACATGCACTGTGTTTGATATGAAGAATGAATACTCTTTTCATTCAATTCATAAATTTCATCTATGCGAAATGAGAGATAATAGTGGAACAGATTAATTCAAATAAAAAACATTCTAACAGAAGAAAATACTTTTCTTTATTGGCGGTAGTTTTATTTATTGCGTTTTCAGGTGCCTATGCCTATTGGTCAATGGAATTAGAAGACATGATTAGTACAGATGATGCCTATGTCACGGGGAATGCAGATCCAATTTCTGCACAAGTTTCAGGCAGCGTCACTGTCGTTAATCATAAAGATACGAACTACGTTCGACAGGGTGACATTTTAGTCTCACTGGATAAGACTGATGCCACTATCGCACTCAATAAAGCTAAAAATAATCTGGCCAATATTGTTCGGCAAACGAATAAACTGTACTTACAGGATAAACAATACAGTGCCGAAGTCGCTTCAGCACGTATTCAGTATCAACAATCTTTAGAAGATTATAACCGTCGTGTACCTTTAGCGAAGCAGGGGGTTATTTCAAAAGAAACGCTGGAGCATACAAAAGATACGTTAATAAGTAGCAAAGCGGCATTGAATGCCGCTATCCAGGCTTATAAAGCGAATAAAGCTTTAGTAATGAACACACCATTAAACCGTCAGCCACAAGTCGTTGAAGCGGCGGATGCAACCAAAGAAGCCTGGTTAGCGCTTAAACGTACGGATATTAAGAGTCCTGTTACCGGCTATATTGCCCAGAGAAGCGTTCAGGTCGGCGAAACAGTGAGTCCCGGACAATCGTTAATGGCTGTCGTACCGGCACGTCAAATGTGGGTTAATGCCAACTTTAAAGAAACACAACTCACGGATGTACGGATTGGTCAATCGGTCAATATTATCAGCGATCTTTATGGTGAAAATGTTGTGTTTCATGGTCGGGTGACAGGGATCAATATGGGAACCGGCAATGCGTTCTCCTTATTACCTGCACAAAATGCGACAGGGAACTGGATCAAAATCGTTCAGCGTGTACCGGTTGAAGTTTCTCTTGATCCAAAAGAACTCATGGAACATCCCTTACGTATTGGTTTATCGATGACAGCAACTATTGATACGAAGAACGAAGACATTGCCGAGATGCCTGAGCTGGCTTCAACCGTGACGTCCATGCCTGCTTATACCAGTAAGGCTTTAGTTATCGATACCAGTCCGATAGAAAAAGAAATTAGCAACATTATTTCGCATAATGGACAACTTTAATGGCAATCACTAAATCAACTCCGGCACCATTAACCGGTGGGACGTTATGGTGCGTCACTATTGCATTGTCATTAGCGACGTTTATGCAAATGTTGGATTCCACTATTTCTAACGTCGCAATACCGACAATATCTGGCTTTCTGGGAGCATCAACAGACGAAGGCACCTGGGTTATCACTTCGTTTGGTGTAGCAAATGCCATTGCGATCCCTGTTACCGGCAGGTTGGCACAAAGAATAGGCGAATTAAGATTATTTTTACTTTCAGTAACCTTTTTTTCGCTATCTTCATTAATGTGTAGCCGATCGACCAATCTTGATGTGCTGATATTTTTTAGAGTCGTTCAGGGGTTAATGGCGGGGCCGTTAATTCCACTGTCACAGAGTTTATTATTAAGGAATTATCCGCCAGAAAAAAGAACATTTGCTCTGGCATTATGGTCTATGACCGTGATTATCGCTCCGATATGTGGGCCGATATTGGGCGGTTATATTTGTGATAACTTTAGCTGGGGTTGGATATTTTTAATCAATGTCCCTATGGGGATTATCGTCCTGACATTATGCTTAACCTTACTTAAAGGAAGAGAAACTGAGACTTCACCGGTCAAAATGAATCTACCAGGACTGACCCTGTTAGTGCTCGGTGTTGGTGGCTTGCAGATAATGCTTGATAAAGGGCGCGACCTGGATTGGTTCAACTCGAGTACAATAATAATACTAACAGTAGTGTCAGTTATTTCTCTGATTTCTTTAGTCATTTGGGAGTCGACCTCAGAGAACCCGATTCTTGATCTCAGTTTGTTTAAGTCCCGTAATTTCACCATTGGTATTGTGAGTATCACATGCGCGTATTTATTTTACTCTGGGGCGATAGTCCTTATGCCGCAGTTACTCCAGGAAACGATGGGGTATAATGCGATATGGGCCGGACTTGCCTATGCGCCCATCGGCATCATGCCGCTATTAATATCACCTTTGATAGGACGTTATGGCAACAAAATTGATATGCGGTTGTTGGTGACATTTAGTTTTTTAATGTATGCGGTTTGCTATTACTGGCGTTCTGTGACATTTATGCCAACGATTGATTTTACAGGCATCATTTTGCCACAGTTTTTTCAGGGATTCGCCGTCGCCTGTTTCTTTTTACCCTTAACAACGATTTCGTTTTCAGGTTTGCCAGATAATAAATTTGCCAATGCCTCGAGTATGAGTAATTTTTTTCGTACCTTGTCAGGATCAGTTGGTACGTCGTTGACAATGACGCTGTGGGGACGACGAGAATCATTACACCATAGTCAGTTGACAGCAACCATCGATCAATTTAACCCCGTGTTTAATTCATCGTCACAAATTATGGATAAATACTATGGTTCGCTTTCAGGGGTTCTTAATGAAATTAATAATGAAATAACTCAGCAGTCACTTTCAATTTCTGCAAATGAGATTTTCCGTATGGCGGCTATTGCTTTTATCTTACTTACGGTTTTGGTTTGGTTTGCGAAACCGCCGTTTACAGCGAAAGGCGTTGGGTGATGGAAAAAGAGGAGACTATAGCAGGTAAAACGGCAGAATCTTAAGTCTGCGTCATCGGCAGCATCGCTCACCCAGGGAAAGGATGGCGATGCTGCGTTGAAACGTTATTAACGGCCTTTTGCCAGATATTGATTCATCTCTTCTTCCGGCACCATTCCACCTCCCGTCGCCCACACCAGATGAGTGACATTACGCAGTTGTTCTGCGCTGAAACCGTGCATCTGTTGGTAACTTACTGATGCGCACACGCGCTGAGGCCCGGCCATACCCGCCAGTGCCGATGGTTCAAGACGAATACCTTCTTCCTGCGCCAGCCAGCCAAGCATGTCATACATGGTTTGATCGCTAAGGGTATAAAAGCCATCCAGCAGACGCTCCATCGCCCGCCCGACAAAGCCTGATGCGCGACCAACTGCAAGGCCATCCGCTGCGGTAAGGTTGTCGATACCAATATCCTGAACAGAAATCTGATCGTGTAATCCTGTATGGACGCCTAACAACATACAAGGGGAGTGCGTTGGTTCGGCAAAAAAGCAGTGAACATGATCGCCAAACGCCAGTTTAAGTCCGAATGCGACGCCACCAGGACCACCACCAACACCACACGGCAGATAGACAAACAGAGGGTTATCAGCATCGACGATACGACCTTGCTGGGCAAATTGCGCTTTAAGACGCTGGCCAGCGACGGAATACCCAAGGAACAACGTGCGGGAATTCTCGTCATCAATAAAGAAACAGTTCGGGTCAGACTGCGCTGCTTTACGTCCTTCCTCGACTGCAACACCATAATCTTGCTCATATTCCACGACCGTAACGCCATGGCTGCGCAGTTTCGCTTTTTTCCATGCCCGGGCATCAGCAGACATATGTACTGTCACCTTAAAGCCAATGCGGGCGCTCATAATGCCGATTGATAACCCCAGATTTCCGGTTGAGCCCACAGCAATGCTGTATTGGCTAAAGAACTGTTTAAACTCCGGAGAAAGCAGTTTGCTGTAGTCATCTTCAAGCGTCAGCAACCCCGCTTCCAGAGCCAGTTTTTCTGCGTGTGCCAGGACTTCATAAATCCCACCGCGTGCTTTTATGGAGCCGGAAACTGTCTCTTATACACATCTGACGCTGCCGACGAACTCTAGG
>ENA-OZKV01001141-OZKV01001141.1-human-gut-metagenome-genome-assembly--contig:-NODE-1141-length-10700-cov-6.415688_pt1 | contig 10700 bp, 9 predicted proteins | sample MGYA00244829_ERZ653770 | MGnify/ENA primary metagenome ERZ653770 (study PRJEB26926, sample SAMN06165244) | human gut metagenome | biome: ENVO:00009003; feature: ENVO:2100002; material: ENVO:00002003... | reverse complement strand
AATGATCGGGTGTGTTGCGGGGCGGTAAATCTTCGCAGGAAATAAAACCGCACAGAATCGTTTCTTTACAGAAATCGCTGTGGATTTGTTGGGAATGATAACATAAGTATTGATGTGTGTCAACACTTCAGGATAATGAATACATCAGATGAATGAAACACACAAAGTACAAGCAAAAGCAAAGCAATGTTTTAGGAGAATGTTTTAATTTTCGCAGTTCAGGCGGACTTGGACGGTAAACACACCGTCTTTCTTTTTCGTATAGAAGTCACCATGGTTCTCCTGAACGATACGATTTATATTTTTTAGTCCGTAACCGTGATACTCTCCGATGCGGATTCCGCGAGAAGTATCACTGTATGGGTTTTCCAGCCGATAGAAGAGGCTTCGATACTGCTTGCGCAGCTGTAGATGAATGATTCTCTGTTCCGCTGGCAGGTCGCAACAGGCTTCGATGGCATTGTCAAATGTATTTCCGAGGATGATGCTCAAAGACAACGATGAGATCGTCAGGACTTCAGGAATCGTCACATCCAGTTTGACGTTGATGTTATTCCTTTTCGCAATTCGTAAGTAATAATTCAAAAGAGCATCAACAACAGGATTTCCGACCGCAGAAATATTTGTGGAACGCTCGAAAACATCCGTGGCAGCCTGCGCAATCTTGTGAAGTTCTTCGGTATCACCGTGTTCTGCAACTGCCTGCATCGCCAGGATGTATTTCTTCACATCATGCCGCAGAGAACGGACTTCTTCCTGGCGTTCTTTGAGCTGCTGGTAGTATTCCATTTGAAGATTGTACTGCTGTTCGTTGAACTTAACTTTGAATTTTTCCAGTTCATTTTCCCGGAGAGCTTCCACATAGAACACGATCAGGATGTTTATAAGGAGAAGCACCGCCATAAGACCGACCATATAATCCGGGAAATACTCATCCGCAGCATGATACTGTGCCACATAACAGACAGCAATACTTGCGATTTGAATCGCAATGATCGGCAGCAGCCATAGGATACGCAGAGCATTTCCTTTTCGGCTGAAAAAATGTGAGATCAGGACTACGAGTGGAATTTGAATCAGGTTTGAAAAAACAACATAGACCAACCGTGCTGCCCCAGCCTGCATTAGAATGTCGGTATCCGGGATACGCAGCCCAATCAGAAGCATTGCAAGCACTTCCACCAAAGCAATCAGTGTGAAGAAAGCTCCGCTTGCAAAAACCGCCTGCCACGGTCGAACCTCATAGAACAGCAATGCAAGGAAAAATCCGCCAACTAAAAGATAGATCGTGCGCTGCGTCACCCAATCCGGGAATAAACTCAAAGCACACTGCCCAGCAATCAAGAGTGCAACATAGGCATAGAACCACCTTGAGACGGGCTCCTTTTTGGGAAACAGCCGACCGATAAAAAGCAGCAACAGGGCAATGTTGGCAAAGCTCCCTGCAAACTCAACGAAATAATAAAGCATCATCTTCCCAAATAAGCGTTGAAGATCTGATTGAACTCCTGACGCTTCCTCCTGCTGATCGGCAGCTGATGTCCGCTGGAAAGAAAAACAGCGGTTCCCGTAGCGTAAACAATGTGTTCCATGTTGACGAGATAACTTTTGTGTGGTGACACAAAGCACCGTTTGGGAAGCTGCTCCAAGGCTTCAGGAATGCTCATTCGCAATGTAAGGTCTTGCTCCTTGCAGTGAATCAGAACTTTATGTCCGTGGCTTTCCAGAAAGTAAATGTCCGATGTTTCCAAGGACATGGTAACACCATCGTATTCGATCGTGAAATGTTTGGAGTTCAGTTCCTGAAGGACGGCATCCATTGCCGCAGCGAACAGCGTCTGATCCAAAGGTTTGACAAGGTAGCGGAATGCAATGCCATATCCCTGCACAGCGTACTCATGCCGCTTCGTGACAAATACCACCAAAGGATGCTTCTCCATCTGAATCAAAGACTGCGCCAGCTGAAAACCGTTGGATGGCATCTCGATATCGAGAAGAAGCAGATCAAAGGATTTCTTCTGCATTTGCAATTCGCTCAGAAGTTCGTTTCCATCCATGTAAGTTTCAATGTCAAAGCAGCCTTGCACATCGTACTGCTGGACGCTTTGAACAATGCCATCAAGGTCTGATTTCTCATCATCGCAGACTGCAACGTGGTACTTCAGCATTTCGACAACCTCCACAAAATAATGTCCTGCTACTATTATAGACTGTGCAAAGGCTCCTTACAAGTAGCCTGACCTACCACTTTTGTCACCAGAACGACCAGTTTTGCCAAACCTCTTGATTTTGCTGAAATTTATGATACAGTGAAGCAAAAATCAGAAGATAAGGTGGCGCAACTGCAATGTGGGAACGCACGCTGTCTCAAAAATCAGTCCGTCTTTTCTGCGAGCAAAAAGTGATAGATGAAGCAAAGGCGGATGCGTATGTCTATGGGTACGAGTTGCTCATATCATCTGTTGTGAGCGTTCTGCTTGTTGTTTTAATCGCTGTTGTGTGTGGTGATGTGCGGTACGCACTTTCATTTTTGATTGGGTTTATCCCACAGCGAATCTACATTGGCGGATACCATGCAACATCGCACACCAGATGCTATTTGGCATTCTCCGGACTGGCACTTATCTGCATTTTGCTAAGTAAGGCAATCGCAGCAAATCACCTTTTCCGTATCCTGACAACAGTAGCTCTTTTGGGCATCTCTATCTTTCTCTCACCTATCGAAGCAAAGAATAAGCCTTTAAGTGAAAAGAAGCGGTCAAGTTACAAGATGGTCGCATCTGTTCTTTCGTCAATAGATTTCCTGCTTGCCATTTTTAATGTGCTTCCGTATACACGTCATGTAGTTTGCTACTATCTCTCCAAATGGGTATTGATTGTATTCTCAACAATTCCTTTGGTTCAACAAAAATTTAATGCCAACTTTTGTAGATAGGGAGGTGATAACATGAAAAAAAACAAATGGGTGCTGCTTCTTATCGCTTTTGTTGCATTTTTGGTATTGGTTTATTTTATTGGTGCTTGCCTTAATGCAACGGCAGAGGCATTGACAATTATTTCGCTCTGCATCGGCATACTGGTCATTTATTTAGTCGTAAAAGCAATCAAATCAAAATAAGGATTCGTATGATTCCGGTGGACACCTTATGGATACTACAAAATCGTACCATCAAGCTGTGGGAGGCTAAGAATGAAAAAAGGCAAAAGCAACTTTTTTCTTATTGCTCCTTTTGCCCTTTGGGGCTGCATTTCAGTATGGACTAGTAATCTTGTCCGATTGACAGATAAAAGCGCAGTACCTTATGCTTGGGCTTCTTTGTTTTTCTCATATGGAATCGTAGCAGTGCATTATATCCAAGTGGCAGTATCCTCCAAAGGCTGTAACAATGCCGAAAACGAAAAAATTGCATGGGTTCAGCTTGGGCTTTCAACTTTGTTCTTGATAGTAGCTGTTGTTCTAGCTATTCAATGAAGGAAATCAAAGTAATCACCCAAAGCAGTGTAAGGTAACATGGAGAGTTCTTTATACAAAGGCCAATGGATTGGGCTTTTATATGAGTGGAACTACCGTCGGTATTGGCCCGGATTTAATAAAAAATGTTTCAGGAACGGATTACTACACGAGCTATTCCGATAACATCGAACGAAGCTGCCCATTTTCAACGACAGCACTAGTTCCAGAACAAAGTATATATAATACAACCTATACATATGACTTCTATGATGTTGGAACTTATCTTGATTGCAGCGTTGGGTGTTATTTTGGAGTGGTTGGCTCAAGCAAACCAATCTATTGGAGTGCAACTACACAAGTTACCATCCCGAAATTATGATTTTGACCAGCTATGGATGAAATTGTTTTTGAACCCAGTGATGTCAATATGTTAGCAGCTTTAGGCATCGTCGAAAGTGTAAAGTTGTTTCCGTTTATGTTATCAATGGGAGAACTTCAATATGCTTGCGATTCAGAATATCGTTGCAAACAATTCGTGAATTGCCTTTCAGAATATTATCCTGACAGCCAAATTGAAGCTAGACAACTGTGGTCGAAATATCATGGTACAGCGAATGCGGTTCAATGTGATATGATAAATCATAAGCCACTGCGTGTTTGGGTCAGGAGTTCTGCCGATTGTTGGTGCGGCATTTATTATATTTGTTACTATGCAGCAAAGTATGGTACAAATAGAATTTTGCTTGCATCCAGAGAAGGTCTGAAAGAATTTATGGAAGGGAAAACCGATAAGATCTCACAAAAGTATTTGACGGAAGAAACTATTACTGAGTATGCCAAAAGATGGGGAAAGCTATTAAACGAAAACACCTCCATGCGTATTTGGCATGCGAACGATGTTAAAAGCGTTAACATAGATTATTTCGACCAGAGAATTATTAGTTTAGTATCGAGAATTCCTATTTCGGTTGGTGAACTTACCGCAGACGTATTAAAAGCGATTTCTGCTCCGGTAAGTGACTGGTATGTCATGAAACGCATAGAAGCACTTTTGAAAAAGGGTGTTCTTCAAGTCGTTATTCCAAACAAAATCTTTTATAATACCATCGTCCAGCTAAACGAAGAATAAAGGAATCCGAGCAAGTCGGCCCAACAGTCACCTCATTTCAACGAGAGGGGTGGCTGTTGGGTCAATTGTTCAAAAAGAAAAACTGAAGATAATAAAAAGTCTTGATTTCTCCATCAAAACATGGTATATACATTATACGAAACAGTGCTTTGAAAGAACGCTCCACCGTTCAATGACGTGTAAAGAGAGGTGCTTGCCATGACCGCTGTGATCTACGCCCGCTATTCCAGTGATAACCAGCGCGAAGAATCCATCGAAGGCCAGATTCGTGAATGCACGGCCTATGCCGAAAAGAATGACATCACTATCGTCAAGCACTACATTGACCGCGCCATCTCTGCCAAGACGGATAATCGCCCTCAATTCCAACAGATGATAAAGGACAGCGACAAGAAGCTGTTTGATATTGTTCTGGTCTGGAAACTTGACCGCTTTGCCCGGAATCGCTACGACAGTGCCCGGTATAAGACCCAGCTGAAGAAGAACGGTGTCAAGCTCATGTCGGCTACGGAGATCATCTCCGAGGGGCCAGAGGGTATCATTCTGGAATCGGTTCTGGAGGGCTATGCAGAATACTACTCTGCCGACCTTGCCGAAAAGGTTGTCCGTGGACAGACAGAGAACATCCTGAAAGGCCGCTGCAACGGTGGTCGTGGAACGTTTGGATATACGCTGGATTCCGAGCGGAAATTTCACATCGACCCGCTTGCCTCCCCTTTCGTGCTGGAATCGTTCACGAAGTATCGGGATGGCCTCACGATGAAAGAGATTCGGGACTGGCTGAATGAAAACGGCATCAAGAACCCGGTCGGAGGCGAATTTACTTACAACAGCGTGGAGCACATGCTCAAAAACCGGCGTTATATCGGAGAACTGAAATTCCGGGATGTGGTCGTGCCGGATGCGATTCCGCCCATCGTGCCGCTGGAACTGTTCGATGATGTGCAGGAAAAGATTGCCAAAAACAAGAAAGCCCCTGCCCGAAGAAAGGCAGAGGACGATTACCTGCTGACAACCAAGCTGCACTGTGGTTGCTGCGGTGCGCTGATGTTTGGCGAAAGCGGCACAAGCCGGACGGGAGAAGTCCACCGCTACTATAAATGTGCCACGGCCAAAAAGAAGAAGGGCTGCAAGAAGAAAACTGTCCGCAAACAGTGGCTGGAAGATCTGGTGGTGAACCAGACCATGCAGCTTGTCCGGGACGATGCCGCCATGGAATCCATTATCGCCAAGGTCATGGAGCTGCAAGACCGAGAGAACACCAACCTTCCTCTCTATGAGAAACAGCTCCGGGATGCAGAATCGGGTATCCAGAATATGCTCAACGCAATTCAAGCCGGAATCCTCACCAGTTCCACCAAGGAACGGTTGGAACAGCTCGAAGAAACCAAGCGTGAGCTTGAAGCCCGCATTGCGGAAGAAAAGCTGGCAAAGCCCAAGGTCACGGAGGAGTTCATCCGGTTCTGGCTGCTGCGGTTTCGCAAGCTGGACATGAGCCTGAAAGACCAGCGGCAGGCACTGGTGGACACGTTCATCAATTCGATTTACCTGTACGATGATAAGGTTTTGATAACCTTCAACTATAAAGAAGGGACACAGACCGTGACTTTTGGAGAAGCGACGGAAGTTGCATCCGAGGGAAATGGTTCGGATTTGGATTGCATTCCTGCACCAAGGACTGCTGCACAGGTTTTGTGCAGCAGTCCTTTTTATTATTTTATCGAATCCATCTTGCAAAAGCAGCGCAGTGCCTTATAATAGAGGCTGTGCCCCGGTGTGCGCGGGTACGGTTAGGATGTATAGGATAAAGGAAAAAAGTATGAGTTCTCAAACGAATACGCTGACGGAAGGCCCTCTGGCCAAGCAGATCTTTCTGGTCAGTCTGCCGCTGGCGCTTTCCAACCTGCTGGTGGCGCGTTTTTACGGTGCGCGCCACCCCAAGGACGTGGAAAAGACCGTCCACTCGGCGGCCATCATCAGCGCCGTTGCCGGTGTGGCGTTGCTGCTCATCGGCCTGCTGGGCTCCCCCGCCATGCTGCGGCTGCTGAACACCAAGGAGGATCTGCTGCCCGGCGCGATCTTGTATCTGCGGGTGTATTTTCTGGGTATGCCGGCGCTGGCGCTGTACAACTTCGGCAACGCGGTGTTCAGCTCCATCGGCGACACCAAAAAGCCGCTGATGTATCTGTCCATTGCCGGTGCACTGAACATTGGGCTGAACCTGTTCTTTGTCATCGTGTGCGATCTGAGCGTGGTGGGCGTGGCGCTGGCCAGCGCCATCAGCCAGTGCGTTTCCGCGTTTCTGATCCTGCGGGCGCTGACCCGGGTGCAGGACTGCTACGCGCTGGACCCGCACAAATTACAGCTGGACCCGGTGCAGGCCAAGAGCATCCTTGCGCTGGGCGTACCTGCCGGATTGCAGAATGCTATTTTTGCTATTGCCAACCTGTTCATTCAGGCGGGCGTCAACTCCTTTGACTCCCTGATGGTCAAGGGCAACAGCGCCGCTGCCAACGCGGATGGGCTGATCTACGACTGCATGGCGGCCTTCTACATGGCCTGCGCCAGCTTTATGAGCCAGAACTACGGCGCGGGACGGCCTGACCGGGTGAAGAAGAGCTACTTCATCAGTCTGGGCTACTCCTTCGGCGTGGGGCTTGTGCTGGGCGCGGCGCTGTTCTTCTGCGGGCCGGCCTTCCTTGCGCTGTTCACCACCGAAGCGGCGGTCATTGATGCCGGCATGAAGCGTGTAGCCGTGATGGCCTTTGCCTACGGCATCTCGGCCTTTATGGACTGCACCATCGCCGCCTCCCGCGGGCTGGGCAAGACAGTGATTCCCACCGTCATCGTAGTGCTGGGCTCCTGCGTATTCCGGGTGATCTGGGTGTACACCATCTTTGCCCACTTCCACACCATCCCGGCGCTGTACCTGCTGTACCCGTGCAGCTGGATCCTGACCGCACTGGCGGAGATCGCCTATTTCGCCAGCTGCTACAAGCGTGCCATGGCGATTTTCCGCAAGCCTGCGGCGGCGTAAGAGGAAATATGATATAAAAAGGGCTGCTGCACGGTTTGTGCAGCAGCCCTTTATTTATGCTTTTGTCAGGTGGTCAGAGCGCAGCTCAGATCTCCTTCTTCAGGGTCTCGCCCATGATGTAGCCGTAGGTCAGAGCGGCGTCGAAGCCCATGCCGTACTGCTTGGCGTCCTTCTCCTCGATGGAGCCGCAGACGTCGCCGGCAGCGTACAAGCCGGGGATGGCCTTCTTGTCCTCGGTCAGGACGTGGCAATCGGTGTCGATGGCCAGACCTGCGGTGGTCAGGTAGAAGGTGGGGTCAACGCGGATGGCCCACAGACCGTCGCGGGTCTCGATGTAGGGGCAGTTGCGGCGGCCGAACTCATCGGGCTCGCCAGCCAGAGCAGCGGCGTTGTTGGCCTCGATGGCGTCTGCCAGATTGGGCAGGTTCAGCTCCTCAGAGGCCTTCTCCACGCTGTCGTAGTGCACAGCCTCGCCCTTCTCGAACATGGCAACGTAACCGTTGAAGCCGTAGGACTCGCTGTCGCGCAGCTTGACGGCAGAGGACTCGTCGAACACATAGTAGAAGGTGTCGCCGTTGTCCTTGTTCAGCTTTGCCTTGGCCATGGTGTAGTGGTTATCGGAGACGATGTTGCCGATGTTGTCGCCCTTGATGTTGACCATGATGCCGGGGGCAGACTGGTGGATGAAGGCCAGCTCAAACTTGCTCTTGTAGCTGGACAGGAAGGCGGGCAGAGCGCGGTTCTCGCACTCCACATAGCCGCCGGCGTCGATACCCATCTGGATGCCCTCGCCGGTCATGCTGGAGGCGCAATTGAAGAAGAAGTCGGCGTAGTCGGGGCTGTACTTCTTCAGCATTTCGGGGTTCTTGGCAAAGCCGCCGGAGGCAAGGCAGACCGCCTTGCCGCGCAGGGTATAGCTTGCGCCGTTCTCGCCCTTGGCGTGGAAGCCCACAACACGGCCGCTTTCGTCCTTGATCAGGTCGGTGACGCTGGTGGAGTAGATGATCTTGCCCTTCTCGTACTTCTCCACGCGCTGTGCCATGAACATCATGGCGTAGCCTGCGCCGCCCTCGTAGCAGCCGGGTGCCAGATACGGGGTGGAAGCGCCGTACTGGGTAGCGCTTTCGTAGTTGCCCATGGTGTTGAAGCCGATGCCGATGCCTGCCATCCAGTCCACCAGATCACCGGCGACGGTGTACTGCTTGGTCATGTAGGGCATTTCACCGTTGAAGAACTCGGTGCGGTGGTACTTCTCCATGGTCTGCCAGAAGTTCATCATGCCCTCCAGCGTGCCCATGGCAGAGCTGCGGAAGCTGCCGTCCACATCGTAGTTGTACTGCAGCTTGGAGCCTGCGGTGGCAACGCCGCCGTAGGTCATGGACATGGAGCCGCCGGGGATATCGCGCTTCTCCACCAGAATGACGCTGTAGCCGGCCTCCAGCAGGCGGCAGGCGCAGGTCAGGCCGGAGGTGCCGGCACCCATGATGACGACATCAGCCTCTTCCTCGATGACCTCGTTGGAGGTCTCCAGGGTGACTTCCTTGGAGAAGTCGTCCACGTTATAACCGGCCAGCTCGATGGCCTCCTTCACAGCTGCCTTGACAGCCATGGAGGTGATGGAGGAACCACGCAGGTTGGGCACGTTGATGCTCTGGTGCTCGACGATGGCGGCGGGGATGCGGGAGCAGGCATAGTTGCCGATGCCGATGGTCTCCTCGTGAGACAGCACCTCACAGGCAGTGATCTTGCCGTCAAAGAAGGTGGTGGCAACGTGCACCCAGCTTTCGTGACCCATTGCCTTGGTGACGTACTTGCCGTCTACCGGGGAGGAGGGCTTGGTCACAGCGGAGGAGGCAGCAGAGGAAGCTGCGGAGGAAGCGGGAGCACCGGTGGTGCTGGAAGCGGAGTTGCCGCAGGCGGTCAGCAGACCGGCAGCAGCTGCGCCCATGGTGCCCACAGCGGCACCGCGCATAAAGTTGCGACGAGAGATCTTAGCCATAAGGTTCGCCTTTCTTTTTCTTTTCTCTTCTTTTTTGCGTTTTTCCTGTTCCTTCGTGCATTTTGAACATTGATACGATTATAGCAAAGTTTTGCCCCGGTGTGAAATACAAATTTGTGTCAGAATTTATCAAATCTCTTTATAAATCGTTTTCCCTTTACGGCCTGTGCGGAATCCTGTATAATAAAGATGACCAGCTTTTTTCACAAGGAGGGGCGCCGTTCTATGACGATTTACCAGTTGGAGTGCTTTATTGCCGTAGCAGAGGAACTGAATTTCAGCGCAGCGGCCCAGCGGCTGTTCACCACCCAGCCAGCCGTCACCTACCAGATCAACACCCTGGAAAAGGAGACGGGGCTCCACCTGTTCGACCGCACCACCCGGCGCACCAAGCTCACCGCCGCCGGCCAGTCCTTTTGCCTGGACATGGTGCAGATGACCAGCTTTGGGCGGCAGGCGCTGAAGAAGGCGCAGGATATTCAGGACGCCGACCGCTCCCACCTGACCGTCGGGCTGCGGCAGCTGTTCGATTACAGCACCTTTTCCAGCATTCTGGCCCAATTCCAGCACCAGTTTCCCAACGCCTGCGTAGACGTTGTGCCGCAGGACAACCGCCGCCCGCTGGAACAGCTGCGCTCCGGGCAGCTGGATATCGGCTTCTTCTACGCCACCGAGCACTCCCGCGACCGGGACATCTCCTTTACGCCCCTGTTCTCGCTGGGCTACCATGTGCTGATGAATCCCAACTCTCCCCTTGCCGACCGGCGGGCGCTGCATCTGGCAGACCTGAAGGGGCAGAGCGTGGTGTCCTCCGGCGCATTCGACAGCTTTCTGTCCGCCTGTCAGGGGCCTTCGCTGGAGCAGCTGGCGCAGGTGGGGGTGGATTGCAGCAAGATCACCCCCAGCTTTGAGGGTGCGCTGATCATGATCCAGATGGGCACCGCCATGTCCATTGTGCCCTGCCTGTCCACGGCGGTGATCCCGGGCATCGTCAAGGTGCCGCTGCTGGATTTTCCCCCGGTGACGGTGGAGATCGCCGCCATGCGCCACGCACCCCGGCTGGAGGTACAGTCCTTTATCG
>ENA-OZKV01001140-OZKV01001140.1-human-gut-metagenome-genome-assembly--contig:-NODE-1140-length-10730-cov-4.658361_pt1 | contig 10730 bp, 18 predicted proteins | sample MGYA00244829_ERZ653770 | MGnify/ENA primary metagenome ERZ653770 (study PRJEB26926, sample SAMN06165244) | human gut metagenome | biome: ENVO:00009003; feature: ENVO:2100002; material: ENVO:00002003... | reverse complement strand
TATAAGAGACAGGGATGCGCGAGTACATCAATTCCGGCATGGCAGCCGGTCGAAAGGAGTAAGAAATGGCAAACGATATGGGTCAGTCCTTTGGCTGGGACGGCGAAATCGATGCGGTGGAGAACGAGTTCGAGCTGATGGAGCCCGGCGAGTACTGGGCCACGGTCGAGAACGTCGAGCGCCAGCAGTTCAACGGCAGCGACAAGATGTGCGCCTGCCCCATCGCCAAGGTGAACGTCCGCCTGGACAACGGTCGCGTGCTCTCAGACCGCCTGTTCCTGAATTCCAAGAGCGCATGGAAGATCACCCAGTTCTTCGTCTCGATCGGGATGCGAGCGGTCGATGCCCCCAAGGAGCAGAAGCTGAAGATGGATTGGGTCGGCGCGGTCGGTCGCCGCTGCAAGATCAAGGTCGGCACCCATGAGTACAAGGACAAGACCTATAACGAGATTTCCGAGTGGATGAAGCCCGAAGCCCAAGTCGTTGCACCCCAGCAGCACGTCTACGGCAATGCCAATCCTGAACCCGTCTCACCTGCGCTGCAGGGCATGATCAACCAGACCTTCCAGCAGGCTCAGGCCGCGCAGAACGGGGGCTTCTAAGGCATGAAGTTCAACCTGCGTCCCTATCAGGAGCAGGCCATAGCCGCAATCGAGGAGCGCTGGGAAGCGGGAGACCGCGCAACGCTCCTCGTACAGGCAACGGGCACCGGCAAGACGATTGTCATGGCCGGCGTCACAGAGGACGCGGTCCGCGATGGCGGTCGCGTCCTCATTCTTGCCCACCGCGGCGAGCTGCTCCAGCAAGCAGCCGACAAGCTGCAATCATCGACGGGCCTGCGCTGCTCGGTCGAGAAGGCAGAGGACACGAGCGTGGGAACCTTCGAGCGCGTGACGGTCGGATCCGTCCAGACCTTGTGCCGCGAGAAGCGCCTTCGGGCGCTCGGCAGGGACAGGTTCACGCACATCCTCATCGACGAGTGCCACCACGCCGTCTCCTCGAGCTATCAGGCTGTTCTCGACTACTTTGCCGGTGCAAAAGTACTGGGCGTGACAGCGACGGCAGACCGCGGTGACCGCCAGAACCTCGACAAGGTGTTCGATTCCCTGGCATTCGAGTACAACATGCCCGAGGCCATCAAAGACGGCTACCTGTGCCCGATCAAGGCGCAGACCGTGCCGCTCCAGCTTGACATCTCCAGTGTCTCCGTGCGCTCCGGTGACTGGGCGGCAGACGAGCTGGGCACCGCGCTCGATCCGTACCTGCCGCAGATCGCCCAGGAGATGAAGAACGCCGGGCTCGAGGAGCGCAAGACGGTCGTGTTCCTGCCGCTCATCAAGACCAGCCAGAAGTTCTGCCGCCTGCTCAACGAATGCGGATTCCGCGCCGTTGAGGTCAACGGGCAGAGCGAGGACCGCGCACAAATCCTGAAAGACTTCGAAGCCGGCAAGTACGACGTGTTGTGCAACTCGCTCCTTCTGACCGAGGGATGGGACTGTCCGAGCGTCGACTGTATCGTCAACCTTCGACCGACCAAGAGCCGTGCACTCTATTGTCAGATAGTGGGCCGTGGAACGCGCCTGTCGCCGGAGACTGGCAAGACCGACCTGCTATTGCTCGACTTCCTGTGGATGACCGAGCGTTTGGAGTTGGTTCGCCCTGCAGCGCTCGTTACGGGCTCTCGGGAGGTCGCGCAGAAGATGACCGCCATGGTCGAGCAGGCCGGATGCCCGGTCGACCTGCAGAAGGTCGAGAGCAAGGCGTCTGACGAGGTGGTCGCCGAGCGCGAGGAGGCCCTCGCCAAACAGCTCGCCGAGCAGCGCAAGAAGAAGGCCAAGCTGGTCAACCCGCTGCAGTACGAGATGTCAATCGCCGCCGAGGACCTGAGCGGATACATCCCCGAGTTCGCCTGGGAGATGGCACCAGCCACCGACAAGCAGAAGGCCGCGCTCGAGAAGTATGGCATCGACGCTTCAGAAATTTCCAACGCCGGCAAGGCGTCGAAGCTGCTCGACCGAGTGAAGAAGCGCCGTGACAGCGGGCTCAGTTCGCCCAAGCAGATCCGTCTGCTCGAACGCCGGGGATTCAAGCACGTCGGCACGTGGTCGCTGGAAGCCGCAAGCTCGATGATCTCGCGAATCAGCGCGAGCGGATGGCGAATCCCGAGCGGAGTCAATCCTGCGACTTATGTACCTAGCGAAAGGAACGAATAAGATGGCAATTGAGCTACCTAGAGATGCGAACGGCCAAATCATCCCGCTCGACACGACCATGATGTATCGCGATGACAATAGTCAGTTCCATGTGACCGATTTCTTCTACGAAGCGAAGCCTGATAGGTGGTTTGCATGTAGTGGAAACATATGTATCGAAACCAGTAGGTTGTATCTCGACGCATCTGAAAAAGATAGCTTGGAGAAGCTGGCTGCTGATATAGACAGGACTCTTAATCACCCCCAAGGACTTGTCTGCGCGTATGCCAACCGCAAAAAGCGCGAGTGCAACGGCTGCAAGCTCAGCGGGCATCTAAGTTGTCTTAAGGCTTTCACGAGCGACATTTCGTCCCGCGTCCATCGCCTGGCCGGTGATGCCGAATGAGTATCGAAATGCCAAAAGATGCCGAGGGACGCGAGATACCTCTGGATGCCGTTGCCCTATATGACGATAGCGGCAACGTCCACAACATCCGCCGATTCATGTACACGAACGACTTTGACTCAAGCGACAAGTGGATAAACAGCTGGACTATGGTCGTTGATGACTACAAAACTGCCAAACCGGAGCAAATGTACCTAAACAAGCCCGACAGTTGGGAGAAGCTGGAGGAGGACTTGGGAAGAGCGGCAGAACGCGATGTTGTTCCGACGGGCTGCCGATACTTCAACGCCACCAACAAATGCAAAGGTTGTCCGCTTTATGGCGGCGTTAACTGTGATGTGCATAGAGACGAGCGTGCATTTGAGAACATTCTCGACCGTATCCGCAAGCTGAGGGGTGAGGACGAGTGAACATGACGCCATGTTGGATTTCCGAAATGCCCGGAGAGAAGACAAAGGCGCTGCTTATGGGTTTCTACCAAAAAGCGTGGACGCATGATGCATCGCCCCTAATCGGAGGATTCCCCGCCGGGCAAATCGCGTACCCGGTCGCGGTCGTGCTGCTCGAATCGGGCGACGTTACGACAGTCAGAGCTGAATCCGTGACGATTGACGCGCCCGAAGAGCTGTTTGAGCAGTACGCATGGATGGATGGTGAGGACGAATGACGACTAAGGCAAAATCTCGCTACGTGCTCAACAAGAAGGCCTTGCAGCACTACCTGATTGACCATGATCTCACCCAAGCCGACTTTGCCAAGAGGCTCGGCATCTCGACTTCGTATTTCAACAAGCTGATGAACGGGCGAAAAAGCATATCAATCAGCAACATGTTCTCGATTGCAGAAGAGACGCATATGGATATTCGCGTCTTCTTGGAGAAGGTGGACGAATGATTACCGATGAAGAGTTGCGCGAGATAGCTGAAGAATTACGTATTCACGGCAATTGCGTAGGCTTTGAAGACTGCACTGAATGCCAGGCGCTCAGTACGAAACTGTTCGGCGATAGATTTGTTTTGTGCCAGCTGGATGATCGAGACGCGAGTTATTGGGGAGCCGTCGCCGACATAATCGACCGCCCGATGTGTCACGACCTTATCGAGCACGAGCGAGACCCGTTTATTCCCGGTAAGCGGTTGACCGACGGCTACTTCCACTGTTCAAACTGCGATTGGGACGGACGGATCTGGGAACACATCGGCTTCGGAGACATGCTGGCCTACGAGCCGGTTCATTGCCCGAAATGCGGGGAGGAGATCAAGCGATGATGTTGACTGAAGACTTAAGCGAGACCGTGAATGTGTTGAGGCGCACCGCTGCCGACTCGCTCGGCGGCGAGACGTTCCAGCGGGCGCTGGCGAGAATCACAAAGGCACCGGCTACCGACTGGCGCACCGTGATGCGCCGAATCGCAGATCTTATCGACCACGGCGTCTGCTACAACGTCTACGACGAAAGCGAATGCGGCGCATGCGACAACGGTTTCGAGTGCTCCGTTTGCGGATGCAGGGTCGAGGATGAGGAGCACTATCACGTGAGCGGCACGTGGAACTGGTGTCCACAGTGCGGCAAGAGAGTGTGGCCGAAGAAAAATGAGTAACGTCTACAAGCTGACGCAGAAGAGCGTCTGGACAAACAATATCGGCAGGCACACCACCTAGTATCTGCTGGATGAGCGCAAGATGGGCTACTACATCGACTACATCGAGTGGACGGTGCAGCGCGACTGGGGGTTTCTCAGGCTGGATTCCGAGTGCATGGCCTTCCGCTACGACGGCAAGAAGGGCTGCGTGACCAGCTGGAGCGAGTGCGCTACCGTCTGCGGCATGGAACCGCAGGAGGTATTCAAGACCATCTGCGAGCGTCTCGGGATAAAGGTGAGATACCTCTAGCCGGAAAGGCCAGAACAATTATTTCCCTCAATAGAAAGGAATCCAACAAATGAATATCACCAAGCGTAGGGTCGCGTTCGTCGCGGCCCTCATCGTATCCGTCCTGGCTATCGTCACGGTGTGCGGTCTGGCTGGCTGCTCATCGTGCAGCCGCTCGGTCAAGAGCGTGAGCAGCGATTTCAGCGGCGGAATCAACCGTACCGTCACGCTCTACGACAACACGGGCAAGGAGATCAAGAGCTGGCACGGCAAGTTCGACATTGAATCGAACGACCAAGAGGTTTTCTTTGACGATGCCCAAGGCAAGCGCGTGATTATCCAAGGCGGCATTGTCGTAAGTGAGGAGGATTAGATGAAGTTCTCACCGAACATCCAAATGATTCAAGCAGTGTTCGACAGCTCGAAACTCAGACCCTCATACGCCCACGGCGTGGAGGATGCCGGGTGCGACCTCAAGGCGAACATCCCCAGCCCAATCACCATCGAGCCTTGGAAGTCGGTTTGGGTCGGCACGGGAGTGCATCTGGCGATGCCGGAGGGCATGTTCGCGCTCCAGGCACCGCGCTCGGGGCTGAGCTGCAACCACGGCATTACGCTCGCAAATGCGCCGGGAATCATCGACCCCGGCTACCGCGGCGAGATTCGCTGCAAGCTGGTGAATCTGAGCGATGAGCCTTATACGGTCTATCCGCTTGAGCGAATCGCCCAGCTGGTGTTCCTGCCGCTCGTCAACGCCGTTTTCGCTGAGGTGGACAGCCTGCCGGAAAGTTCGCGCGGTGAGGACGGCTACGGAAGCACGGGGGCGATGTGATGGCAGATCAGGTTGGAAAGCGCTGCGCTACGTGCCGTTTTGCGAGAGATCCGTTCACCGTCAAGGTCTACGAGGTCAAGATTGACTACCTGACGTGCCGGCGAGACCGGCGCGACATACCGCACGTGTGCCAGCCTTGCAACACGTGCAATTTCTGGGAGCCGAAGGAGGTCGAGCGATGAGCGGCATCGACAAGCTGGTCCAGAAGAAGCTGATGGAGGCCGCACGCGCGGTCGGCTTCTTGGAGGGCATGAGCACGTGGCTTTGGACGAAGGTCGGTCCCGATCTCGCCGATGAGGCCGTGGTCGAGTTCGAGAAGCTCGTGTCCGCGATAGCCGAGTGTTTCGGTCTGGACAGAGAGGACTATTGATGTGCCAAGTGATGGGAGTCGATTTGACTGAGGATGAGGTTACGCTGACGAAGGACGCCGGGTGTCCCGAGCACTACAGGGGCGATGGGTTCATTACATGCTCCCGTGCCATGAAGGCGGCACTCGGCAGATGGCCTGCCACCACGGCTGTGTGCTGCACCATGGCGGTCTGGTGGTGGTGCTGCGCCTTCAAGTACGTGTGGAGGTGCATGGTCAAGGGCAAGACACTCGAGGACATCGACAAGGCAATCGACTGCCTGTACAAGCTGCGCAAGGAGATCAAGCCGTACCTGAAGTCGCAGATGAAGGCTGATCGCATTATCGCCGGCAAGACCGTTGAAGACCGATGAGCTTGCAAAAGAGAGGGAAAGGACAAGACATATGGCAGGACACGAGACCGTGCGCTCGACCAACTTGAGCGCACTCCAGGGCATCTTCTTCGAGGAGCTGGACAACCTGATGGCGCTCGACATCAACGGCGATGACGAGGCAATCGAGCGCGAGATCAACCGCGCCAAGGCCGTCTCGGATGTCGGTGCGCGCGCCATCGAGAACGCCAACACCGCCGTCGGCATCATCCGCGCACGCTCCGAGATGGCCTGCGCGAAGCTCGCGAGCGTCCCCGCGATGCTGAAGGCGTAGAAGCGATGAGCAGGGTCATGACGAAGGCGGAACATGCGTGGCTTCTCGACATGGCCCCGCGATTCCGCTCATGGGACGATCTCCTCGCCTCGTTCGAGTGCGCCTTCGGCTACCAGCCGAAGCGCCAGACCGCGCAATGCTACATCTCGAAGCACGGCGTGAAGCTTATGAGCACTACCGTCCGCTGGATGGAACACCCGGAGTATGACGAGTTCCTGCGGGAATTCGTCCCCGGCCATTCGCAGGGCGAGATCATCGACGAGTTCGAGAAAAGGTTCGATATAAAGTTGAGGGTTGCCCAGCTCAAAGACCGCGAATCGACCCTGGGCCTGAAGCAGGGCACGTATGGCGGCAGGTTCGCGCCGGGCACCATACCTCCCAACAAGGGCAAGAAGCTGACCGACTACGTCAAGGACGAGCAGAAGCTGGCGAACATCCGCAGGTGCCAGTTCAAGAAGGGCGAGGAAGCCCACAACGAATGCCCCACCGGAACCGAGCGCGTGAGCAGGGACGGATATATCGAGGTCAAGGTGCCCAAGGAGGATGCCGACGACCGCGCCCACGGATGGTGGAAGCCGAAGCACCGGCTCATCTGGGAGCAGGTCAACGGTCGAAAGCTCCAGAAGGGCGAGAGCGTCATGTTCGCCGACCGCGACATGACGAACTTCGACCCCGAGAACCTCGTGATGGTCACGCAGGCGCAGCGGCTCTACATTAACAGGCACAACATTCCGTACCACGATGCCGAGTCGCTGCGCACAGCCGTCGCCATGGCGAAGCTGAGCGAGGCGATCGTGACCGCCGAGCTGAGGCCGCGCAAGTGCCCGTGCTGCGGCAAGACCTACAGGCCGCAGTACAAGGCGCAGCGCACCTGCCGCGAGTGTCTGGAATCGGGGCGCAAGGCTAAACGCAGTTACGGCATCGCCGTGTGCGCCAAATGCGGCGCGACATTCGAGAAGTTGAGCGCACGGGGGAAGTACTGTCCAAAGTGTCGCAAGAAGAAATACAGAAAGGAGAAGAGCTGATGGAAGACCATAGCGACCTTCTGGACGCGCTCTCGGCAATCGACCCGTCCACACTCAACTACCAGGAATGGCTGAACGTCGGCATGGCGCTCCATGAGAGCGGGCTTCCGCTCGATGCGTGGGACGAATGGAGTCGCAGGGACGCGGGAAGGTACCACGAGGGCGAGTGCGAGCGCAAATGGCGCGGCTTCGGCTCGGGGCAGACCAGGGTGAAGTCGGGCACGCTCGCGAAGATGGCGACCGAGCGCGGATGGGTCCCGCCGCGTGCGTCCCAGGGAATGGGCGAGGCGCTGTCATGGGACGGCGAGATCTCGACCGCGCTCATCGACCCGTCATGGGTCGAGCCGGTCGAGCTGCCCGAGACCGACAAGACCGGCCCCGAGGAGCTTGTCGAATACCTCGGCCACCTGTTCGACGAGGACGATGTGGTCGGCTACGTGTGCGAGAGCTGGGACCGCGAGGGCAAATGGCTCCCCAAATCGAAGGGGTGCTACTCGCGCACCGCCGGCGAGCTGATGCGCGAGCTGAAGAAGTACGGCTCAATCGAGCAGGCGATGGGCTCCTACGACGACCGCGCCGGCGCATGGATCCGGATCAACCCGCTCGACGGCAAGGGCGTGGGCAACGCGAACGTCTCCGAGTTCAAGTACGCGCTGGTCGAATCCGACACGCTCGCCAAGGAAAAGCAGCTCGCGCTCATGCAGGAGCTCCAGCTGCCGTGCGCCGCAATCGTCGATTCCGGCAAGAAGAGCCTTCACGCCGTGGTGAAGGTCGACGCTCGCGACTACAACGAGTACCGCGACCGCGTCATGCGCCTGTACGACGTGTGCCGCAAGAACGGACTCGACCCCGACACCCAGAACAAGAACCCGAGCCGCTTGTCGAGGATGCCCGGCGCCATGCGCTCGGGCGAGCGGCAGTGCCTCGTGAGCGGGCCGTGCGGCAAGGCGTCGTGGTCCGAGTGGTGGGACTGGATGCAGGAGACGACCGACGACCTGCCCGACCCCGAGAACCTCGCAAACGAATGGGACGACATGCCAGAGTTGGCGCCGCCGCTCATCGACGGGGTTCTCCGCCAGGGACACAAGATGCTTTTGGCGGGCCCCTCCAAGGCGGGCAAGTCGTTCGCGCTCATCGAGCTGTGCGTGTCGCTCGCCGAGGGAAAGCCGTGGTTCGGCTGGGGGTGTGCGCAGGGCAGGGTGCTCTACGTTAATTTGGAGCTGGATTCCGCGAGCTGCCTGCACCGCTTCAAGGACGTGTACAAGGCGCTCGGCTTTGCGCCCGAGAACGTGGGGAACATCGACATCTGGAACCTGCGAGGGCGCTCCGTGCCGATGGACAAATTGGCCCCATCGCTCATCCGCCGGGCGCTCAAGACTCGCCCCATCGCCGTGGTGATCGACCCCATCTACAAGGTCATCACGGGCGACGAGAACAGCGCCGACCAGATGGCGGCGTTCTGCAACCAGTTCGACAAGGTCGCCCAGCAGGTCGGTTGCGCCGTCATATACTGCCACCACCATTCCAAGGGCCTGCAGGGACAGAAACGCTCCATGGACCGTGCGAGCGGCTCGGGCGTGTTCGCGCGAGACCCGGACGCGCTGCTGGACATGACGGCGCTCGAGCTGACGGACGAGTGCACCAAGGCACACTACGACTGGCGCAGGCAGCATGCGATCTGGGCCGCTTTCGATAAGTTCCTGCCAAACTGGCGCTCCGATGAGAAGTTCGTCGGCATCGATTCCGCCGATGCCCTTCAGAAGTGGGCGAACGAGCCGGCAAACGGAGCGCCCATCGAGTTGCGCCGCGAGCTCGAATCCATCCACGAGAACTTGCGGGAATCGTCGCGCGGATGGGCGGCATGGCGCATCGAGGGCACGCTTCGCGAGTTCCGCAGCTTCAAGCCCAAGAACCTGTGGTTCGAGTATCCCGTTCATTTACCGGATGAGACGGGTCCCTTGGCAGACCTCAAATGCGAGGGCGAATACGACCCGAGGGCGAGCCGCTCGAAGGGTAGGGAAGCGTCCCAGAAGACCTTCAAATCGGAGCAGCAGCAGAAGGTGAGCCTGATCCGCGAAGCCATGGAGCAGTGCGCCGAGGACGGTGTCGAGCCTACAAGGGTCAACGTGCTAGAGCGCATCGGTGAGGTAGAATTCAGGGGCAAGCCCTTTGACATGGACGCGCTCATATATGCAACAAGTAAGAAGGCAAAGTGGAGCCCGTTCCGAGTGAAGAAAGATACCAATCTGCTTTACGACAAGAACAATCAGGCGCTTGATTTCGACGGCGAAATCGACCTTTCGGAGTAGGTATTTAATTAAATAACCCACGGGGTGTAAAGCCTAGAAATTACAGGGTTTACTAGGTAGTAAAAAAGGGTGGTAAACCTATTACTACGTAATAGGGGTTTACTACCCTACACCCCAAGGGGCTGAGTGTAGACACGTGCGTGCGGGCTAAAGCCGCGCCCGCACTCGTACGCGGGTGGCTAACGGTCTACACACAACCCCACGAGGTGTAAACGGGAATTCCGCGTTTCGCCGCTTTTCAAATTTTTCGACAACTGAATCAAACGAGAGGGGTTCGTTATGAAATTCGACCCATGGACATTCGTCGGCTATCTGGTCGCGCTGGCGCTTGTCGCGCTCGGGCTGCTGCTCATCCTGTGGGGATGCCTCGCCGTGCTCGCGCAAATCAAGGGGCTCTGCTGATGGCGGGCGGATGGTCGGCGTTTCTCGCCATGCCCGTGCCCACCGTCACGCACAACGACCTCAAGCCGTTCATTCGCAAGGGCAAGCCAAGCATCCGCAAGTCCGACGAGCTGAAGGAGGCCGAGGACAGGATCATCGCGAGGGTCATCGCCGCCGGCGTGCCAGACATTCCCTTGGACGGCGCGCTGAAGCTGACCGTCAGGTGGTGCTTCCACGTGACCGGCAACCACCGGCAGGGCGAGCCGCACCTCGTGAAGCCGGACACCAGCAACCTGCTGAAGACGCTCGAGGACTGCCTGACCAGATGCGGGGTGATACGCGACGACTCGCTCATCTGCTCGCACGACCTGACCAAGGGATGGTCGGACCCGCAGGGAATCTACGTCCGCGTCGAGTGCATCGGCTTCGATTCGGGGGACGGCGAGCCGACCATAGGCACGAAGAGATGAGAGGGAAGGGACAGCAGCAATGGGAGGAAACAGCGCGGGCCGCGTGCAGACACGCAGGTTCCACAAGCTCAAGGCCGAGTTCTTCGCCAAGTGCCAGGCCGAGCGCCCGGTGTGCTGGCTGTGCGGACAGCCCATCGACTACTCGGCTGACCCCGGCACGACCGCCGACTCGCTGACGCTGGACCACCGCGTGCCGGTGAGCAAGCGACCGGACCTGCAGGAGGATCCCGCG
>ENA-OZKV01001129-OZKV01001129.1-human-gut-metagenome-genome-assembly--contig:-NODE-1129-length-10802-cov-5.773704_pt1 | contig 10802 bp, 7 predicted proteins | sample MGYA00244829_ERZ653770 | MGnify/ENA primary metagenome ERZ653770 (study PRJEB26926, sample SAMN06165244) | human gut metagenome | biome: ENVO:00009003; feature: ENVO:2100002; material: ENVO:00002003... | reverse complement strand
CCGAGATCTACACCCTAGAGTTCGGCGGCAGCGTCAGATGTGTATAAGAGACAGCCTCATGAGCCTGCGCTTTCATCCATGAAGCAAAACCTTCATAGCCTTTCGCAGCGAAGAAATAAGACATGGAAAGATAAAGATTGGCCGACCACATTTCGGCTACAATCTGAGCATTAATTGCTTCTTGTAATTTTTGTGAAATCATAATTTTTATTTTTTAGTTAAATTGTAACTGTTGCAAATATATAATTTTTCTAGCGATTAACACTATGTCCGTTCACCTTTGTATAAAAATTATATTTTATCTCATCCAAGTCTTTGCGATTCAAAAGAAAAGTCTTACCTTTGCACCCGCTAATACGGGTTATTAGCATTAATTCAAATCATTAATTATAAAAACATTATTTAGAAATGGCAACTAAAATCAGATTGCAAAGAAACGGACGCAAAAGCTATGCGTTTTATTCAATCGTTATCGCAGACGTAAGAGCTCCACGTGATGGTAAATTTACTGAAAAAATTGGTACTTACAACCCTAATACCAATCCTGCCACAGTAGATTTGAATTTTGAACGCGCACTTCATTGGGTAATGTGCGGTGCACAGCCTACTGACACAGTACGTAACATCTTGTCAAAAGAAGGTGTTTACATGAAAAAGCACTTGCTGGGCGGTGTTGCCAAAGGCGCATTCACAGAAGCAGAAGCTGAAGCTAAATTCGAAGCTTGGAAGAACAACAAACAATCTGGTCTGGCTACTTTGAAGGCTAAACTGGATGAAGCAAAGAAAGCTGAAGCAAAAGCTCGTTTGGAAGCTGAAAAGAAAGTAAATGAAGAAATTGCCAAGAAAGTAGCTGAGAAGAAAGCTGCTGAAGCCGCTGCCAAGGCTGAAGCAGAAGCCGCTAACGCTCCTGCTGAAGAAGCACCTGCTGCTGAAGCTACTGAAGCTCCTGCTGAAGCATAATTCAATTTTACTTCAAAAAGAACAGCTCCTCTGATCTATATCGGAGGAGTTTTTTATGCTCTTATCCGAGGAATCAAAGGGAGTTTATCTCATCTTCCGAAAGTCCGGTAACTTTTGCGATTTCAGCTATGGAAAGCCCGGCATTCTTCAAATTTCCTGCAATAGCTTTGGCTTTCATCCATTCACCTTCTGCAATCCCTTTCTGAATAGCTGTATTAATCACATTGTTCCAATCTCTATATACTTTCAAACTCTCCTCATAGGCATAAAGATTCTCTTTTGAGAACTGAGCAATTTCAGCAGCCTCAAACAGCCGGTTGAACACACGTTCCTGAAGGGCAGTGGGACGTTCCATCAAACGGGCCAGATTCTTGAGCACAAACATCCATTTATCAAACAACGTATCCAACTCCTGCTCGGTTTTATGGAATTTAGGCATTTCCAGATACACAAAAGTCAGTTTGTCAAAAAACACTTCATGAGTAGTTGTATCCATCAGCTTCACTTCATGGCGGAAGCCGGAAGACGAAACATCATCCAAGGCAAAATTCAAGATACCGATCACATACACCGCTTTCAGTTCATAGTTCCAGATTTCCCCTTTAATAGCCTGTTCCCTGATAGGATAGGTAGCATAATAAATACTCCGGTCCTTGAAAAACTGTTGCTCCCCTCTCTGCATTTCTATCAGAATCTTTTCTCCTTTTTCATTTTCACAATAGACATCAAAGACAGCCCGGCGGTCAGTCTCTTTGCTACCCAGATGCTCTGTATTCAAGTAGATGACATCCTCAATGACCTGCTTGCCATCGAACAAGGCATTCAAGAAGCCAATAAGAATCTCTTTGTTCAAGTCGGTTCCAAACAATAATTTGAATGCAAAGTCCGTATAGGGATTTACATATCTTTCACGCAATCCTTCACTACACATAAGCGTTTGATATTTAAAGTTATTTTAATTCTGTTGAAAGCAGTTCAATACAAAGGAACGAAAAAAAGCGGATTTCAAGAAAGTTATCTGCTAATAAATTGTTAATGTTCCAATTGTACTTACAATTCATGTACAATGACAACACATTCTATCCTTATCTCTTCATGAAAAGAATATCTCCATCTTCCCTAAAAGGATGAAAAGCCGATAAATTCATATCTCCAAAAAGAAAAAACTATCGGCCTATGGTGCTTGCTTCTTTTCTCCCAAGAAATTATTCCAAATTAACCCATGTTATAACGGGATTATGATCAGAACTACGATAAGGATCTTCTCTATAATAAGATGTATATTTAAATCCCCAATAAGCAGGCTCACTGGCATTGATATCCCAAGGAGCAGCACCAACTATTTGTGAAGTCAGCGTAGGAGAACTTAAAGAATGATCCAAATAGCCAACCTCCCCACGATAACAATAACTCCAAGCCGCAGGTGAATATTTCTTTAGCAAATTTATATATCCAGCATCCGTAAACACCTTAATGGCATCCTCCATACCGTAGCTGTTCAAATCACCCAAAACCAGCACATCCGTATCTTCATAATAAGCAACAAGCTCATTATATACTTTCAAACACTCACGCGCTTCCATAACCCTACGGTCGGCAGAACCTCCCTGACCGTCATTCTTATCTATACCACTAGTTTTAGCTTTAAAATGATTCATAGCTAAAATCACTTTCGCTTTATCATCCTTCAGTTCAAAACATTGAACTATGTACCGCATCTTCAGATTATCAAAATTATAGCTTTTAAACTCCTTATAAGGCAAAACTTTCACTTTATCATAAATAAAAACATTTGTTTGTACCTTTGATGATTTTTGTCCGGGAGTATTCAACCAAGCATACCGTTCTTCCCCTAACGCATTGTTCAAAGACCTACAAAGATAATCCACAGTAAAATCTCCCTGTTCTACTTCACAAATAGCATAAATATCCGCTTTCGCCTCTTTCAATGCAGCTAAGATTTTAGCATGCTGACGCAAGGTTTCTGCATTTCCCGTATTACCATACATATAAAAATTTTCCGCATTGAAACTCATCACTTTCAAATTATAATCATTTACAGTAGGAGCGACAGACCGAGCATTATAAGAAACTGACGGCTTTTCCGTTAATGTAAAATGATAACCGGAAGTACTATAAGTCACTTTACCTTTAACCCCAGCCATCTCACTTCCTATACGAAGTGTGTTACACGGGTCAATCAAAGGGAACTCTGATGTAATCAGCAATTTATCAACCTCCTGCTTTTCTACCCATTTGGAATATTCAACAACCGACGGGAGGTTTACATCCGCAAATGCACGTTTCACCTTGGAAGAGACAACAATAGTTCCTTGAGGTTTCGAGCCGCTATACGTCTGAGTGACAAAAAGCGGATTGACAATTGTTACTTCTTTACCAGCTACAGACGCAGCCCATTCAGGAGAAAAATCCGAAGGAAAAGTTACCTTCAAATTATCCTTTTCCGGAAATTCCATTTCTTCCTTATCCGCAGAATCGCTACAAGCAAAACAAAAAAGGGACAAAAGGAAGAGAAAACATACTTCACTTTTTTTCATACCTTATCATTCAAATAAGAAAAAGAAAAGGGAGTTCATACTTTTACAGCTAAACTCCCTTTTGCTTATTATTAAGAAAATAATTTATTCAGCCTCATCCAATGATTCTAGAACGAAACGACTTTCCTCTTCGCTCCAAACAATCTTTGCCACATAAGAAGCGGTACCCGTACTAGTATAAATCGAAGAAATAACTTTATAATTAGTCACCTGTCCGTCCACAAAGACTGGTTCCGGATGAACTAATTCGATAAACTTCACAAGTCCCAATTTTACCTGTTCTATACAATAAGCATCCATCTCTTCATCCGTAGTCAAATTGGCCATTGCTCCGGTTACATCATAATACTTTTTACGCGTATATCCTTTTGCATTCCAGTTGCCATAAGCAGAACTTGCGCCATAATAATATTCTCCCTGACCCACTTTCTGAGTATCCAGATAACCTTCATCAAAATTTGCCGCCACATAATCAACCACAAGCTGAAAATCTTCTTTCTGCATGGTGATGGTTTCAAACAACAATCCAGAAGGAACAGTACGTTTAAATACCCATTCATTCTCTTTATAATCGTATTCATCCACTTCTTTGTTTACGATGGTTTCCGATTCATTTCTCATTACCAGCACATTGTCAATCTGCACACTGGTAGTCACCCCATCAGGAGCCCCTTCATAAACGAAAGCAATATAAATATTCTTACCGGCAAATTCATCCAGTTTCATACTTCCTGCCGTCGCCATAGAGCCATAGCCTTTAACCGGTTCCTGAGGAATAGAGAAATTATCTGTTACATCTTCCCATTCCGTATACTTATTGGTAATACTGCCCGAATTACCTTGAAAAGTAGAGGACACATACACCTTTAAAGCATCCCCCTTATAATTTCCGATACAGACGTCAAAAGAGAATACATCTCCCACTTCTGCCTTGAATTTCGGTGAGATAATCCATGACTGTACTTCACCATCTGCCTTATATGCGGAACATTCCGTATAAACATTATTACTATATGCCTTATCATACCAAGGTGCTGTTCCTTTTACAGAATAATTCAACCATCCAGCCACATCCGTAGCTTCCTTATCTACGACATTACGTTCAAAATCTTGCTCCAATACCGGCACTTCTTTGATTTCAGTGGTTTCCTGCATATAACTTACAGAAGCAAACGAACCATTGTCACAGGTATAATATTTCTGGGTGAGCCATGGAATAATAACATCCTTGGCACTTTCTGTTTCTTTGAAAGTTTTCTCTGTATATTCTACAGTATATTTCTGGACATTACTTTGGTCTGTTTCATCAAAACCTTCAAAATATTTTTCATTATAATCACAAGCAGTCATTAACGAAGCGGCTGCCAGCACCATCCATATATTTTTCTTCATATTCTAAAATTCTTTAGGCTTTGAGTTTAAAAATTAAGTTTCAATTTCAAGTTGTATGTACGACCGAATCCATAGAAGATGCCATAAGCAGTTTGCCAGTCATGATTTGAACCATCTGTAGCATCAGAAATATATTCCTGATCGAACAAATTGTTCACAACTCCTGAAAGAATAGCGTTTACCCCACCTATCTTAAATCTATAACTTGCATTTAAATCACATACATACGCTGAAGGAATACGCCATGGGGAATCATACACCAACGTCTTGTTGATATTATATGTCAAATCAGAAGATTCAATAGCCCAGTCAGAATAATTACGTCCATAGAACACACAATCGAAACCTACGCGTAATGCCTTTGATATCTTTGCCGTAGCACCCAGTGAGGCTGTGGTTTGCGCGGAGCCTCCTACTCTGACACCATCCAAATCCAATGCAACAGAAGCATGGTCAGGAGCCATAATACCAGTAGCCTCTACAAATTTTCCATTTTCATAAGCCAAAGGCTGTCCCAATGAATTGTAAAAATATCCTTTCGGCGTGCTGCTCCAGCGCCAATTTCCAATAGAGAACATACCGTTAATATCCAACCATCTGAAAGGTCTTGCCACAAAGTCCAGTTCAATTCCTTGGTGAGTGGCATCGACCCCCTGCATATTGATAGTGGCACGATCCACCTGATTGCCTTTCTCATCTTCAATATTCACAGATGCGGCATTGGTTTTGTCAAACCATTGGGTATGATATACATTCAGATTAGCAGTGAAATAAGGAGAACGGAATCCATAGCCTAATTCAAAAGAAAAAATCTTTTCGTTTACAGCATCCGGATTAGTAGCATTACTAGTTGTACTCTGTAAGAAAGCACCACCTGAGAAGAAAGGAGCACGACTGATGTAACCTACATTTGCAAATACATTATGATATTCGTTCAGATTATAGTTGGCACCACCTTTCACTGTATAGCCTATAAAATTCACCGTTTCCGATTCGGCATGCTGCTTGTCATAATAAAAGCGGTCATATCTCCAATATCCGGTATTGGAAATTGAACCTGCAAGAAACGCACTCAATTTATCTTTATTGTACTCAGCTTGTGCAAATACTCCTTCTGACATAGCATAGCCATCATAATCACGATATACCACATCTCCCACCTGTAATTTTTTCTTCACATATTCCGGAGTTCCTGCCAAGGCATTGTTCACCGCTTTCACCTTCTCTCGGCTTTCATCCAAGAAATATTTGCCGCCATACAAATCACTCAATTCATTAGTATGCGTACCTTTATAATAACGGAAATCTATACCTCCGTAAAAATCAATGTAATCACCAAATTTTGTCGTATATGTAGACAACAAACCATACCAGTTGTGTTCGTTGATACTTTTTGACATAGCCATCATAGAACCGTTATCACTGGCTTCATTCATATCATAAATCTGGTCATAAGCAAATGTACCGTCTGAATTTCGGAAATAAGTATTCAAGTTTCCTTTATAAGAGCCATACCACATATTACGATAAGTAGTACCATTGGCATCTTTCTTATATCCTTGTCCCGCATTACCATATCCGCGGCCAATGGAAACATATGCCGCTGTGCTCAATGATGATTTTTCATTAATTTGCCATTGATGGTTCAATGAAAGCTGCGGCTTGTGATATTCATTGTGCGAAGCAGACATACGCTCACCGTTAGGGCCGAATCCATAAGTAGGATTATAGCGATACGGACTCTTGTCACCCATATAATTTTTCACTGCCTGCCATCCTTTGATGCTTAAACCGTCTTTATTACTGCGCTGGTTATGCCATTGGGGTGATCCGAATGCAGTAAATGAAATCTGGTGTGCATCATTGATACGTTTGGCTATGTTTACAAAATAATTATAAGCAGAGAATTCGGTCCCTTGTATATATCCGTCTCCCCAAGTCTTTCCACCAAGTAAAGTCAATGCCCATCCATCTTTGGACATACCTGTAGAAACATGGAACAGAAGCTTGTTATAGCCGTCATTCCCCATTGCATAAGAGATAGAACCACCTTTTTTCTGATCAATGGTACGGGTAACAATATTGATAGAGCCACCTACCGAAGGAGCAGACACCTTCGAAGCGCCCAAACCTCGCTGAGTCTGCATGCTACGTGTCACATCCGACAGTCCTGCCCAGTTACTCCAGTACAAGCCTCCCCATTCCATATCATTCATTGGAATACCGTTTACCATAACAGCGATATTTTCGCTCTTGAAACCACGCATGTTGATTTTTGAATCACCGTATGCACCACCTTGCTTGGTAGCATATACACCCGGAGTTGATTTTAATATCTCAGGGAATTCCTGTGTACCTAATTTTTCTTCTATAAATTCCGGAGCCAAAGTTGTTACAGCCACCGGAGTCTTACGGGCTACAGCAATAGAAGAAGTTATCACAACATCCCCTAAAGTCTTTGCATCCAGTGATAAAGCAATAGTTCCCAAATCAACATTGCCCTTTTGAGTAACCTTCATTGTTTTGTCCTGATACCCCAAGTATTTAAACTCAAGAGTAGCCTTAGAAGAGGTAAGTTTCAACACAAAGTTACCGTCAATATCCGTTACAGTACCCAGTGTCGTACCGCTGACCGATACAGTGGCACCAATCAATGGCTCATTGTTCTCGGCATCTACTACTTTACCTTTTACTGTTCCTTGCGCAACAGCCGTAGCAGTGAAACAGATTGTCAGAACTGCCAACAGGAGGAAATGCTTTAGATGATTTCTCATAATTTTGTCTTTGATTTAAATTAATTAGTTAGTATTTCATTCCCAATAGGAAAGACAAAGATAAAAATTTAATTCATATAAATTGAATTTATATTAGATTATTTAAACGAAAAGGGTACTTTTTAGGCGGAATATGACAATTATGTTAAGAAAAGAACAAAAAGCCGCCTCAAAAGAGGGGAAAACTGTCCGGAAATTCCAGAGCAACTGCCACATATTACTGTAGAAAGAAGGGCAAATGGAAACCGCCGGAACTATTTTCAGCATACCTTATTCCCAAAGCCGTATCCACTGATCCGGACAAATCCGGCCCGCCCCTACGACAAAACGACAGGTCACTTTCATTCAGGCTCTCTCACTTTCAAAATGACAGAGCAAAAAGAAAACGAAAGAATGTGCATACAAAAAGAGGCGCACCTTCATGGGTACGCCTCTCTATCCTGTTCCTGTATTGTCTGATACAGGCTATTTCATTTAGTTAAAGATATAACGGACACTGAACTGTATGGAATACGTAGAATTGAAACTGTTCAGATTGGAATACGTATCAGTCAGTTTCTTTCCTCCGTTCTTCTGGAACTGGTAAGCGCCGCCCTTATAGCTCAACAAGGAAGTATTGTTCACCGTCTTATAAATTCCCCAGTCGCTGTTCAGCAAGTTCAGGAAGTTCTTGATATCCACTCCGAACTGCAAGGTATTGCGCTTGCCCCCTACATTGAGGAAGAAATCCTGATTGAACTTCAAATCCAGCTGATGATGCCAGGGCATGATGGCTCCTCCGCGTTCGGCATACTTGCCTTTACGGCCTTTCAGATAACTGTCCTCATTAATGTAAGCCCAGAAATCATCGCGCTGCTCCTTGGCAGAATAAGTCACCTCACCCGTCTTGCTGTCAGTATAATCGGCAAAGTTCCACTTATCCAGCGCCTCGCGGGATGCCGGAATGTACAGCAAGTTGTTTGAGCCGTAATCGCCTACAATATTTCCGGTGAATGTATAGGAATAACGGGCGGCGGAATATCCTCCGGCATAGCCCATGTTCATACCCTCATAAATCAAAGACAAGGAGGAAGCGAAATTCTTGGCGTATTTAATACGGTAAGCGGCGGAAGCCAGCACACGGTTGGGCGATACATACGTACCATAGCCGGTCTCCGTGTCATTATTTCCGTTGACAGAGTAACGGTTGTTGTAATAAGCCGAGTTCACCTGGTCGCCGATGCCGTCGCCATACGACTTGGCATAAGAACGGGTGTAGGAAGCGGAAAGATGCAGGCCGAAATCAAATGTCTTGGCCAGTGAGGCGGTGAGTGAGTAATAATAAGCGCTGTTTCCCGCATTGGTGATATAATAAGCATCCGTCTTGTTCGCATTGGAGTACTCAAACATTCTGCGGACATCACCCGGAGCTATCTCCTGCTCTCCTTTAAACTTACGTCCCAAATTAGTCACTGTAGCCGGATTGAACTCTTTACTGAAAATACCTTCCAACGTAAAGTCAATGTCTCCGGGAAGTTTTGCATCAAAAGCCAATGATGACTTCCAGGTGGCATTCATCTTCAAGTCGCGGTCAATGATGGTGGCTCCGGAAGGTGCGGCAGGATCGGTAGCCGCCGGAAGGTTCAAGTTAGGATCTTTCAACATATCAGCCACGCTGGTGTGGAAACTCGGTTGTCCGTACTTAGCGTCCTTCTGCTCGTTATAATAATAGGTGCTTTGTCCGCAATTGGCATTACCTACTGCCGAAACCAGCCATACGAACGGCAGACGGCCGATGAAGTAACCGCTACCGCCGCGCAATACATACTTACGCTCGCCTGTAAGGTCCCAGTTGAAGCCGATACGGGGGGAGGCGGTCAGCTGGTAGGATGAAGGCAACTGGTCTGTGGCGTAATGATATCCGTCAAAGTCAATCTGTGCGAAATTCTTGTTATAGTTGTTCTTCAGCTCCGGATAAATGGGCAGTTCGAAACGCACCCCGGCAGTCAGTCTGAAGTTGTCTGTGATATTCATCTGGTCCTGCAGATAGAAAGAAAGCTGCTGGTACTTCATGTTCGCCAGGAACTGGGAACCGTCCCCGGTGTTGGAATAAGTGACACCGAAAGCAGCCGGAGCTCTGTTGTTCACAAAATCATCCCAAGAGGAATAGACATAATAACCGCTACCCGCCTGCATGAATCCGTTCACTGCCTTATTGGACTCAAACTGGATACCGCCCATAAAGTTATGGATACCGCTGGAGAAATTGAATTCATCGGTAATGACAAAGGTCTTCACCTGGCGCAAGTTCCCTTCTGTAAAGGGGTCCGGGCCGAATGAGGCATACAGGGAGCCTTGGTCAAGAATATCCACCGTAGGGAATGTTCCACCTTCGTAAGTACGAGGTTCGTTCTGATAAGAATAAGTAAAACGCAAGGCGTTATTGATTGCGCCCCACTTTGAATTCCATTCGGAAGCTATGGAAGTGAAGTTCTGCTCTTGCATGTAGCGTGAGCTTTCAAAATACATACCGGCATTCGCTGTACGTCCCGAACTGCTCTTGCCCGCACTGCCGTCTACTCCGCCCGGATAAATGATTGAATCCTTAAACGGAGTGGTGGAAGAGGAAGGGTTGGAGGAATACTTGGAATGGGTATGGGTGAAACGGAAATTAATCTTGTTGTTGTTGTTGATGTTCCAGTCCAGACGCCCCATGATCTTATAAGAAGGAGTTTCCAAAGAGTATCCTTGATAACGTCCCGGATTGTAGTTGTATTTTTCCGACAGGTATTGGCTGATGTTGTTCATCCCCACAAAGGTACGGCCGCCTACCGTTGTGGTGTTCTCGAACGGACGGTGCACGATGCCGTTGGTGCTCCATTCGTCATTGGCGCCGCTACGCGCTATGCCCGACGGACCTGCCTGCACATTATCCTGATATTCGCCGTTCACGAAGAAGAATAACTTGTTTTTAATGATCGCACCTCCCAAAGAAGCTCCGTAGGTGGTACTGTGGTCACGGTTGCGGGTCAGCTCATAGTCCTCTACCTTATTACCGGTAAGGTGGGTATTGGAAGTATACATATAGGCCTGTCTCTTATACACATCTCCGAGCCCACGAGACAGGCAGAAATCTCGT
>ENA-OZKV01001116-OZKV01001116.1-human-gut-metagenome-genome-assembly--contig:-NODE-1116-length-10904-cov-4.245829_pt1 | contig 10904 bp, 9 predicted proteins | sample MGYA00244829_ERZ653770 | MGnify/ENA primary metagenome ERZ653770 (study PRJEB26926, sample SAMN06165244) | human gut metagenome | biome: ENVO:00009003; feature: ENVO:2100002; material: ENVO:00002003... | reverse complement strand
GAAATACCCCTCGGCACAGTAAATGGCACCACAGGGATTATGCGCCAGAACGCGATCCTTGGCCACCAGTGTTGTGACCATGGCATCCGAATACTTATAAAACATCGAGTCGTGTCCCACACAAAGTCCGACCTCAATGTTGAAATCGGTGTGCTGTTCGTTCAGAAGCTTTGCCTGTGCGATGGGGTTGCACATGGCCTCAAATTCGCCGGGGTGGATCTTGACCTCTTCCGGGATGCCCACTTCTTCCTTGGAGATGCCGCCGGTCTTGCAGATGACCGACACCACCTCAAACCCCTGCGCACGGAGCAGGTCGGCCACGATGCGGGCTTCCTTCCGCAGACCTTTGCAGAATGCAAGACCCAGCTTGTGGTAGCCCATCCGCTTGCAGAACTCCACCGTCTCCTTCAGGCGGGGCCATTGACAGTAGCCAAGCCCCTCAATGGCCGAACAGTTGACGTAGAAATCGTGATTCTCGGGCAGATCGTAGCCGGCGCGGGCAGCCTCCATCACTGAAGCATTCCGCATAGGGCAGTTTTTGGGCATCTTTTCTGGCGCGTTGTTGGCGCAGGCCAGAACTGTACAGTTCGCACAGGTATACACTGTCTTGTCCTCCCTGATCTTATAAATAATAGGTCAGCGCATCGTCCATGCTGCGCAGGATGTGCTTTTCCATTTCAGCCCGTGCGGCCAGCGCATCCCGTGCTTCCAGCGCCGCATATATCTTTTTATGCTCGCTCTGGGAGTTGAGGGCATAGTCCAACTCGCTCATTTCCACACCAACGGACAGACCGTTCCACAGCTCCGAGAGAAGATTGCGCATTTTTTCATTGCCGGAAGCTTCCCAGATCTCAAAATGGAAGGACTGGTTGTAGTCAGTATAATTTCCGGCCTGCTGAAGAGAAAGAGCCTCCTCCGCAGTATCCACGCAGTTTTTGATCTTGGACAGATCGGCATTGTTCTGGCAGCAGAGCATACAGGCGGTGCCTTCCAGCGCAGCGCGCAGCTGGTAGTGCTCCCGAATCGTTTTTTCCGTCACGCCCAGCACAATGGCACACTTGTTTTGCTTGACTTCCAGCAGACCGTCACGGGCAAGGATCTGAAAGGCCTCCCGCACCGGCGTGACCGACACGCCCAGTTCCTGTGCGGTGTTTTCCAGCGTGAGTTCTGCGCCCTCCGGGATGCTTTTTGAGATAATGGCTTTCCGCAAAGCGGAAGCTACCCGCTCGCGGGCGGGCAGCAGCTTAATGGGTTTCAGTCCCAGCATATTGACTCCTTATCGTTAAAATCAGATGCAACAGTTCTTCTTCATAGGTGTTCCATGCATCCAGCACATCAGGGGAACCCTGACGGTCCAGCATCAGCAGGCGGGCAAGCCGGTCGTTCACCGGCGCAGGACGTGCGCTCACGGCAAAGGCAATGTAGGTCTCCTGAATGCTCTCCAGCAGCTTGCGGTGCAGCGGATAGGGCAGGACGGTCCGCAGGGTACGGTGCTGCAGCATCTCGCCGCCTGCCAACATCGCATCCTGCGGCAGCGTACGCATGGCCTGCCGTTCCAGCTGCGCACCTAACGCCAGAATCTGCCGCAGGGCATCTTCGTTCAAATCAGCAGCTTTTACATGGTTGTTGGGCAGGCGGATGATAAGACCCTGATATTCAAGGATCATCAAGGCCTCCCGCACCGGCATCCGAGAGACACCGAGACTCTCTGCCAGTTCGTTCTGGGTCATTTCAGTGCCCGCCGGGATCTGCCCAGATAAAATGGCCTGCTGCAGGGCTTCCACCACACCGCCGTTTTTCTTCTGGATGCCGATATATTCCATAGAGTCCTCCGTGCAAATGTCTTTTTTATATTGTATCCAATTTTACAATAAAAAGCAAGACTTCCTTTATGAGAAACAAAAATACCCGGAAGATTCTTTATGAAAAATCTGCCGGATATAGACCGGATGCCCTTGGAGCGTTCCATTCTGAAAAATTGCAGGGCAAATGCAAGCTGTGTTAACTGTTATGTAACCTTGTCAATCAATGGTGGAAAGTTCCGGCTGTCCGTTTGCAGATCCATGAATTCGCTTTGTGATGCAGCCCTTTGCAGGTCTGCACCCGCCTACCACACAGCCGTTTCTACTGCCAAACCGGAACAACGCTCTTTTTGCTCTGCACAAAATCCTGCATCGTTTGGCGTAAAATTGGCGTATGGTGTAAAAATTGCTGGAAATCATTGCAAACAAAAAGCCCGAAACTTCTCGGTACATCAAGAAGTTTCAGGCTTTTCTTTGTTTAAATTGGAAATTTACTGCTCAATCGGCTTCATCGTGGGGACAGGTCAAGGAAGGCTCACAAATGGCTTTATTTCCCTTTACAAGCCTATCCATGCGGTTTCCTTTTTCCTGCTCCCGTACGTCACCCTACGCAACTCTCCACAACTTACCGGCAATTTGGTGTAAAAGTGGTGTAGTAGTTGGTGTAGTGGATTTCAGACCGAAATGCCCAATTTGCCGTTCAGATTTGCAAAGGAATGGGCTTTGGCTTCCTTGGTGGCTTCCGCGTAAATCTCCATCGTGGTGCTGATGTCCTTGTGACCCATGATGTCCTGAATGATCTTCAGGTTGGTCTCATTTTCGCACAGCCGGGTGCAGAACGTGTGCCGGAGATTATGGCAGGAGAAAGGCGGCAGCAGCTGCGGTTCCCGCTTTTCCTTTTCGGCCTTTTCCAGCTCGGCTTCGTTGTAGGCCACACTGATGCGCTTGATGGCGCGGTTGACCGTCTGCGGATTCTGCGGCTGGCCGAAGCGGTTCAGGAATACGAAGTCCGAGATTCCGTCGATTTCGTATTCGCATACCAGTTCCAGCTCCTGCTGGTTGGTGCGCTCCTGCTCCAGTGCCTTCCGCACTTCGGGCAAGATCGGAATTGCCCGCTTGCCTGCGGCAGTCTTGGGTGTGGACATGGTGAAATAGCAGCCACCGACCTCGTGGTCATGGTACACCAGATTGTGCTGGATGGTGATAAACCCACTCTCGAAGTCGATGTCACCCCAGCACAGGCCAACCGTTTCCGAGATGCGGCATCCGGTACCCAGCATGAAGGTGAACATCGGGAGCCAGTGCTGGAACTTCGGCGTTTTCTTGATGAAATTCAGAAACGCCTGCTGCTGGGGCAGGGTCAGAGCGTGTCGTTTGGGCGTTTCGTACTGGTGGGCGGCTTTAATGGCCGTCAGGACACCATCCGTGGGATTCACACGGATGTACTCATCGTCCACCGCCACCGCAAAGACCTGATGGAGAACATTCTGGATGGTTTCCAGCGTGTTCAACGCCATCTTGCCATTGCGGACGATGCCATTGTAGTAGCTGCGGATATCCGACTTGCGAATGTCCTTGAGCTTCATCATGCCGATCTCATCCCGGACGAACCGATTGTACATATAAACGTAATTGGCGAAGGTATGCTCTTTCAAGCCCACCTTGTTCTTACGCCACAGTTCAAACAGGTCATTCAGGGTCAGGCTGCACTCCGGGATGCGGAGGCCATCTGCCAAGTCGTGCTGGATCTTCTCTTCCTTTTCGCGCAGCCCCTCCAAGGTTGCATCATAGATGGTATGGCGTTTTCCGTTTTTCGCAGTCCAACGGTACATATACAGCCCGTCGCTCTTGCGGTAGACCTCGCCATCCTTCAAAACACGGCCTTTATTATCTTTACGTCTTTGCATATAAACTCTCCTTTTCATTCACAGAATGTTGAAAAGGAGCCTTACGCCATGAGTATACCATGACGCAAGACTCCCTGCAACATCAAACGGTCAATTTTTGAACCGCATCAGATCGAGAATGCCTTGTCCAGATATTCGTCCAGCTTACGGCGTTTGATCAGCCGTTTGGTTCCGTTCCAAAGGACGAACTTGCATTCATCGCTATCGGTCATTGACCGCAGTTTATTGATACCGATCCCAGAGTAAGCCGCCGCTTCCTCCAAGGTCAGATTACTCTTTTGCCAAATCGGAACTTGTCGGGACTTAGTCCCTCCATCTTGCTGACGCAAGACCGTTCCGTTGCTTAAAGTCCCCACTGGGGACTTCATTGCTTCGCAAACGCAAACTTCTTTCACTTGCACCTCCATATCCTTGTAACCGGGTGCCGGGGCAGAAAGTGCCAGCTTTCTGCCCCAAACGCTCCCGATGAGGTTCAGATTTCCGAGTGCCCCTCCTGTGTGCGGGGTTGTGCCGTTGGTTTGTTCGTCTGTTCTGCCTGCAAACGGCTCAGCAGTTGCAGAACGGAATCTCGTGCTTTCTCCTTGACCTGCTCCTTGCCCTTCTGTCGGACATCCGGCTTCAGCAGCTTCTCCTGCAAGCGGGTAGCGGTGGTTTGCATGGTTTTGAGAAACTTGTCCAGCACAGTGTCCAGACGGTGGGCGGCATATTCCCTCGTGGCTTTGGGAGCCTTGCGTTCTGGGGATAGCACCCACTTCTTCGTGTCCTCGATCATCCGCATATCTTCCTTGCGGGTCTCGGTGCGCACCACATCGGTCACGACCTCCACCGCCTTGTCATAGGCCGCAGCCGAAACATTTTCCAGCAGGGTCTCCATATCCGAAACTTTCAGGGTCAGTTCGTCCAGCTTGCTCTGCTGGGCGGCAAGCTGCTCCTTCTGCTTGGCAAGGATGAAGTCCTGCTTTTCGAGATACTTGCGGTTGCCGTACTCCGCTTCTTCCTCCAATTCCAGACCATGACGTTTGGCGATTTCAAACAGCATCTTCCGGCAGGCTGCATCGAAGGTGATTTTGCGGTTGTTGCGGCGGCTGAGGGGCTTGTCCGGGTCGGGCAGGTTGAAGCCCAACACTTCCAATGCCTTTTCCTGCTGGGGTGCCACCTCGCCGTACTTGTTCCCGCAGTCGAACACATGACGCTCGTGGATGTGGGGTGTGCTTTCGTCCAGATGCAGTGCCCAGTCCAAAACATGAACATGGTCTCCGAACCTTGCCTTGAACTCCTCGATAAACTCGGTGACGATATTCAGCAAGTCCTCTGCGGAAGCGTGTTCATCCAGCGTTCCAAGCTGGTAGATAGTTTCTTCTGGGCAGGTCTTGCGGCTGGACAGCAGGTCCGGAATGGAGCGGTTGCGTTCCGTATGCCGAATCTTGGCGTTGCGCTCGTTCTGACCTTCAATGAAGGTTGTGTACCGGCTCTCGTAGAACTGCCGTTCTACATCCGAAAAGGTCGCCGCCAGATCATCCGGGTCTTGTGGGGCGATAGTGGAGCGAAATCCGTGGAAGCAGTCCCAGTAGATGTTGCCCTTGGCTCGTTCCGGGTCAATGTGCTCACTGTTGGCAAGGTTGAAGCTGCGGTCATTGTGCTTGGGGTTATAGGTGCCGTGGATCCCGGCTCGTCCGTTGTGTCGCGTTAATTTCAGATAGACATCCCTCCGTTTCAACAGCTTGGCGGGGAGAACGCAGCAGCGAAGCTGCTGAATCTGCCGCCGTTTTGCGCCAGATAATACCCAGTAGGATATGACGCACAGCATCATATCACTGGGGCAAAGAGCTGCGCTCTCTGCACTCTTGCTCCGGGCAAGCTGACAGGCAAAGATTTGCGAATCCCCGCCCGTTAGCTCGTCCGGTTTTTTCAGTTGGCCAAATTGACCAACTGATTTTGCCTGTTCCCAAAATGGTAACAGGCAGATAGACGGTCTGATAACGGCCATCCCACCCTGATTCCCATTTTGGGGAATTGGGTAGGAGCTGGTAAGTGCCGCTTTCCGGCACTTAACGCTATGGAGTTGGTTGGTGGTCGTTTTGACCACCAACCAAAGCCCCTTATATGGCGCGTTTTCGGTCAATCGCTGCGTACGTGCGTACAGAGAAAGCCGACTGCTGTGTACGCACGTACGCAGCAAAACATCCAAATTCTCCTTTATAGGGGGTCATACTCGCCAACTGTTGGGAGTAAGGTCGGGCTGCACAAGGGCTTCAATGCCGACAAAGCCCCGGACACGCCGCCCGGACGAGTTGACGATGTTGTTGGTAGATTCCAGATTATACCTGCGCTGGTTGGCGATCAGCGCATCGCTGAACCCTCTGGCCTTGATCGCATTCAGGCTGTTCTCCTCGCACCACATCTTGTAGACCTCATACAGCTCTTTCGAGCTGGTGCAGGCATCCGCCTTCAGGCGGATGTAGCCCTCGGATTCGAGGAAATCGAACACATTGTTGTTGTCCCGCTTCACCAGTTCCCGGTTGCGCTTGGCACGGTCACTCTCGGTGAACTGGAAGCCATTCTTCACCAGCCGCTGCAAGCCCTCAAATGCCCACAGCAGGATGCCCTCGACCTCTGCCGCCATCTTCTCGGCAATGTCCGGGTCATCCACACGAGACAGGGGCTTATCCTTGGTGGTCAAGATGAGCTGACGACGATAGAAACCGTCCGAGCGGTCATACAATGCCTGCAAATCGCCATTGCTGAACGCCAGCAGGCGGGCGTACATCCAACCCTGATAGCTCTGCTTGCCCTTGCGCTCCAAGTCCATCTGCCCCTGTGCGGTCACGATGGACTTGACATAGTTGGTCTGGCGCAGGGCTTCCATCCGCATATCGTCGTCCACGCAGAGCAGGGTGTGCTCCAGGTCAGCACGGGCGAAGCGGTTCTCCGAGATCTTGCCGATGCTGCCATCCTTCATGTTGCAGCCGAACAGCCGGGACAGCACCACACCGATCTGCGACTTGCCCTCGCCGCCGTTGCCCTTGATGACCATCATGCGCTGGCCCTTATTGCTGGGAATCAGGCAGTAGCCGATGAACTCCTGCACGGTGGGGATGTCCTCCGGGTAGAGCAGGTCGGACAGAAACCGCAGCCAGTGGACGGGCTGGGCGGCTTTCGGGTCATACTTGACAGGCAGGCGGTTGCGCACGATCTCCGGCTTGCCCTCCTGAAAGGTACCGTCCAGATACAGGGTGCCGTTTGCCAGTGCGATGCGGTCGGTGACAGGCGGAAAGTCCTCCACCTGTGCCGCCAGTTTCAGCACGTCCACCACATTGGTGACCTTCTTGGCAAGGTTCGCCCCGACGTATTCACGCATCATCTCGAAGATCTCACACCGCAGGGGCATGGGGTCCACCATTCTGCCGTCCGGGGTGAAAAATGCGCCATTCGAGTAAAGCAGTTGGTGGATGCTCAGAAAATCGTCACAGAACAGGGATTCGTTGAAAAAACCTTTCTTGAACCATGCAGGGGTAAAATTACTCATAGGCATTCCATCCTTTCATTGGCGTTACGGAAAAACGATGTGCTCATTTTGAGTACATCGTTTTTCTCCGAAACTGAGAAATCAACGTCCTGCCGTTCTCCCTGCATGGATTTCCTGCCCCCTTCCGGCGGCGTTTTCCGGCTCTCCTTCTCAGGGTCATCGCCGGGTATCCCATGCAGACGGTCTTTCGATTTTCAAGGTGCAGTGCTGAATTTGGCAATAAAAAATCGCCACACAACAACCTGAACCTGACCATCCCTTCCAGGATGGCCTTGGTTCAGGTTCGTTATGTAGCGATAGAAAGTTAAAAACTTGCTCCGGCTCCTTCGGGAGCCGAGCTGGAACTCTAAGTAAATATGTTATATTAAATTGTTGGAATAGATTACCACAAAAATTGAGCCGTGTCAACAGGAATTTTTGAAAACAGGCTACTTTCGGCAGCTTGCAAGAAAAAATGATGGAAACTTTGGTAAAAAGAGAGGGCTGGATAGCTCGTTCTGTTTGCAACGGAATGCAAACTCGGAACTTTTCCGAGCAGAAAAACAACCGTCTGCTTCAAGTTGAGCTTGAAAACGGACGATCATTCTTGCAAAATGATTGTCAAATTTGGGAGGCGTTTTGAGCAGCCTCATAGTGCTAACAAAAGGTGTCTTCACACGTATATATATACCATTTTTGCGTTGCAAAATACTTGTTGGGGAACACCCAAGCCCTTGAACTGCATCCGATGGATGCAGGCTGTACATTTTTGCAAAACGTTCTTTCGGTGCTCCGTATGAAGCATGGAAAACGAACCCATTGAGGGACAAAAGCGTCAGGTAGGGTCGGCAGGCTCCCCGGCTTCGATTTTTCCAAGGTACCGCCACAGGGTCGTGCGGCTGATGCCCAGCTGCCGGGCGGCGGCGGCGCGGTTGCCGCCGTGGGCGGCTACCGTCTGCTGCACCACCTCGCCGATGATGCTTTCCAGCGTGCGGGAGGTGTCGGTGCTGATCACCGCCGCCGGGTGCGCCGCCGGGGCGCTGCGCAGGCTGCGCTCCTTGGAGAGCAGGTCTGCCACGCTGCTGCTGCGGATGTAGGGGCCGTTCGTCAGGGTGGCAAGGGAGCGCAGCAGGTTTTTGAACTGGGTGTAGTTGTTCGGCCACGGGTACTGCCGCAGCATCTCGATGGCGCGGGGCTCAAAGCCGGAGAGCTGCTTGCCCAGCTCCAGATTCAGGCTGTTCAGGTACAAACTGGAAAGGGACGGGATCTCGTCCGACCGGCTGCGCAGCGGGGGCAGCTCCAGCGTCAGTGCGCCCAGCCGCTCGATGAACCGGCGGGTGACCGGGGAGACCGGCTCTTCCGGGCGCACCGAGCGGGAGAACAGCAGCCGCACCCGGCGGGCAAGACCGGTCTCCTCGATGGCAGCCAGCAGTTCGGCGCTCCACTGTTCCGGGATAGCCTCAAAGTTCTGGAAGTAGACCGTGTTGCCGTTGGCGTTCAGGGGCGAGTTGTAGTGATTGAGCAGGAAATCCCAAGATTTATCGTTCATCAAAGCGCAGTTCGCCACCACGAGGGGGCGGTTTACCAGTGCGCTGTGCAGATAGAGGTAGCGGGCGATCTGCTCTTTGCCGGTGCCCGGCTCGCCGCAGATGAACAGGGGCTGGCGCACGGCGGCAAGGGCGTTGATCTCGGCGTCCTGCGTGCCCATGGCACCGCTCAGGCTGTAAAAGCTGTTGGAGAAAAGATACTCGCACTCGCCTTTGTTCAGCGACCGCAGCCCCGGGCGGCTGGAATGCAGCGGGATGCGGGAGGGCACGCAGTAGAACAGATACCGCTGCACATTGTTCATCAGCAGCACCTGTGCTGTGATGCTGTACAGCTGGCTGCGCTCGGTGTAGTAGAACTTTAAGCTGCCCGTGGCAGGGATCTCCCGCAGATGGGTCTGCAAACAGCGGTGCAGCTCCGGGGAGATGTCCTTCATATTGTTATAGTACAGGCTGCTGTCCGGCTCCATCACCACCACCCGGCCGCCCTGCTCCTGCGTGATGCTGCGCAGAAACAGGTTCTCCTGCCGCAGCTGGCCGAACCATGTGCTGATGTTCACCGCCTGATCGATGGCGCTGTGCAGGCTCTCGATGCCGGAGGTGATCAGGAAGGCGTCAAAGCCCATCTCCCGGGCAATGGTGTGGGTGACCATATCACAGACCACCATCCGGTAGCCGCCCTGCTTGAGCCGCTCCAAGGTGTGGCGCACCTCCTCGGCACTGCGGACGGTAAGGATGTCCAGATCAAAGTTCAGCAGGCTGCAAAGGGTGTGGGCGGGCTCAGTGATGCTGGGAAAGCCCACGATGGCGTACAGGCTGGTGTAGTTCTCTGCCAGTTTCATGGTGCGCAGCACATCATACACCGAGATATGGATATCCACCACCGGCAGGTCGGTCACCTGCCGGATCAGGGTGGCGGTGCCGCCGCGGGAGATGATGCAGTCGTAGCTGTTGGGGGCCATGCGCTGCACGATGGCCTGTCCTTCTTCCAGATCGCCGGTGTACACCTCCAGCTCAACGTTGGGGTAGGCCTGCGCCGCCTGCTCCATGGCGGTGCGCATTCCGTCGTAGGGGGCAATGCCCAGAATGCGGGTGTGAGTCTCGACCATAAAACGTCCCTCCGTGTTTCTCTTTGAAACTATTATAAACGGTCTGGTTCAAAAAGAAAACAGAACATAGTTTCAAAATAGAACGTTTTTGCCAACAAAACAAAAAGAAAATTGAAAACGTGCTAAAATGAAACGATTTTCCCGCTTGCGCCGGGTGCATTCCCGCGGCGGATACGGCATAATGAAAGCACAAAAACAAGTGAGGGGGCACGAACAATGCTTCGCCTGCTGATGATTGCAGATGATTTTACGGGTGCGCTGGATACCGGCGTACAGCTTGCGGCACATGGCATCCCCACACAGGTCGTGGTGGGTCAGGCAGACCTTTCCGCCTGCAGCAGCACCGTGCTGGTGGTGGATACCGAAACGCGGCATCTGCCCGCCGCAAAGGCTGCAAAGGCCGTTGAAGAGCTGGCCCGCAGCGCGGTGGAAAACGGCGTGGGCTGCATCTATAAAAAGACGGATTCCGCCCTGCGCGGCAACATCGGCGCAGAGCTTGCCGCCCTACTCAAAGCAAGCGGCGCACGCAATTTGCCCTTTCTGCCGGCCTTCCCGCAGATCGGACGCACCACAAAAAAGGGCGTCCACTACATCGACGGTGTGCCGGTGAACGAAAGCCCCTTCGGCATCGACCCCTTCGAACCGGTGCGCTGCGCCGAGGTGACAAAGCTGATCCATTTGCAGACTGAGATCCCCGCACAGAACCTGTGCCCCGGCGAGACGGCAGCGGACAAGACCGGAATTCTGGTGTATGACGCTGCAACCGCCGCAGATCTGGAAACCGCCGGGCGACAGCTGTTCCAGAATGGAACACCCCCGGTGCTGGCAGGCTGCGCAGGCTTTGCCGCCTTTCTGCCGGAGCTGCTGGGGCTTTCGGACGGCAGCGTGGTCGAGACCCCGCAGCTGGACCCCCGGCTGCTGGTGCTCTGCGGCAGCGTGAACCCCATCACCCTGCGGCAGATGGACACCGCCGAAAAGGCAGGCTTTGCCCGCCTGCGGCTGACCCCCCGGCAGAAGCTGGAGCCCGGCTACTGGGC
>ENA-OZKV01001105-OZKV01001105.1-human-gut-metagenome-genome-assembly--contig:-NODE-1105-length-11033-cov-6.195118_pt1 | contig 11033 bp, 6 predicted proteins | sample MGYA00244829_ERZ653770 | MGnify/ENA primary metagenome ERZ653770 (study PRJEB26926, sample SAMN06165244) | human gut metagenome | biome: ENVO:00009003; feature: ENVO:2100002; material: ENVO:00002003... | reverse complement strand
GAGATTTCTGCCTGTCTCGTGGGCTCGGAGATGTGTATAAGAGACAGGATATATTGCCCCATTGCAGCGCACAAAGCTCTCCAATACGAACACCCGTGAACAGCGTCAGCAGCACGCCGAACTTGCAGGTGTCCATATCATCCAGAAGATAAGAAACGAAACGCGTCTGCTCTTCGCGGGACAGCACTCGCATTTCCTTTTTCCCCGGCTTGGGGTAATTGATCTCGATAGCCGGGAATCCTCCGGTGAAAAATGTCGCGGTGTATTTCAGGATACCGTGCAGAACGACAAGCACATCATGCACAGTCTTCGGAGCCAGCTCATCCTCGAAAAGCAGCTCCTCTGTGAAGTCGTCGATCAGGCCGGTCGTCATGCCCATGGGGAAGCAGCCGCCGAGCTTCGGCTTGATGTGCTTCCGCAGAGCGGTATCATATTTAATATAGGTAGACTCCTTCACTTTGGGCTTTCGCATACGCAGCCATTCGTCACAGTAGAACGAAAAGCGATGCCGGGAGTTCGTGCTGGGAATTGGCTTCCCATTGACCAGCGCCGCTTTGCACTTGGTCACTTTTTCCTTGGCCTCCCGATAAGTCTTGCCATAGCAGAAGCCGTACTTGATTTTGCCGGAAAGCTCGTATCCTTTGATATAGCGTGCTTCCCATCTGCCGTCCTTGCGTTTGAAAATGTTTTCGCCTTTTGCCATCTTGAGAACCTCCTAATTTTTTGAAAACGTTGTGGCAACACACATTCTACCAACAGCACCAAGCTGTTCCAGACTGCGCATTTGACTGCGATAAACCGTCAGTCGAACGTGTCAGCAGCAGGAATCGGGCACATATTTGCAGGTTCACACCCGTGCCCCGATTTCTTTTTTCAAAAACTGCCGCGAATTCACCTCTTCCTATTGATTTTTATCGAGCTTAGTGCTATAATCTGATATGAATATTATAGGGCGTAAGGGTCATGGAGTGATGAACTCCACGAAATAAGAAGCTGCGTCTGAGACGTTACACTTGGCAAGCAATGCCTGCGTTTATACAAACTTGACGAACAGGGAGATTTCCGTCACCGGAAATCTCCCTTTGCTTGTTGGGGCGAAGCTCCCCAAACCCCTGATTGATCGAACGATTCCCGTTCGGCTGCGCCCTGCAAAGCAGCGCTATTTTTCCTGTTGATGCTCTCTTGTCTGCCGCTGGTCGTCGGCATCCGTGCGCAGGAGCATCTCGGCGTTGGCCTTATAAATCTGGAGCCGCTTCGCTTCGTCACGAGCCTTGGAAAGCTCTGCATAATCAAGCTTCTTCTGCACGAGCAGATCGGAATATTCCGCTTGCAGGCTCTTGACGGTGGGCAGCTTTTTCAGCGCCAGATCGTCAAACGCCTTCTTCGCTGCCTTGTGGATGAGGATGTCGCTCTCGTGCGCATCGTAATATTTTCTGGAATACCCGGCCTTGCGATAAGCGGTGTAGATATCTCTGGTTTTGGCATAGTTGATGATGTGCGTTTTCAAAACGGCGATCTCTGCCATGCGGCTCTCTGCCGCCTTTATTTTTGCCGTCAGTTCCTTCGTCCTGCTGCTTGCAGCATCCGCATAATCGGCCAGCGCATCGAAATCCGCGAAATCATGCTTCTGGATGAACAGCAGCGTTTCAGCCATGGTTTTCAGCTTCACAACTTTCAGCTTCTGGTCGTATGCAGCACCTTTGCCGTTGCCGATTTTGGCCTCAATCTGTGAAATCAGCGTCGGTCTCGACACCTTGGAAGGATACCTCTTTTTCCTGCGCGGCGTATGCACCCGCGTGCCGAGGATCACAGCCCGCAGCTCTTCTTCCGAGTAACCTTCGCCCAGCGAACGGAGACGGATATTCTGCGGCTGACCGTCCCGCATGAAGGTGACATGCTTGCCGCGCTTTACGGTATAACCGGCTTCCTCCACCAGCGTCAGAAACACCTCGAAATTTTCCGGCTTCTTCGCAAGCGCCGCGTCAATGGCGGCACGCAGCAGATCGCGCTGACAGGGCTTTGCATTGCTACCCAGCCATTTGTTGTAGCTCTTGCCGTGCGGCTTTGGATTCTCAATCACAGACAGCCGGTGCTCCATACAGACAAGATCGCTGAGCTTCCGGACAGCTTCGGTGCTGCCCCAGAAGTTGCGAAATTTCCGCGTGCAGTCCAGCGTAGTGGAGTTCCAAATAATGTGATTATGGATATGCTTTTTGTCGGTGTGGGTACAGACGATAAAGGCATGGTCGCCCTTCGTGAAGCGCCTGGCAAATTCATAGCCGAGTTGGTTGGCTTCCTCCGGTGTGACCTCGCCCGGTTTGAAGGATTGCCGGATCTGATACGCGATCACATCGCTGGCCTGCTCCCGGCCGGTGAGCTGCCGGTACTGGCGCTTGGATAAGAGAAATTCGCTGTCTGCCGTCTTTGCATCACAGGCATAGGCAGAGATATATTCGCCGTCTTCCGTCTTATCCGGATTCTTTGCGTAGTCTGTCCGCTCCGTCAGACATTGGGCAATGGTCTTGCCCTTGTTGACGTGCATGGGAATGATTCGCGTGGTCGCCACGAGCAAGCCCCCTTTGCAAAAATAGCGCGAGAGTTTTCACCCTCCCGCGCTATGCGTTACCAATATACTTTTTCTTTCATCCAGTCCCGCAGCAGATGAAGCTGTGCAACAAGCCACGCACCGAGCATGGGCAGACCGTAGGGCGAAAGCAGAAACGCCGCTACAAGCTCGATCACACCGTTTTTTACATTGTGGTCGATGAAACTGAAAACGCTCACAAGGACGAGAAGCACAGACAGGATATTCAGCAGCACGGCGGAAATATGCAGGGTCAGCGTGCAGAGCCAGATCAGGAACGCGAGGACAAGCATGACCGGAGCCAGCAAGATTTTCAGAATGAACTTCATATTTTCATCAACTCCTTCGCCTACATATTACAATTTAATAGGAGCGGAGGCAAGGATGCCGCAGAGAGGGACAGCATTGGAGCCGCGCTCCATTATTTGATGCCTGCAAGCTTTACCAGTATCCCATTCGCCATGTCCCAAAGCTGCTCCTGATTTTGGACGACCTGCTCCAAATCTGTATCATAGACGCGCCCGGATTCATTCATCCGCCGCGCAATCTGATTGATGTTGTTGCTGGCATAGCGAAGAAGTGATACCATTTCTTTCAGCTCCGGCAGCTCCAACCGGACAATCATGCCGTCAATGGCGATGCGGCGCAGATAGGCGCTGAGATTGGTCATGCCCGCCTGCGTCATTTTTTCTTCGATCATGCTCTTCTCCGCTTTGGATACCCAGAAGATGATCTGCACATTTCTGTTTCTGGCCATGGTCATCGCTCCTGTCCCGGCAGCTTTTTCTCTGCGGTCTTTGCCTGAATCGCCGTCTTATTTTTCTGAATTTTCTCAAGCACAGATGGGCGCTTTTCCGGCGCAGCTTTTTCTTTTGCCAGCTCCTCGCGCACACGAGAGACAAGCAGATTGACAAGGCCGGGATTGACCTGCGATACGAGAAAATACCGGCTACGTTCATGCCCCCATTCGTCGGCATCGGTACAGACCGGAATCGTTTGCGCCCAGGCTTTATTATCTCGGCTGATTCGTCCGTCGTGGTCAAACGCACGCACGGTATTGGCAAGCACATACGCCACACGCTCCATGCCGAACTGCGCTGCGACCTGTGCAGATGCCTTGCCTGCGTCGAGGCAGTAGTCGTGGTAGCTTTCATGGATTGCAGTTTCCAGTGCGTCCCGGCAGGCCATGTTCACGCGAAAGGATTCCCGGTAAGCGGGCAGCTCATCATGCTCAATGGCATACTCTGCGCTCTGCTTATAGACAGGGATATTTGCGGTTTCAGAAGAAATTTTTTGGATATCATTACGTTCCATAATCGTCCTCCTTGTAATCTTGATTTGTACTCGTTCTTTCCGTATAATAAGAAAAACGGTGGTGGTAAAATGGCAAACAACGATCAGCTCTGGCAGGAAGCAAAGAAGCGCTGCCGACTGGATGATGAAGATATCGCCCTTGCCAAACGGCTGGGGCTGAATCCGCGCAGCCTTATCAAGAACATTCCCAGCAAAAGCGAGCCGTGGAAGACTCCCGTCAAAGACTGGCTCCATGAGATAGAGGCAAAGCGCAGCAAAAAGGCAGAGCAGAAGCAGCGCCGCCGCGAGAAAGAGGCAAAGGTGCAGGATAGCGCCGACAAGGAAAAGTAATTCCTCGTCGGCACTGTTTTGTTATCTGCTTTCCTGCTCCCGCTGCTTTTCGGGCGTGTCTTGCGTCTGGCGCATCGGTGTGTTTTTCAGCCGTGCCAGTACGGAGGGGCGTTCTGCTTTTGCAGAGATCGCAGCATCATCCGCCAACTGCTCCATGGGCGTGCGCTCGTCGATGTTCAGCTCGGCGTTGAGTTCTGCAAGCCGTGCAGATTTTACGCGCAGCTCTTCCTCTTGCGGGAAGGGCTTACCCAGCTCTGCCTTTGCAGCTTCCATCTGTGCGGTCATCGCGTCCAGCGTGTTTCTGACATTCTGCAATCTGTCCGGCATGGCGTTCAAAACGTTATCGATACGAGTGAGGTTGCCGCGTGCATCCTTGCCCAGCGTCACGCGATGGGTCATCTGCCCTTTGAGCGTCAGAACATAGTCCTTGCCGAAATCCTCCAGCGTGAGGGACATCTGGAATCCGCGGTAAGTGCCGATGGGCACTGGCTCCATACCCCGCACATCCTTGAACGCTTCGAGCAGCGCCGCACCGGCGTTGTCCTTATCCGTAAGATTATCGTTTTTGACCGTCATACCGGCAAACCCGTCCTCCGGATGTGGATGCGCCGCCAGCGTTTTCATGTCTGCCTCAAGGCCGGAAATAAAGCCTCTGGACTTTTCAATGTCCTCCGGGAATTTCTTCAAAAGACTGTCCTCCAGCTTGTATTGCTGGCTCTGGTGACTGGCCTTCATCAGCTTCAATCTCGCAACGTCCACATCCAAATCCATCTTCTCTTTGATTCTCTCGTCTCCGGCACACAGCGCCTTGATCTCCGCGTAGGAAAGGGCCGTTTCGTCCACATCCTCGCAGGAGCGAACCGGAGATTTTGAGGTCATGATCTGGGAAATGAATTTCTGTTTATTCTCCACTGTCTGCCACAGATAGGCGTCAAATGTGGATTCGGTGACGTAACGGTAAATGTGGACTTCCTTGTTGCGATTGCCCTGGCGGATGATGCGGCCGCTGCGCTGCTCCAAATCACCGGGACGCCACGGGCAGTCGAGATCATGGAGCGCCACGAGCCTGTCTTGAACGTTCATACCGGCACCCATCTTGAAGGTGCTGCCCATAAGCACACGCACCTGACCGGCGCGCACTTTTGCGAACAGCTCTTTCTTTCGCGCTTCGGTATTCGCTTCATGGATGAACGCGATCTGCTCACGGGGGATGCTGCGGGCAACGAGCTTTTCCCGGATGTCGTCGTAAATCGTGAACGCCGGTTCTTCGGCTGCATCCTGCCCAACGGCAGCTTCCAGCGCGTGAAGCTCCGGGCTGTCGAGATTCCCGCCTGCGGCTTTTGCCGCTCTGGATGCAGGCATTGCCGCTTTCGGTGTGGAGAGGTCGCAGAAGACGAGCTGGGTGAGCTTATCTGCCTGTCCGTCCTTCCAGACGGAATAGATATTGTCCACGCACATATTGACCTTGCTGCCTGCCTCATCAGGCAGATCGGGATTGATGACGCGCTGGTCAAGCCCCAGCTTGCGCCCGTCCGACGTAATCTTGAGCATATTGTCGGTGCTTGCGTCCACGATTCCCGCATGGACTTTAGCGGCACGCTCGGAAAGCTCCTGCACCATGCCTTTCTGAATCTCTGTCGGCTGTGCCACGACGTTGTGATAGATGGGCGTCGGCGTGGGCAGATGAAGCTGATCCGCCGTCTTGATGTCGGCGGCTTCCTTGAATAGCTGCATCAGCTCCGGGAGGTTAAAGAATTTTGAAAACCGGGTACGCGCCCGGTAGCCGGTGCCCTCCGGGGCAAGCTCAATGGCCGTTGCAGTCTCACCAAAGGTAGAAGCCCAGCAGTCAAAATGCGTCAGGTGTTTTCTCTGGAGCATGTCGTGCTGGAGATAGCGCATCATGGTGTACAGTTCCGTCATGGAGTTTGACACCGGCGTGCCAGTCGCAAACACAATACCCTTGTTGCCGGTGATCTCATCAATATACCGGCATTTCAGGAGCATATCCGAAGACTTCTGCGCATCGGAGGTGGAAAGACCGGCAACATTGCGCATTTTTGTATAGAGGAACAGATTCTTGAACGCGTGGGCTTCGTCTACATAGAGCCGGTCTACGCCGAGCTGCTCGAAGGTGATGACATCATCCTTTCGGCTGGTATCCTGTAATTTCTTGAGCTTCACTTCGAGGCTCTTTTTCGTTTTTTCCAGACTCTTGATGGTGAACCGCTCGGCATTGTTTGCCCTTAGCTCCATCAGGCCGTCTTCAATTTCATAAATCTGCTCTTGCAGCATCCGCTCCTGCCGTTCTCTGGAGACCGGAATACGCTCAAACTGGCTGTGTCCGATGATGACGGCATCATAATCGCCGGTGGCGATGCGGGCGCAGAACTTTTTGCGGTTTCTCGGCTCAAAGTCCTTTTTGGTAACGGCGAGGATATTGGCAGAGGGGTACAGACGCAGGAACTCCGACGCCCACTGCTCGATCAGGTGATTGGGCACCACAAACATGGGCTTGTGGCAAAGACCGAGGCGCTTGCTCTCCATCGCTGCCGCGACCATCTCGAAGGTCTTGCCCGCGCCGACTTCGTGCGCAAGGAGCGTGTTGCCGCCATACAGAATGTGAGCAACGGCATTTAGCTGATGTTCCCGAAGCTGTATCTCCGGATTCATGCCGGAGAACGTAATATGCTGTCCGTTGTACTCGCGCGGACGGGTGGAATTGAAAAGCTCGTTGTACCTCTGAACCAGATCGTGCCGCCGCGTCGGGTCTTTCCATATCCATTCCTGAAAAGCGTCCTTGATGGCCTGCTGCTTCTGCTGGGCAAGCGTGGTCTCCTTGGAGTTGAGCACGCGCTTCTCTCTGCCGTCTGCATCCTCAATGGTGTCGTAAATGCGCACGTCGCGCAGATTCAGCGTGTCCTCCAGAATCTTGTAGGCATTGGCGCGTTCCGTGCCGTAGGTCATGTTGGCGTTGATGTCGCTGCGGCCTACGACGCTCTTGCCGGTGATATTCCATTCCGCGCTGAAATCCGAATAGTTGACATCAATGCTCCGGCGCACATAGAAAGCAGGCTCCAACAGCTCAAACATGAACTGCCTGATATACTCTTTGTCGATCCACGTTGCGCCGAGGCGTACTTCAATTTCCGAAGCATCCAGATCCTTGGGCTGCGCCTGTTCCAAAGCCGCAGCATTGGCGGCGTAGTTCGCAAGGCCGTCTTTGGGGAATCCGGGCGCGGCGTAGCTGCGGGCAATGCGCAGCTTCTCACGGACATCGCCGGAGAGATATTCATCCGCTGTCTGCCATTCACGCTCCACGGGGTCAAAGAAGATAACGCCGCTCAGCTCATTGACCAGCTTGTCCTGACTTTTGCCGGAGAGCTGAGCCATATAGTCCATGTCCACGCAGGCTTTTTCCGAGATGGACAGCGCCAGCGCCTCCGATGCCGTATCCACGGACGTGATGGCCTCATGGGGACGGATCGTGCGCTTTGTGAAAATGTCTGCCTTGCGCTTGAGGTTGTTTTCTTCATCCAGCACCTCCAGAGAGCAGAGCAGGAAGTATGAGCTGTCATCCGAAAATGCCAGATTGTTGGCGCGAGCGTTGATAAGGCCGTATTTCACCGTGAAAGAATCATAGAGGGTATCCAGCTCCCGCTGTGTCTGTTGGATCGCTTCATCGGAGACGAAGCCGTCCATCTGCTGCCCGATGAGCTTCTGTACGCAGTCCCGGAGCTGCACCATGCCCTTGACGCGCTCTTTTGCCGTTGCGTTCAGGTCAGGCTTGACCATGACGCTGTTTTCCCGGTAATACACCTCACCGTCCACGATGGTGTAGGAGAAGTTTTTCACATTGGGGTCTGCGGGAATCGACGTGCCGATCTTCTCGTTTTCACCGAGGTCTGGCAGCTCTGCCTCCTGATATTTACCGCCGATTTTCTGCACCGCTTCATGGAGCAGCGCTCCCAAATCTGCACCGTCTATGGGGCTGACGGTATAATCCTGCTTGCCGTACTGCGTACTCTCCGAAGATGGGGTTCCGAGCACCATTTCCGGATGCTCTGCGAAGTAGCTGTTGATGGCAAAGCCGTTTTCGGACTGCCCAAGGTGAATCCAGTCCTCGTCGATCTCAATGGGACGGTCACGCTTTTGGAGAAAGAGAATATCCGAAACCACATCCGTACCGGCGTTGGCGCGGAACGCATTGTTGGGCAGACGAATGGCACCCAGCAGCTCCGCCCGCTGCGCGATGTACCTGCGGACTTCGGGTGATTGCTTGTCCATCGTGTAGCGGGAGGTCACAAACGCGATCACGCCGCCCGGACGCACTTGGTCGAGGGTTTTGGCAAAGAAGTAGTCGTGAATGGAAAAACCGAGCTTGTTATAAGCCCGGTCATCTACCTGATATTGTCCGAACGGGACGTTGCCCACGGCGAGGTCATAGAAGTCTTTTCTGTCCGTTGTCTCAAAGCCCGCGATGGTAATGTCCGCCTTGGGATAAAGCTGCTTGGCAATACGTCCGGTGATGCTGTCCAGTTCCACGCCGTAGAGCTTGCTGCCCTGCATCTGCTCCGGCAGCAGACCAAAAAAGTTGCCAACGCCCATAGACGGCTCCAGAATGTTACCGCTCTGGAAGCCCATATTGCCGACCGCTTCATAGATCGCCTTGATGACGGTGGGGCTGGTGTAGTGGGCGTTCAGCGTGGACGCTCTGGCCGCAGCGTATTCCTCCGGGGAGAGTGTGGCGTACAGCTCTGCAAACTCGTCCGACCAGTTTGGCTTATTCTCGTCGAAGGCATCCGCAAGACCGCCCCAGCCCACATAGCGGGAGAGGATTTCCTGCTGTTCCGGGCTGGCCTGTAAGCCCTCAAACTCCAGCTCTTGCAGGAGGTGGATAGCCGCCATATTTGCCCGAAACTTTGCTTTTGCGCCGCCGACGCCGAGGGCATCATCGGTGATGTGGAAATTCTGCGCGTCGCGGTGGCTTGCCGCCTTGAAGTCAGCGTAAGCGGCCTGCTCCGCAGCGGCAACGCTGGGAAAGCCCTGCCACTCGCCGTCAATGGGGATGGATACCGCAGGACGGTGTGCGGGAGGCTCGTCGATCTCGGCCTGTGAGATGGCATCATCAAAATCAGGCACGAACTCGCCCATTTCCGAAAGTGCCGCGCGCCCTTCCTGCTCCAGAATCAGAGCTTCTTCCTCGCTCATGGCAGGCGGTTCAGGCTTGGCGGGTTCCGCAGAGGGCGGGTCATGCTCCGGTTCCGGGATGTGCAGCGTTTGGATTTCTATGTCGTAGGGCAAGTGCGTTTTCTCGGCAGGATAGAACGCGACGGGTTTGGTGACAGGCTGCGGCTGCTCCCGTTCCTGCTCTTCAACAAACGAGCGTATAAACGCAATGTGTTCAGCGCGGAAGATGGGAAAGCCCTGCCTGTTTTGAAAAGTCACATCGCGCAGAGATACTTCATCTGCGCCGAAATTCACGCTGTCAATGACAAACTTCCGTCCGTCGATCTCCAGCTCCATGCCAATGGGGATATACTCCTTGGCATCGGCCTCGTTGATAACATCATAGCCGTCGGTTTCATTTGGCTGCGCAAACACGAAGCTGTGTCCATGCTCCAGCAGACGCTTTGCGGCGCTTGCCCATTGTCCAAAATCATAGCCGGTCACAGCGGTTTCGCCCATACCGGGAATATCGCGTTGCAGCAGGCGGCGATTCAAAGCGCTGGCGGCTCGTTCTGCATCCGCGCCATAAAAAAGCAGCCGTTCTCCGACACGGACACCGATGAGCTTTTCGGGATGCTCTGCACGAAGTGCCTGATATGCCGAAATATTCGGCGCAAGCTCACGACCCTGATCTGCAATTCGTGTGAGGACAGCAGAAACCGGTTCGGTTCTGTGTTCCGGATCGTGATTGCTCTCGCTGGAGGATGAAACGACGCTGAGATGCGCGACAGTTTCATCTGCGGAATCAACATTATAGAGCTTACCATCAATTTCCACGCGCTGCCCCATAAGGTTTTGAACCGCTTGCGGCGTCTCCGGGGTTGGCTGTTCTGTGTGCTGCGCCGCAATGACGCGCTGCGGCTCCGGTTCAGAAACCTCGAAATATCTGGTGTCGAGGTAGCGTTCAAAGGAATTGCGGTCGATGCTGACAGGTTCCTGTCCGGGTACGTTCGGTAACGTGTGCCAGACGTGATCTTCATCTACACGCGCGATAACGCCGACTGCTGCTATGTGGTCTAACTCTATGGATGAAATGCGATCTCCAATATGATAAGTATAGCCAAGCGGTGTTGTAAACGCCGGAGGGGATAGCTCAATTCCCATATCCCGTTTGATGCCATCCAAGTAAGCAATGGCGTTATTCTGTTCTGCAAAGCGGAGCGTTTGTTCCCCATCTCCGCAGAACCGTTCCAACACCTCATCCCAAATGCCGGTAATTCCGCCCTCGCCGGGATGCAGACGAATGGAGTATCGGTCAGGTGAAAATAACCGCAGTCGCTCATTCTCATCGTAAAATTTATTCTCGCGGATGAGCTGTGCCAACCGCCGCTGTACCTGCGCCCATGTGAGCGTCACCGGCTCGGCGTTTCCTACATGGATATACATGGGAGTTTTGCTATCTTCCCAGCCATATTTTGCAGCCAGCCATGCGGCGGTGCTGCGTTCTCGCCCATGCGCCTGCATATATAGTGCGACTTCCTGCTTGCCCTTTAGGTTGTTGTGCCAATCCAGAAGCGCGTTGTCAATGTCCTCCTGTGTGATCTGATAGGGAGCTGTCTCTTATACACATCTCCGAGCC
>ENA-OZKV01001104-OZKV01001104.1-human-gut-metagenome-genome-assembly--contig:-NODE-1104-length-11048-cov-3.433731_pt1 | contig 11048 bp, 9 predicted proteins | sample MGYA00244829_ERZ653770 | MGnify/ENA primary metagenome ERZ653770 (study PRJEB26926, sample SAMN06165244) | human gut metagenome | biome: ENVO:00009003; feature: ENVO:2100002; material: ENVO:00002003... | reverse complement strand
AGATGTGTATAAGAGACAGCTGCTGATGTCTTCCCTTCCGCCGTCCATTTCAGAATTTCTTTTTCGCGCTTGCTGAAATTCATCTCTGGCGTCATCACTATTTCATCATTTAAACGCATCAGAGCCATCAGACTTTCGCGCACCAGTAACTGCATTTTTAATTGCAGTTCATCACTAAGAATGGGTATTTCGCGCGTGCTGCAACGGGAAAAGGACAAAAAGCCCAGCGCCCGATTTGGCAGCATTAAATACTGAGTGACACCGCGGCGTAAACCATGCGCGCGCGCGGCTTCCCATAACGGCTGAGCTTCGCTGAATAAGTCATCATTCCACATTAAATGGCCCTGACTAAAGTTTTCAGGGTTCAGCACCGGATCAATTGCGAGAAAATTTTTTGCCTGATAATAACTAACCCACGACTCAGGGTAATTGGTGTAGAAAGCCACTTTAGGTCGCGTGAATGGTACCGGGTGGCGAACACATAACGAATAGTAATCGTACTCCAGCTGCTGAGCCTGAAGCTCTATTTCATGGTAGACCTCTTCTGCGGCCTCCATCCTCTGAAAACGCAACAGCATCGTGCGACGCCAGCTGAAAAAATCCGTATCCTGCATAGTAAACCGCAACGCCCCTGAGAGTGAGTATCATTTATAATGATAATTCAAACTATCACATAAATAAGATTTATATATAATTTATATTATTCAGGCAATGAATTACTTTTGCAAGCCATCGCATTCTCTTATGTTATTAATGAGTTATGCTGATTTGTTAAGCACTTTTATTACGCTTGAAATGGCGTCCCGCCCCGACAGGTGAATCGTCGGGGCTGATTTTTTCTTATTATTGCAGCAGAAACTTCTCGAGGAACTGGCGGGTGCGAGGCTGCTGAGGATCGGCAAATAACGCTTTTGCTGCCCCCTGCTCGACTATCCGCCCCTGGTCCATAAAGATCGCCCGGTCCGCAACATCCCGGGCAAAGCTCATTTCGTGCGTCACAATCACCATCGTGCGCTTTTCCTGCGCCAGCTGACGGATGGTGTTCAGGACTTCGCCCACCAGCTCTGGATCCAGCGCCGACGTTGGCTCGTCAAACAAAATCACCTCAGGACGCATAGCCAGCGCTCGCGCAATCGCGACACGCTGCTGTTGACCGCCAGACAAACGACGTGGATAGCTGGTTTCTTTACCTGCCAGCCCAACTTTCGCCAGCAGCTCGCGAGCGCGCGCCGTGGCCTCTTCTTTTGGTTCGCCTTTGACGATCACCGGCCCTTCAATAATGTTTTCCAGCACCGTACGATGCGGAAACAAATTAAAGTTCTGGAAGACAAACCCGACGTGCTGACGCAACTGGCGAATCAGCGATTTTTGCTGACTTAATGAACGTGCCGTATCAATGGTGATATCGCCAACGGTGATGGTTCCCGCTTCCGGTTGTTCCAGCAGATTTATGCTGCGTAGCAACGTGGTTTTGCCGGAACCACTCGGACCGATAATTGCCACCACTTCGCCAGGCTTCACCTCAAGGTCGATACCGTGCAGCACCGTCTGACCGTGGAATTTTTTCACCAGGTTTTTAACTTCAATGGCACTCATTTTGGTTCTCTCTCCTGGCGATTAAGTTGATTCTCAAAATGGTTCTGCAACGTCGATAACACTGTCGCCATGATCCAGTAGATGAGCGAAGCCGCCAGGTACATGGTGAACACTTCCAGCGTGCGTGAGGTAATCAACTGCGCCTGACGGAACAGCTCCGGCACCTGGATTGTCGCGGCCAGCGACGTATCTTTTACCAGGCTGATAAAGCTGTTCGACAGCGGCGGCAACGCCACCCGCGCCGCCTGTGGCAAAATCGCGCGACGCATGGTCTGCCACGGCGTCATACCAATACTGGCAGCAGCTTCCCACTGACCTTTATCAATAGAAGAAATGGCGGCGCGCAGCGTTTCGGCAGCATAGGCGGCAGTGTTTAGCGACAGACCAATCATTGCTGACGGAATGGGATCTAGTTCGATGCCAAACTGCGGCAGGCCGTAATAGATCATAAACAGTTGTGCGATGAGTGGCGTACCACGAAAAATAGAGATATAAAAACGCGCCAGCCAGCGCACGGGCCAGATTGGCGACAGGCGCATCAGCGCGAGAATAAACCCGAGCAGTAAGCCAAAAAACATGCCGCCGATACTGAGTTGCAGCGTATACCCAGCCCCTTTCAGCAGGAACGGCAAGGAATCAATAACCAGTTGTATACTTTCTTGCATGAGCGTTTCCGGAGCTAAACGTGGGGATGATAGGCGAACAGCGCAGGCGCGCCGCCGGTATGAATAAACAGAATCGGCCCTTCATCTTTGAAGCGTTTCTGACTGATACCGTCAATCAGCCCCGCCATCGCTTTTCCGGTATACACAGGATCAAGCAGAATGCCTTCCAGCCGCGCCAGCAATTTCACTGCTTCCATGCCTTCGTCGTTCGGCACGCCGTAGCCAGGTGCAAAATAGTCATCCCAGAGTAAAATTTCCGCTGATGCGGTCAGCTCCAGTTCTTTCGCAATCGCCTGTTGGAGGTTAACCACTTTCGGCAATTGATCGGCAACGGAACGCGACACGGTCACGCCAATCAGTTCGCTTTCAGGCATCAGGTGTTCCAGCCCAACAGCCAGTCCGGCGTGAGTTCCGGCACTGCCCGACGCGACCACCACCGACGAAATATTAACTGCCCCTTCACACTGTTGCGCAATTTCCAGCGCACTCTCCACATAACCCAGCGCGCCCAAAGCATTAGAACCGCCAACCGGAATGACATACGGGCGAAAGCCTTGTGCTTCGACTCGCGTCGCCAGCTCTTCCAGTTGGGCATTGGGATCGGTCAGTGCGTCGCACATTTCAATCTGGGTATTGAACAGATCCAGCAACAAACGATTGCCGTTGGTTAAATAGTTTTCTGCGGTTGTGCCAATAGGATTTTCCAGCAGCGCCACGCAGTGCAGACCGAGTTTCGCAGCGACTGCGGCAGTCTGGCGCACATGGTTAGACTGGATCGCCCCGGCAGTAATCAGCGTATCGGCACCTTCACGCAGAGCATCTGCCGCGAGAAATTCCAGCTTACGTAATTTATTGCCGCCCATTGCCATGGGAGTGACGTCATCCCGTTTGATGAAAATTTCCCGTCCAAGATAATCAGAAAAGCGCGGCAGATATTCGAGCGGCGTTGGCGCGCCGATAAACTCCAGCCGTGGAAAACGGGTTAAATTATGCAGTGGCATAACAGCCTCCGATGTGTGTTGTTGTGATTTTCTTATTATGCACGCTGAAAACGCGTAAATAAAAAAGGCGCTAGTGAAAGCGCCCTTTTTTGTCATTATGCTGATTATTTGGTCACATCAGCACCAAACCATTTTTCGGAAAGCGCTTGCAGAGTGCCGTCTTTTTGCATTTCCGCAATTGCATCATTCACTGCTTTCAGCAGATCTTCATTTCCTTTACGCAGCGCCACGCCAGACTCCTGACGGGAGAATGCTTCACCGGTTACTGCCAGCGTATCGTTGGTTTTCTTTACCAGATCCAGCGCTGCCAGACGGTCAACGAGGATCGCATCGATACGGCCTACGCGCAGATCCTGATATTTGGTCGGGTCATCATCATAGGTACGCACATCGACGCCCTGAACATTCTGACGCAGCCACTCTTCATAGTTGGTGCCCAGACCGACACCCACTTTTTTGCCTTTCAGATCATCAGCCGTTTTAATGGTGCCTTCGTTACCTTTTTTCACCAGCGCCTGAATACCGGAAATGGTGTACGGGGTAGAGAAATCGTATTTTTTCTTGCGCTCGTCAGAAATGGTGACCTGATTAATCACCACATCAATGCGTTTAGAGTCCAGCGACGCCAGCATACCGTCCCATTTGGTCGGTTTTAGTGACGCCTCAACGCCAAGATGTTTTGCCAGCTGTTGGGCAAATTCCACTTCAAAACCGGTTAATTTGCCGTCATCCCCCTGAAAACTGAACGGCGGATAAGTTCCTTCCAGCCCTACCAGCAGCGTGCCGCGCTCTTTGACTTTATTAAGCAGACCTTCATCTGCAAAACTTTTAACGCTCATGCCCGCAACCAGCGCCACGGCCATCACACCCATCAATGCCTGACGTCCCAGATGTGCTAATTTCATATTCACCCCGAATGTTGTTATGTCTGTTTGCAGTGTAGAGCCATTGTTTGTAAACACAAAAACAACTCCGCTACATCTTATTCTTATTTAATATATATCAGAAGCTGGCAGACTGGAGGATTTCTGCACAAGTCCGGTACACGTTTGACGCTGATAGTGTTGATACTTCCGTAACGCAATGCGGTAATTGTTGGTGCTGGTGGTGGGCAGCCACGGGGCGAGGATTTCATCAAGGAAACCGTCCTGCAGCTGATCGAGGGAAATATTTTGCTCGTGTAGATGATTACCCAAACGGCGCAGACGAACGACATATTCACGCACCGTACCTGGGCTCATTTCAGTTTGCTCAAAAAGAAATTGCTTAAAGCCGATAATATCGAAAAAATCACTTTGCGTTTTGCAATGTAAATCACCGCAGAATCGGCACAATGCCGCCCATGATTTTTGTTCCACTTGCCAGCCATTTTCATCAAGCAGCATGTCCAGGCGGGAAATCTCGATTTTATTCACTATTTTGCCGTCGCGAACGAGGGTAATGCGGTCGAGTAATTTACGGCAATGCGCGCAATGGGTCTGGCTGTGTTTAAAGTCTTTAAGATAGCGGCTTAATGGCCGTCTTTTCAGGTGCTGCACCATCATTAAGAACTCCTGGTAGTCAAAATTAAAGTGCGGCATTTACTGACGTTATAACTTACCCAGTTTAGTGCGTAACCGTTTAATGGCCTGGCTGTGTAACTGACTGACCCGCGATTCCCCGACCTCCAGCACCGAGCCAATCTCTTTGAGATTCAGCTCTTCCTGGTAATAGAGGGTTAATACCAGTTTTTCGCGCTCCGGCAACGTTTCGATAGCTTCCATCACCCGCTGGCGCAGATTACTGTCCAGCAGCTGTTGTAGCGGGTTTTCTCGCTGATGATCATCAGTAACCAGTTCAATGCTATCGCCGTGCTCTTCGCGCCACTCATCGTAGGAGAAGAGCTGGCTGTTATTGGTGTCGAGCAACATTTGGCGATAATCGGCAATATCGATCCCTAAACGTTCCGCTACCTCAGTTTCCGTGGCGTTGCGGCCAAGTTCCTGCTCCAGTTGCCCTATTGCCTGTGCCACTTCACGCGCGTTGCGTCGCACGCTGCGCGGCACCCAGTCACGGCTGCGAAGTTCATCCAGCATAGCGCCACGGATACGCTGCACTGCGTAAGTTGTAAATGCCGTTCCTTGTAGGGCGTCATAGCGTTCGACGGCATTAAGTAACCCAATGCCGCCCGCCTGTAGCAGATCGTCAAGTTCCACGCTCGCGGGCAGTCGAACCTGCAGGCGCAATGCTTCGTGACGCACCAGCGGGACATAACGCTGCCACAGCGAGTGTTTATCCATTACACCTTCAGCGGTATAGAGTGAATTCACGATAAACAGCCCTGCGTTATATGAGTTATCGGCATGATTATCCGTTTCTGCAGGGTTTTTAATCGGACGATTAGTGGGTGAAATGAGGGGTTATTTGGGGGTTACCGGTAAATTGCGGACAGAAAAAACCCCGCCGGTGGCGGGGAAGCACGTTGCTGACAAATTACCATTCATGTTGCCGGATGTGGCGTAAACGCCTTATCCGGCCTACAAAAATGTGCAAATTCAATAAATTGCAATTCACCTTGTAGGCCTGATAAGCGCAGCGCATCAGGCAATTTGGCGTTGCCGTCAGTCTCAGTTAATCAGGTTACGACGATTAACCCTGCAGCAGAGACAGAACCTGCTGCGGTACCTGGTTAGCTTTTGCCAGCACGGAGTTACCGGCCTGCTGGATGATCTGCGCTTTCGACATGTTGGACACTTCGGTCGCATAGTCGGCGTCCTGAATACGGGACTGCGCTTCAGACAGGTTGGTAGTGGTGTTGTTCAGGTTGGTCACCGCAGAATCCAGACGGTTTTGAACGGCACCGAGGGAGGAGCGGAATTTGTCGATGGAGCTGATGGCTTCGTCCAGAGCTTTCAGGGGATCGGCGGTTGCTTCAGATTTCCCTTTAGCTTCAGAAGTCAGAGAGCCATCAGCAGCTTTATACAGTGACGAGCCTTTATCATCATAAATGTTACCATTAGCAAACTCGTGATAAGTCTGAGTAACCGTATTACTGGCACTCGTCGTTAATTTACCGTCTGCATCGGCATACACAGGTGAATTACCTGCTGTAGTTGTTACAGCCCCCGTAACTGCAGCAACGTCATAAGACTCAGCACCATTGGCAACAGTGTACGCCTTTCCGCTCAGTTTTGCGGCCATGTCATCTGCAGAAATGGATGCACCTGTAATATTCGCGCCAGTACCTGCAGTGTAATCAACCGTCATACCGCTATCAAACTTGATAGTGGCATTTACAGTTGCGGAAGCTAATACATTATCCAGCGTTGCTGCAGGTGGTGAACCCGCATAGTTCTTAGTCAGGTTGCCGGTAGTATCCAGATAGAGCGCATCACCATTCGTATCTGTAATAGTGCCATCTTTGGCAATATTCACTTCCTGCTCTGTACCACCGATAGAAATTTTAGCGGTGTTAGCACCTGTCCCCAAGTAACCTTTGAGTGCAGTTGCGGTATTTGCGCCCGTCAGACCATTGGCATTGAAGGAATAAGATTTACTGTTCGCATCATAAGTATAATTTCCTGCTGCTGCGACCCCTAATCCGGTGTCTGTCCCTGCATATGTAACAGTAGAGCCATCCTTAATGGTCGATAACAAGTCAGCAGTTGTTGCAGCTGAGTAATTGGTGGTGGTTGATTTTGTCCAAGTACTATTTCCGTTTGTATCCACCGCTCCTTGAGAGAAACCAGCCCCCGTTAAATCTGCTTCGGTCGCTTTTGCGTTAGCCACAGCCCCTTTGCCATTCACATTAAATCCACTCAAACCCAGCGTATCAGAGTCAATTTTCTTCAGATCAATAGTGATAGTCTGGCCGTCATTCGCACCAACCTGAATTTTCATCGAACCGTCTTTCGCCAGTACGTTCACACCGTTGAACTGGGTCTGACCGGATACGCGGTCAATTTCGTCGAGACGGGATTTGATTTCGTCCTGAATGGAGTCCAGATCCGAATCAGAGTTAGTCCCGGTAGAAGCCTGAACCGTCAGTTCACGAATACGCTGTAAGTTGTTGTTGATTTCGGACAGCGCGCCTTCAGTGGTCTGCGCAACGGAGATACCGTCGTTGGCGTTACGTGCAGCCTGAGTCAGGCCTTTAATGTTAGAAGTAAAACGGTTAGCAATCGCCTGACCTGCGGCGTCATCCTTCGCGCTGTTAATACGCAAGCCAGAAGACAGACGCTCGATAGAACTCGACAGCGCAGACTGGTTCTTGTTGATATTATTTTGAGTGATCAGCGAGAGGCTGTTGGTATTAATGACTTGTGCCATGATTCGTTATCCTATATTGCAAGTCGTTGATTACGTATTGGGTTTCCACCCGTCGGCTCAATCGCCGTCAACCCTGTTATCGTCTGTCGTAAAACAACCTTTAGAATTTTTTTCACAAACAGCCATTTTTTGTTAGTCGCCGAAATACTCTTTTCTCTGCCCCTTATTCCCGCTATTAAAAAAAACAATTAAACGTAAACTTTGCGCAATTCAGGCCGATAACCCCGGTATTCGTTTTACGTGTCGAAAGATAAAAGGAAATCGCATGGCAAGTATTTCATCGCTGGGAGTCGGGTCAGGTCTGGATTTAAGTTCAATCCTTGATAGCCTCACCGCCGCGCAAAAAGCGACGCTAACCCCTATTTCAAATCAGCAATCGTCGTTTACCGCTAAACTTAGCGCCTACGGTACGCTGAAAAGCGCGCTGACGACTTTCCAGACCGCCAATACTGCATTGTCTAAAGCCGATCTTTTTTCCGCCACCAGCACTACCAGCAGCACCACCGCGTTCAGTGCCACCACTGCGGGTAACGCCATCGCCGGGAAATACACCATCAGCGTCACCCATCTGGCGCAGGCGCAAACCCTGACAACGCGCACCACCAGAGACGATACGAAAACGGCGATCGCCACCAGCGACAGCAAACTCACCATTCAACAAGGCGGCGACAAAGAGCCGATCACCATTGATATCAGCGCGGCTAACTCGTCGTTAAGCGGGATCCGTGATGCCATCAACAACGCAAAAGCGGGCGTAAGTGCGAGCATCATTAACGTGGGTAACGGTGAATATCGTCTGTCAGTCACATCAAATGACACCGGCCTTGATAATGCGATGACACTCTCGGTCAGCGGTGATGATGCGCTACAAAGTTTTATGGGCTATGACGCCAGTGCCAGTAGCAACGGTATGGAGGTCTCGGTCGCCGCCCAGAATGCGCAGCTGACGGTCAACAACGTCGCCATTGAGAACAGCAGCAACACCATCAGCGACGCGCTGGAAAACATCACCCTGAACCTGAACGATGTCACCACGGGCAACCAGACGCTAACCATCACTCAGGACACCTCCAAAGCGCAAACGGCGATTAAAGACTGGGTGAATGCCTATAACTCGCTAATAGATACCTTCAGCAGCCTGACCAAATACACCGCCGTAGATGCGGGAGCTGATAGCCAGAGTTCTAGCAATGGCGCACTGCTCGGCGACTCCACGTTGCGGACGATTCAGACGCAGTTGAAATCGATGCTGAGTAATACCGTCAGTTCTTCCAACTATAAAACGTTGGCGCAGATTGGTATCACGACCGATCCCAGCGATGGCAAACTGGAACTGGATGCCGACAAACTCACCGCTGCACTGAAAAAAGATGCCAGCGGCGTAGGTGCATTGATTGTTGGCGATGGTAAAAAAACCGGCATCACGACCACCATCGGCAGCAACCTGACCAGTTGGCTTTCGACAACGGGCATTATTAAAGCCGCTACCGATGGCGTTAGTAAGACCCTGAATAAGTTAACTAAAGACTACAACGCCGCCAGCGATCGCATTGATGCGCAGGTCGCGCGCTATAAAGAACAATTTACCCAACTGGACGTTTTAATGACCTCGTTAAATAGCACCAGCAGCTACTTAACGCAGCAGTTCGAAAACAACAGTAATTCCAAGTAATCAATATTCATCGGGAGACAGGTCATGTACGCGGCAAAAGGCACCCAGGCCTATGCACAAATTGGCGTCGAAAGCGCCGTAATGAGCGCCAGCCAGCAGCAGCTGGTCACCATGCTATTTGATGGAGTGCTAAGCGCACTGGTTAGAGCGCGCCTGTTTATGCAGGACAACAATCAGCAAGGCAAAGGCGTCTCTTTGTCAAAAGCGATCAACATCATTGAGAACGGTCTGCGGGTGAGTCTTGATGAAGAGAGCAAAGACGAACTAACCCAAAACTTGATTGCTCTTTATAGCTATATGGTCAGGCGCTTGCTGCAAGCCAATTTACGCAACGATGTCTCCGCAGTCGAAGAAGTGGAAGCATTAATGCGCAATATTGCCGATGCCTGGAAAGAGTCTTTACTCTCCCCTTCTTTGATTCAGGACCCAGTCTGATGAACAATGCACCGCATTTGTATTTCGCCTGGCAACAACTCGTCGAAAAAAGCCAGCTCATGTTACGCCTGGCAACGGAAGAACAATGGGACGAACTCATCGCCAGCGAAATGGCGTATGTGAATGCGGTGCAGGAGATTGCACATCTGACTGAAGAGGTTGCCCCGTCCACCACGATGCAGGAGCAGCTCCGCCCGATGCTGCGCCTGATTCTCGACAACGAAAGCAAGGTAAAGCAGTTATTACAGATTCGGATGGATGAACTGGCGAAACTGGTCGGTCAGTCATCGGTGCAAAAATCAGTGTTAAGTGCCTATGGCGATCAGGGCGGCTTTGTGCTGGCTCCGCAGGATAACCTCTTTTGAATCTTAACGAGCCGATGGCTCGCGAATAATCCGATTACGGCTACGCTTCTAATGTTCCCCTTGAATGGAGTCGAAGAATGCGTAATCCCACGCTGTTACAATGTTTTCACTGGTATTACCCGGAAGGCGGTAAGCTCTGGCCTGAACTGGCCGAGCGCGCCGACGGTTATAATGATATTGGTATCAATATGGTCTGGTTGCCGCCCGCCTATAAAGGCGCATCGGGCGGGTATTCGGTCGGCTACGACTCCTATGATTTATTTGATTTAGGTGAGTTTGATCAGAAAGGCAGCATCCCTACTAAATATGGCGATAAAGCACAACTGCTGGCCGCCATTGACGCTCTGAAACGTAATGACATTGCGGTGCTGTTGGACGTGGTAGTCAACCACAAAATGGGCGCGGATGAAAAAGAAGCTATTCGCGTGCAGCGTGTAAATGCTGACGACCGTACGCAAATTGATGAAGAAATCATTGAGTGCGAAGGCTGGACGCGTTACACCTTCCCCGTCCGTGCCGGGCAATACTCGCAGTTTATCTGGGATTTCAAATGTTTTAGCGGTATCGACCATATCGAAAACCCTGATGAAGATGGCATTTTTAAAATTGTTAACGACTACACCGGCGAAGGCTGGAACGATCAGGTTGATGATGAACTCGGTAATTTCGATTACCTGATGGGCGAGAATATCGATTTTCGCAATCATGCCGTGACGGAAGAGATTAAATACTGGGCGCGCTGGGTGATGGAACAAACACAATGCGACGGTTTTCGTCTTGATGCGGTCAAACATATTCCGGCGTGGTTTTATAAAGAGTGGATCGAACACGTACAAGAAGTTGCACCAAAGCCGCTGTTTATTGTGGCAGAGTACTGGTCGCATGAAGTCGATAAACTGCAAACGTATATTGATCAGGTGGAAGGCAAAACCATGCTGTTCGATGCACCGCTGCAGATGCTGTCTCTTATACACATCTCCGAGCCCACGAGACAGGCAGAAATCTC
>ENA-OZKV01001079-OZKV01001079.1-human-gut-metagenome-genome-assembly--contig:-NODE-1079-length-11320-cov-3.920728_pt1 | contig 11320 bp, 8 predicted proteins | sample MGYA00244829_ERZ653770 | MGnify/ENA primary metagenome ERZ653770 (study PRJEB26926, sample SAMN06165244) | human gut metagenome | biome: ENVO:00009003; feature: ENVO:2100002; material: ENVO:00002003... | reverse complement strand
GCAGCGTCAGATGTGTATAAGAGACAGCAGCAGAAGAGACCTGCCCGCTGCTGCCGCCGCAGGACCCGGCGGTGACCCTTTCGGTCATTGTGCCGGTGTACAACGGCGAAGCTACCATCGGCCCCTGTCTGGACAGCATTTTGCAGCAGGAGACCAGCTGCACCGTGCAGCTGATCGTGGTGGACAGCGATTCCACCGACGGCACAGCCGCCGTGCTGGAACGCTACCGGGCACTGCCCGGGGTGTTGCTGTGCAATTGCAGTGCGCCCCGCAGCGCCGCCGCCGCCCGCAACGAAGGACTGCGCCACGCCGTGGGCCGCTGGCTGATGTTCGTGGACAGCGATGATCTGTTATTGCCCGGTGCCATCCGCACCCTGCTGGAGGCCGCACAGCGCCTTGACGCCGATGTGGTGCAGGGCGGCTGGCAGTACCTGTACACCGACGGCACCCACGGCCCGGTGCAGCGCTACCCGGCGGCAGTCTACACCGGTGCCGCCGCGCCGGAGCGGTTCGAGCTGCCCGGGATGCCATGGGGCAAGGTGTACCGGCGGGAACTGTTTGCACAGGTGCGCTTTCCGGCTTACTATACCTGCTTTGAGGATGCCATCATCCATTTTCTGGTATTCCGGCTGGCAAAGACTGTGGCCTCTGTGCCGGAGATGGTCTATCTGTGGCGCAAAAACCCCAAGGGGCTTACCGCCACAAGTCAGCACCGCCCTGCCGCCGTGCAGAGCTACTGGATCATGGAGCAGCTGGCAGTGCAGGATGCTGCGCTGGGCCTGCCCCACGATGCGTTATACCGCTGCACCCTGACGCTGCAGCTTTCGGCTTTCTGCTATGCCACTGTATCCGGCCTGCCGCCGGAAACGCAGCAGGCTGTTTTCCGGCTGTGCTGTGCTTTGTACGCAAAGGCGCTGCCGCAAGAGGGCGCACTGCCCCGCCGTGCCCGCTGGGGTGCCCGGGCGCTGCGGCAGCAGGACTTTGGGCTGTGGTGCCGCTACGGCAGAAGATTTCAGTTGTTATAATATAAGGAGTACCCATGATACGAGTGCTGCATTCGGTCAGCAATATGGACCGCGGCGGGATCGAGACCATGCTGATGAACTACTACCGGCATATCGACCGCGAAAAGGTCCAGTTTGATTTTATCGTCAACAAGAAAAAGCCCGGCGATTACGACGACGAGATCCGCCGTCTGGGCGGGCACATCTACCAGAGTCCGGGATTAAACCCGCTGCACTACCCGGCGTATCTGCGCTTTGTGCAGCAGACCGTGGCCGCAGACCCCCGCATCCGCATCCTGCACGCCCACAACGAGGCGATGGGGCTTTATGCCCTGAAGGGTGCGGAGAAGGCCGGGCTGCAAGTGCGCATTGCCCACGCCCATAATATCTGGATCGTCCGGGACTACAAGTGGCCGCTGAAGATGTTCTGTAAGCAGCTGCTGCCCGGCGCCGCCACCCACCTGTGGGCCTGCGGCCGGGATGCGGGCATCTACTACTTTGGCAAAGCGGACTGGGAGCGCCGGGGACAGATCATTCCCAACGCCATCGAGCCGGAAACCTTCCGCTTCTCCCCCGCCGTCCGCGCCGAAATGCGGGCGCGCTACGGGCTGGAGGACCGGGTGGTGCTGGGTCATGTAGGCCGCTTTGATGTCCGCAAGAACCACGAGCGTCTATTGGAGATCTTTGCCGCCTTTTTGCAGCTGGAACCCCGGGCGATGCTGGTGCTCATTGGTACCGGCAGGCTGGAGCAGGCTGTCCGTGCACAGGCGCAGGAACTGGGCATCACAGACCATATCCTGTTTGCCGGGTTGCAAAGCAATGTGGCCGACTGGTACCAGATGATGGATCTCTTCGTCATGCCCTCCCGCTTTGAGGGTCTGCCGGTGGTGGGGATCGAGGCGCAAGCCGCTGGGCTGGGGTGCGTATTTTCGGACGCAGTGCCGGCGGAGGTGCTGCTTTCTTCCCATGCCATCCAGATCCCGCTTTCCGCCAGCAATGCAGACTGGGCAGCAGGCTTGCAGCGGATGCTCCACCAGCCCTGTGACCGCTCTGCCGGTGCAGAACTGATCCGACAGGCGGGCTACGATATCAACATCGCCGCCGCCCGCTTGCAGCAGCAGTACCTGCAACTAGGAGGGCAGGCGTAACCCCCCGGCGGCTGCGGGAACACCCACAATAAAAGGAGAGCCCTTTTCATGCGCACATTGGATCAGATCCTGACCAAAAAGGATTACAGCCGGAAAACTCCGGCCTCTTTGTTTTATAAGGACAGCCCGCTGTGGCAAAAACTGCTGACCATCGGTTGCGTGGTCTTTTTGGCCGGTGCCGGGCTGGGAGAGTGGAAACCAATCAACAGCGCAGTGGGCGGCCTTCCCAAAGCCATCTCTCTGGGGGTGATCGGGCTGGCAATGCTGTACACCCTGTTTTACCCGGACGAAAAGCGTCTCCGGGAGTTATGGAAGCCTACCCTGCTTTATATGTCCCTGATGGCGGCGCTGTTTTTCTGGTCGATGGTCATCTGGATCGAAAGCTTTGCCGCAGTGTCTTCCATGATCCGAAGCTGCTCCAAGATCGTGTTCCAGAGTATTGCCATCCTCACTGCCGTGGCGCTGGTCTATCTGTTCCGGGAAAAAGCCATCGAGCTGTTTACCATCAGCATCTGCATTGCCAACACGGCCATCATGCTGCTGAGCATTCCTGGCTACGGTTTTGCAGTCAGCATCCAGTCTCTCGTTACCTGTTTGATCACCTTCGGTGATGCGGATGGCTATGCGCTGCAGCTGGAGATTCACGACCTGACCTTTGTGTTCGGGCAGATGATCTTGTACTACGCCGTTTTTGCTCCTCGTACTACCCGGCAGGAAAAGCGCAAGCGCTGGCTGTATCTGCTGCTCTGCTGCTGGTTTTTTCTGGTCGGCATGAAGCGCATCGCCATCCCGGCGGTGGTTCTGTTCGTCCTGATCGCTCTGCTTCTCCGCAAGCGCAAAGTCCCCGGCTGGTTTTACCCGGCAGTGGGCGTCTGCTGTATCCTGTTTTTTCTGGCATTCCTCTACTGTGTGCGCTACGGTGTTATTTCAAGGTTGCTGAACAGTTTTGGCATTGACATGATGGGTCGGGACTACCTGTGGAGCATGGCGAACCCATACTATGAATTTTCTATCACCTATATCGGCCGCGGTTTTGAATATGTGGACACCATCATCGCCCAGTGGTATAATGACGGACTCATCAACCAGCCTTACCCCTTCCACAACGACATCCTGAAGGTCTTTGTAGAGGTAGGCTTTCCGGGTTTTCTGCTCTGGTCCAGCATCCAGTATGTTCTGACTCCGCTGTTCTGGCAGCGCTATGCAGACCAAGAGACCACATTGCTGTATCTGTCCGAGCTAGGCTATATGACGGTGACCTACCTGACCGATAATACCGCCTTTTATTTCTGGAGCACGATGGCGCTGCGTCTGGTGACGCTTGCCTACGCCATGGAGCGCAAAAAGCCCCCGGAACCCAAGGTGTGGATGCCGGACAGTCGGCAGGAGATGCGGGACCTCATCCATATTCTGATGAAGAAAGTGTGACGGCAAGGAGTGAAAACAATGCCCTGTATCTCGTTTATAGTGCCTGTTTATAATATGGAGCGCCTGCTGCCCCGGGCGCTGCGCTCACTGCGGGCGCAGACTTTGACCGACTTCGAGGCCATTCTCATCAACGATGGCTCCAAGGACGGCAGCGCCGCGCTGTGTGCACAGGCTGTTGCCGAGGATGCGCGCTTTCGCTTCATCGACCAGCCCAACGGCGGCGTAGCCGCTGCCCGCAACGCGGGTCTGGATGCAGCCCGGGGCGAGTATATCTTCTTTCTGGACCCGGACGACTGGGTAGAGCCGGATGCGGCAGAAGTGCTGTATCATGCCGCCCGGAATGCTGATGCGGACTGCGTGGAGTTTGGGCTGTATCTGGACAGCTATGATGAAAACGACCGGCTGCTGCACACGCAGACCAGCGTCAGCACCCTCTCCGGCGTGTACCGGGGCGCGCCCTTCAAGGAACATTTCGACGAGACGGCGTCCTCGTATCTGGTCACCAATAAGCTGTTCCGCCGGGCGTTTCTGGAGCAGCATCGGCTGCGTTTCTCCTGCCATCAGCTGGGGGAGGACGGGCTGTTCTTTGTAGCCTTTTATCGTCAAAATCCCGGCTGTCTGGTGGTGCTGGAAAAGCCGCTGTACCACTACACCGCTGCCCGGCGGGGCAGCCTGTCCAACAGCTACCACCCGGAGCGTCTGGAGGATAACTTTTATCTCAGCGATGCAGTGTGGGACACCGTTGCCGCGTGGGGCTTACAGGACAGCCCCATGCACCGCGCAAAGGCGAGCTACTGCACGATCCGCGACCTGATGATGGGAATCAAGAATCTTGGATGCAGCCCGCTTTCCCTTTCCGAGCAGACTGCTTGGCTGCGCAGTACCCTGCAAAAGCCCCGGGTGCGCACGGCGGTGCGCAGCACCCCACTGCACGCCATGCAGAGCCGGAACGACCAGGTAAAGCTGTTGCTGCTCAAGCTGCGGCTATGCCGCGCGGTGCTGCTGCTCTCGGGCGCAAATCAGCGTAAGAATACCTGAAGAGAAACGCAAAAATCCCCCCGCTGCCGACTGGCAGCGGGGGGATTTGTTACCGATTTAAATGAAAATCAGCGCTTAGTTCTGCTTCATGCGAGCGAAGCAGTCAGAGCAGTAGACCGGACGGTCCTCACGGGGCTGGAAGGGAACCTTGCAGGCCTTGCCGCAAGCTGCGCAGACAGCGTCGAACATCTGGCGCTCACCGCCGTTGCTGCGTGCGCCGCCGTTCTTGCGGGCATCACGGCAGGGCTTGCAGCGCTGGGGCTGGTTCTCAAAGCCGCGAGAAGCGTAGAACTCCTGCTCACCGGCAGTCCAAACAAATTCCTTACCGCAGTCCTTGCAGACCAGAGTCTTGTCTTCAAACATAGTAGTATCTCCTCTTTAGTTAGTTCTTGCCCACGGAAGGATTGTAACCATACCTTTGGTTTTGGGACCATCGCGCTGATCAGTAAGCTTACCAGGGGCTTGAATAGATAAACGCCCTCGGATTGAGGACTTTCCTATTGTACCGTTATTTTTGAGATTTGTCAACCAAAAAACAACCGTTCGCCCTTTTATTTGTACACATGGCACAAACCGACAGCATATATTTGGGTAAAATCACCGCCGGAAGATAGAAAAGCGGCGCGCCGCACAGGTTATGTGCAGCGGCAGATAATTTATGATTTGCGGTTCAGAAACACCTGCGGGTGTTTCTGAACCACTTTTTCACACAAGCAAAAAGGGGCTGCCGCACATTCTGTGCAGCAGCCCCTGCAAAGCCCTTTGGGAAAAGCTTACTTCTCGATGACTTCCTTGGTGTCGCGGGCGATCATCAGCTCCTCGTCGGTAGCAATGACCAGCGTGCGCACCTTTGCGCCCCAAGCGGTGATCTCGCACACATCGCCAACAGGGTGCTTGTTCTTCTCGGTGTCGATGCGGATGCCCAGCCAATCCATGTGGTGGCAGATCTTTGCACGGGCAATGGCATCGTGCTCGCCGATGCCGCCGGTAAAGACGATGGCATCCACGCCGCCCATAGCTGCAATGTAGCTGCCGATGGTCTTTTTGATCTGGTAGTTCAGCATATCGGAAGCCAGCTGTGCGCGCTTGTTGCCGGCCGCGGCAGCCTCTTCCACGTCACGCTTATCGCTGGAAACACCGGAGATGCCCAGCAGACCGGACTTCTTGTTCAGGATCTCGTCCAGCTCGTGGCCGGTGATGTTCAGGGTGTACTTCAGGTAGTTGACCACAGAGGGGTCCAGGTCGCCGCAGCGGGTGCCCATCATCAGGCCGGCCAGCGGGGTCATGCCCATGGAGGTATCCACGACCTTGCCCTGATCGACTGCGGCAATGGAAGAGCCGTTGCCCAGATGGCAGGTGATCAGCTTCAGGCGCTCAATGGGTTCTTCCAGATACTCGGCTGCCTTGTGGGCAACGTACTTGTGGCTGGTGCCGTGGAAACCGTAGCGGCGCACGCCGTACTTCTCGTAGTACTCGTAGGGGATGGCGTACATATAAGCCTTCGGCGGCATGGTGCTGTGGAAGGCGGTGTCGAACACAGCCACCATGGGAATGTTGCCGAACACCTTGCGGGCGGCCTCGATACCCAGAATACCGGCGGGGTTGTGCAGGGGAGCCAGCGGGCTCAGCTCACGCAGCGTGTTGATGACCTCATCGGTGATCAGGCAGCTGCTCTTGAACTTCTCGCCGCCATGCACGACGCGGTGGCCGATGGCGTCGATCTCGCTCACGTCATTGATGCACTTGCCTGCGCCGGTGGTCATCTTCTTCACGACCTCGGCAAAAGCCTCGGTGTGGGTGGGGAAGATTGCCGGGGTGGTAGCCTTGGTGCCGTTGGCCTCGTGAGTGATCATGCTGCTCTCCATGCCAATGCGCTCGCACAGGCCTTTGCACAGCACCTTTTCGCCGTCCATATCGATCAGCTGATACTTCAGGGAAGAAGAACCGCAGTTAATAACCAGAATCTTCATCTGTGTTGCCTCCTGAAAATTTTTGTACCGTCCGCATCCTGAAAAAACTGCGGACAGAATTTTACAGATTCCTATGTTTATTATATAATAGGCGTGACGGCTTTTCAAGGCGCAACCCGGGCAAAGCGGTAAAACTTGTGTACAAGGTTTTTGTATATCCTGCCCACAAATCCCGGAAACGGCAGGATTTTTCTGTATATCCGATATAATTTTAACAATCTTTTGGCGAAAAGGAGCAGTTCCATGAAGTTTGCAGGCATCATTGCGGAGTACGACCCCTTCCACAACGGCCACGCATGGCAGCTGGCACAGGCGCGGGCGCTGGGGGCGCAGCGGGTGGCCGTGGCCATGAGCTGCGGGCTTACCCAGCGGGGCGCGCTGCCGCTGTTGCCGGAGGCGGTGCGGGTGCAGGCGGCGCTGGCCTGCGGAGCAGACCTTGTGTTTGCCCTGCCCGCGCCCTGCGCCTGCGCCGGTGCCGAGGCTTTTGCCCGGGCGGGGGTGCGCATTCTGGCCGCTGCCGGGTGCGACGCACTGGTCTTTGGGGCAGAGACCCCGGACACCGCCCTGCTGCAAAAAGCTGCCCGGGTGCTGTGCAGCGAGGACTACCGCACCGCGCTGAAACAGCAGCTTGCCGCCGGGGCACGCAGCTTTGCCGCCGCCCGGCAGGCGGCGGTGCAGGCGCTGTGCCCGGGGTCAGATATCGCCGAACTGCTGGACAAGCCCAACAACAATCTTGCCGTAGAGTATTGTAAAGCCATCATAGAACTGAATGTAAAAATGCAGCCCATCGCCCTGCCCCGGCAGGGCGCAGACCACGGGCAGGCGCTGACCGAAAGTGCTCATGCAGCCTTTGCCAGCGCCAGCGCCCTGCGGGCACTCTGGGCGGAGGGCGGCGCGGCGGCACTGGCACCTTATGTGCCGGAAAAGGCGCTGAAACTGTATAAACAGGCAGAATATGACGGAAAGTATACAGATTTTGCAGTCATGGGGCACTGCGAGCTGGCACTGCTGCGGGCAGCCTGCGCAGGGCAAGCCCCCTTTGCCGCAGTGCGCGGGGTATCCGAGGGGTTGGAGCACCGGCTGGAAAATGCTGTGCGGGAGACCGCAAGCCTGCCCGCTTTGCTGGATGCCCTGACCACCGTGCGCTACCCCCGGGCACGGATGCGGCGGCTGGCGATGGATGCGGCGCTGGGCTACACCGCCCAGACCCCGGCGCTGCCGCCCTACCTGCACCTGCTGGGCGCGCGCAAGGAGACGCTGCCCCTGCCCGGGGAGACGGCGCTGCCGCTATCCCACTCGCTGGCGCGGCTGGCGCGGGAAAACGAGACCTGCGCCCAAATGGCTGCTGCCCAGAGCAGAGCCAGCGACCTTGGTGCGCTGTGCCGGACAAAACCGGAGCCGATGGGCGGGATATATCGTCAAAAAATTATCTTTTTGACGAATTGACAAAAAATAACACGAAAAATTTTATATTGTGCCCTCTTGTATCCGGCGCGGTTCGGGTGTATGATTAAAGCAATGCAATGTTGGATACAACAAGCCTGTAAAAAACGACTGTCCCCGCAGGGGAAACACAAGGAGGAACCCATGGCACTTCATGTTCTGGACGAAGCCAACCGCTGCCTCGGCTGCAAAAAGCCGATGTGCCAGCAGGGCTGCCCCATCCACACCAACATCCCCGAGGTCATCCGTCTGCTCAAGGCAAACCAGATGGACGATGCAGGCCGGATGCTGTTTGAAAACAACCCCCTGACCACTGTGTGCAGTCTGGTGTGCAACCACGAAAAGCAGTGCGAGGGTCACTGCATCCGCAACCGGATGCCCAGCCACGACCCGGTGCACTTTTCCATCATCGAGGACTATATCTCCACCACCTACGCCAACAAAATGACAGCAGGCCCTGCCCCGAAAAACGGCATGAAGGCCGCTGTGGTGGGCTCCGGCCCGGCGGGCCTGACCATCGCCGTGCTGCTGGCACGCTGGGGCTACGATGTGACCATCTTTGACGCCCGGGATAAGATCGGCGGCGTGATGCGCTACGGCATCCCCAACTACCGCCTGCCGGACAGTGTGCTGGACGATTTCCAGTATCGTCATCTGGAGCTTAAGGGCATCAAGGTGCGCCCCAACACTACCATCGGCAAGACCATCACCATCGACGATTTGTTCCGCGACGGCTACAAAAGCGTGTTCATCGGCGCCGGTCTGTGGAAAGCCAACGCCATGCACATCAAGGGCGAGAGCCTTGGCAACGTGGCCTTTGGCATCGACTATCTGGCCAACTCCAAGGCCTTCCGTCTGGGCGATGATGTAGCCGTCATCGGCGTGGGCAACTCCGCTATGGACTGCGCCCGCACCGCCATCCGCAACGGTGCCCGCCACGTTACCTGCTACGCCCGCCGGGACGAAAGCTGCATCAGTGCTTCCGAGTACGAAGTGAGCTATGCCAAACTGGAAGGCGTGGGCTTCCGTTTCTGCAAGGCACCGGTGGAGATCCGGGAAAACGGTCTGATCTGCCGCGACACCGTCAAGGGCGAGGATGGCAAGTTTACGCAGGTGGAGGGCAGCGAAACTCTGTACCCCCACACCGGCGTCATCGTGTCGGTCAGTCAGGGCTCTGAGAGCAATCTCGTCAAGACCACGACCGGCATCGAGACTAACCAGAAGGGTCTGCTGAGCGTCAGCGAGGACGGCCGCACCACCCGCGAGGGCGTATTTGCCGGCGGCGATGCCGTCATGGGCGCACGCACCGTGGTGGAGGCTGTGGCTGTTGCCAAGAAGGTTGCCGTCGCCATGGACGAGTATATGAAGAGTCTGCCCGCCGACACCGCTGCCGACCCCTATGCCGACATCCCGGTGTTCCAGACCCCTACCTCTGACGTGCTGGCAAAGCAGCAGCTGTAATAGAACGATTTTGAATGGTACTCGGGACACCGGAGCGTCTGCGGACGCTCCGGTGTCCCATTTTCACAGCCGCAGCGGCTGCACCGCGCACCCTTTCGGCAGAGTGTTCAACGGCGGGGCGGCCCCCTTGTGCAGAACCTCCAAAAATCGCGCAGAAGCTTGTATTTTGCCTGCGGAGCGTGTACAATAAGCACAGAATATGTTTGCGCAGAGCAGGAGAGCGACAGACAGAGCAGATAGCTTTGTTTGGTGCGCTCTTTTTTGTTTTGCGCTCAAGCTTCAGAGCAAGGAGAGAAGATCATGAGCCAGACCAAATATATCCTCTCACTGGATCAGGGCACTACCAGCAGCCGGGCGATCCTGTTTGACAACGAGCAGAACATTGTCTGCGTGCAGCAGCGGGAATTTGAGCAGATCTACCCCCATCAGGGCTGGGTGGAGCACAACCCTATGGAGATCTGGTCCAGCCAGTACGGCGTGATGAACGAGGTGATCGCCCAGAGCGGCGTGGACCCCAGAGACATTGCGGGCATTGGCATCACCAACCAGCGCGAGACCACCATCCTGTGGGATAAAAACACCGGACGCCCGGTGTATAACGCCATTGTCTGGCAGTGCCGCCGCACCGCGCCCCTTGTGGACGAGCTGCTCAAGACCCCCGGCATGGCGGACTATATCCGGGAAAACACCGGCCTTGTGCCGGACGCCTATTTCTCTGCCACCAAAATCAAGTGGATCTTGGAGAACGTTCCCGGTGCGCGGGAAAAGGCCGAGGCCGGAGAGCTTTTGTTCGGCACGGTGGACACATGGCTGGTCTGGAAGCTGACCAGCGGCAAGGTGCACGTCACCGACCGCACCAACGCCAGCCGCACCATGCTGTACAACATCCGCACGCTGGACTGGGACGACACCCTGCTCAAAGCGCTGGATATCCCCCGCTGCATCCTGCCCCGCGTGACGGATTCCAGCGAGGTCTACGGCACCACCGATCTGTGCGGTGTGCAGATCCCGGTGGCCGGCATTGCCGGTGACCAGCAGGCTGCGCTGTTCGGACAGAGCTGCTTTGGCAAGGGCGAGGCCAAGAACACCTACGGCACCGGCTGCTTTTTGCTGATGAACACCGGCGACACCATCTGCCGCAGCCGGAACGGCCTGATCTCTACCATTGCCATCAGCCTGAACGGCAAGGTGGAGTATGCGCTGGAGGGCAGTGTGTTTGTGGGCGGGGCGGTCATCCAGTGGGTGCGCGATGGCCTGCGCATGATCCAAGAAAGCCGGGATTCGGAGTATTACGCCCAGAAGGTGCCGGATAACGGCGGGGTGTATATTGTTCCGGCCTTTACCGGATTGGGCGCACCCTACTGGGATATGTACGCCCGCGGGGCCATTGTGGGCATTACCCGCGGCACCACCCAGAACCATATCATCCGCGCGGCGGAAGAATCCATCGCCTACCAGAGCGCAGACCTCGTGGCTGCTATGGAAAAGGACACCGGCGTGCCCATCACCTCGCTGAAGGTGGACGGCGGTGCATCCCGCGACCAGTTCCTGATGCAGTTCCAGGCCGACATCCTGGGCGTCGATGTGGAACGGCCCGCCACGCTGGAAGTGACGGCTCTGGGGGCCGCCTTCCTGGCCGGTCTGGCCGTGGGCTACTGGTCCAGCAAGGAAGACGTCATCAAGAACTGGGCCATCGACCGTACCTTTGAGCCTGCGATCTGTGACGAAAAGCGGAAGGAAATGGTGGACGGCTGGGATAAGGCAGTGAAGTATTCCTTTGGCTGGGCCAAATAAATGAATGGAGGCGGAAGAATATGATGGCATATAT
>ENA-OZKV01001078-OZKV01001078.1-human-gut-metagenome-genome-assembly--contig:-NODE-1078-length-11343-cov-11.171864_pt1 | contig 11343 bp, 11 predicted proteins | sample MGYA00244829_ERZ653770 | MGnify/ENA primary metagenome ERZ653770 (study PRJEB26926, sample SAMN06165244) | human gut metagenome | biome: ENVO:00009003; feature: ENVO:2100002; material: ENVO:00002003... | reverse complement strand
CTCGCGGGTGCGAATGGGCGCACTGCCCCCTTGTCACGAATCTACCTAAATCGTCGATTCGACAAACGATGACAGCGTTGGACAAAAAATTAGTCCTTCCAAGACGGGACAGGTCTTTCACCACAATAACCGCTATACAGACATAGCCAGAAGTGACCCTCATTACTGATGAGGGTCAGGGTAGAAAAACCCTCATTTGAAATGAGGATAACACGATTATGGAGGAAATCAGCCATGCCAACACTTGAATGGATTGGAAAGAGCAAGGTCATCAATCATCATCAGGAAGTTCCGTTCCGGGTGTTGGAGCGCAAGTATAGCTTTGATGAAAACGGACAGCACAACGAGGATAACGGCAGCGAAAACATGATTATCCGGGGTGACAATCTTGAAGCCCTAAAAGCCCTGCTGCCCCGGTATGAAGGACGGATAAAGTGTATCTACATCGACCCGCCCTACAACACAGGAAACGAGGGATGGGTCTACAACGATAATGTCAATGACCCCAAAATATTGCGCTGGCTTGGTGAATTAGTTGGAAAAGCTGGCGAGGACCTAACGCGCCATGATAAATGGCTTTGTATGATGTACCCACGTCTAAAATTGCTTTATAAATTGCTATCTGATGATGGCGCAATTTTTATAAGTCTCGATGACAACGAGATTTTTTACTTGCGCTCAATTATGGATGAAATCTTTGGTGCATCGAATTTTACTGCCCAAATTACACTTCTTTGCAATCCGAAAGGCAGAAGCCAGGACAAATACTTTGCAACCTGTCATGAGTATCTGCTGGTTTATACAAAGTCCGCTGTTCCCGCTGGATGGTTTAGTGTGGAGAAAGACGATGCCAAAATTGAAAAGGATTACAAATTGTCCGATGCGGGCGGCAAATACCGTTTGCTGGAATTAAGAAACACACATCGTGAGTTTGGCAAAGAAAACCGTCCGAATCTCTGGTATCCAATATACGCAAATGCTGATGATGGGACAGTTAGCCTTGAAAAAGATGAACAGCACAACATTGAAATATACCCGACTTGGCCCGATGGGTATGAGGGCTGCTGGACATGGGGTACTGAATTGGCATCAAAAAGCACACAACTGCTTGTTGCACAAAAGAAAGCCGGTGCGTGGAAAATCTATCGCAAATCTTACGCTGCAACAGATGGCGAAACCGTCAGGCAAAAGCTGTTCACTATCTGGAATAATCCGCAATTTTTTACCGAAAAAGGGCAGGTCGCTTTTGGTCAGATTTTTCCCGGAGCAAATAAAAATGATTTTCCGCAACCTAAATCAGTTGAGTATGTGATGGAGGCTATCAGAACAATCACGCATGATGACGATATTGTTTTGGACAGTTTTGCAGGATCAGGGACAACAGGACAAGCCGTTTTGAACTTGAATTCTGACGGCGGTCACCGCAAGTTCATTCTTGTCGAGATGATGGACTACGCCGACAGCATCACCGCCGAGCGCGTCAAGCGCGTAATCAAGGGCTACGGCGAGGGGAAAAACGCCGTGGAGGGCACGGGCGGCAATTTCAGCTTCTATGACTTGGGTGAACCGCTGCTTGTGGGAGATTGCCTGAATGAAGCGGTTGCCCCGGAGAAAATCCGGGAATACATCTGGTTCATGGAAACCAAGCAGCCCTATGCCCCGCCCAGCGGCGGCAATCCCTATTATCTCGGCAAGCACAACAGCACAGGCTATTACTTCTACTACGAGCCGCAGCGCGTGACGGTGCTGGACTATGCGTTTCTCTCTACCATTACGGAAAAAGCCGATGGAACGGTGATCTATGCCGACCGCTGCTCCATCAGCGAGGACAAGCTGGCAAAAATGGGCGTTACATTCAAAAAGATTCCGCGCGATATTAGCAGATTGTAAGGGGGTGTTCGCTATATGGAACTGAAAACATATCAGAAAAAGGTGATAGCGGACTTGACCCGCTATCTGGAACTGCTGAACGAAACAAAGAGTGACACAGCGGCGTTTCGCCTGTTTTGGCAGGAGAAATCAGCCCCGACTTTAGGGCTATACCAAAACGTTATACCCGGTGTCCCGAACCTTTGCTTCAAGGTGCCGACGGGCGGCGGCAAGACCTTTATTGCCTGCAACGCCGTTCGCCCTATCTTTGACGCGCTCCCCGCTACCAAGACAAAGGCGGTCGTGTGGCTTGTTCCGTCGGACGCGATTCTGACGCAGACGGCGAAAGCCCTGAAAGACACATCCCACCCCTACCGTCAGAAGATTGACGTGGATTTCGGCGGGCGTGTGGAGGTTTACACCAAGCAGGAACTTTTGAACGGTCAGAACTTCAACCCCACCGCCGTAACGGAGCAGTTGTCGGTTATGGTGCTGTCCTACGATTCGTTCCGTGGGCGCGGCAAGGAGGTCTTGAAAGCCTATCAGGAGAACAGCAACCTTGCCGAGTTTGCAAAGGTGCTGGGTAAGCCCGACAGCCCCATTGAAAAAGCGGATGAAACCGCACTGTTCCAGATCATCAACCAGCTTAACCCGCTTGTCATCGTGGACGAGAGCCACCATGCCCGGTCGGAATTGAGCCTTGAAATGCTGGAAAACTTCAATCCCTGCTTTGTGCTGGATTTGACCGCCACGCCGAAAAAGGAGAGCAATATCATCTCCTATGTGGACGCGGTGCAGCTGAAAAACGAACACATGGTAAAGCTGCCCGTGATCGTCTATAACCGGGACAGCCAATCCGAGGTACTGATTGACGCGATCGACCTGCGGAACAAACTGGAAGAAATCGCAAGCGCGGAGTACGCCAAGACGGGGAAATATATCCGCCCTATCGCGCTGTTTCAGGCACAGCCGAAAGGCAAGGAGGACGCGACCACCTTTGAAAAACTGCGGGACAAACTGGTGGACGCCGGGATTCCCGCCGAGCAAATTGCCATTCGTACCGCTGATGTGAACGAACTGAAAAATGTGGAGTTGATGTCCCTAAGCTGTCCGATTCGATACATTATCACGGTCAATGCGCTGAAAGAGGGCTGGGATTGCCCCTTTGCCTATATCCTTGCGTCTCTTGCCAATAAGACAAGTCAGGTTGACGTGGAGCAGATTTTAGGACGGATTCTCCGTCTGCCCCATACGAGCCAGCACACACAGAGCGCACTCAATATGTCCTATGTGCTGACTTCTTCCAACGACTTCAACAATACTGTGGCGCATATAGTCAAGGGCTTGAACAGCGCAGGATTCAGCGATAAGGACTATCGGATCGGTGAGTCCGCAAAACCGCAGGTTCCCGAACAGCCAGCAGAACAAATCACGCTGCCTGATCAACAAGGGTGTCCTGAAATGGAACCCCCTTTGGAAACCGCCGAGGACGATTTTTCGGGGCTGGATGGGAAATCTATCGGGGCAGAGTTGGAGCGGCGCAGAGAACAGGCACAAACGCCTGAAACTGCCCCGAAAGCCGACACCATGCTGGACGCTGCCGCAGAGGTCGAAAAGGCATATACAGACGCTATCCAACAGACAGACAATGACCCGATGATGGACAATCTTCCGTGGGAGGTGCGGGATAAAGTGAAATCATTCCAAGTAAACCCGCAGTTCCGGGAGGATATTGAAACGCTGCAAATCCCGCAGTTTTTCCTGAAAGTTGAGCAATCTTTGTTTACGGACGGTTCTTTTGAACTGCTGGACAAGGAAATGCTGGCAGAGGGCTTTACCCTCAAGGGCAAGGCATACGATATTGACTTTGCCGCCGCAGACGATGAAATCCGCGAAATCGATGTGCGGGAGCAGGACGGCGGTTTGCCAAAGGTGTTCAAGATGGAGAGCGCCGAACAGCGGTACTTCAAAGAGTGGTTCAACAATCTGCCGCCGGAAAGCCGGGTACGTCAATGCAAGGAAATGATGTTCAATCAGCTTAACAAGCTGAACATGGTGGACGCCGCCGAACTGAAAGCCTACATAGACCGCATTGTGAACGATATGGATAAGGCGCAGCTTGCCGCTATGGAGAAAGCCCCGCTGGGCTATGCGGCAAAGATCCGCGCCAAAATTGAAACGCTACTGGAATCCCATTATCGAGAAAACTTTGAAAGGTGGCTGGAAACGGAGCGCATCGTCTGCAAGCCCTATTTCCGTCTACGCCACTCTATCCATCCTGCCACATATACCGACATATATGCCCGTTCTCTGTATGCAGCAGAGGACGGTGACATGAACAAACTGGAGCAGAAGTTGATTGTAGAGTTGACCGCCCTGCCGAATGTCCGCTGGTGGCACAGAAATATTGCACGTCAAGACTTTGCAATTAACGGCTTTATCAAGCACTACCCCGATATTCTGATTATGACCCAGAGCGGCAAGCTCATCTGTGCGGAAACTAAGGGCGAACATCTGAAAAATGATGACAGCCGGGAGAAAATCGCACTCGGTCAAGCGTGGCGCACAGCAGCGGGCAAGAATTTCCGCTATTACATGGTGTTTGAGAATGAGGAAAACCTCTTGCCGGGTGCGGTGAGCATGAGCCAGTTTATCGACACGGTTAAGGCATTGTAAATCAAATAACCATATATCCGTCACTTGCAGGGGGCGATAAAATCTACCCCCGATAAGAAGCAGTGCCGATTCGGGCAGCAGGAGCAATTCTGCTGCTCGTTTTCTTTTGTGTGACCCCCTGGCTCATGCGCCGCAGGGTAGTCATAAATAACAATCAGCAAGGAGGTTAATTGTCCAATGAAAAACAGTAAGCGAGGAGGTGCGCCGCCTATGAACCACATCGGGAATATCCGTATATCTGCAAGGGAGGGCTTATATGGCAAAGAAACTTGACCCTCAAGAGATAGAGCAGTCCCGCCGAAAAAAGACTCGCGCCGATAATCGGGAGGAACGCAAGGAGCGCATACATGACGGAATCCGCAAAAATCGGGAAAGCGGCGGTGTAATTATAATACCGCCACCCCCAGCCGTACAAGCGCAAGGGCAGGCTCCCCGAAAAATGCGTGTTGCAGCTTATGTCCGTGTCAGCACACAGGAAGAACAGCAAGTAGGCAGTTTTGAGATGCAAATTGTCTATTTCAAATCCAAAATTGAGAGCAATCCCGATTGGGAGTTAGTAAAAATCTATCAAGATTACGGCGTAAGCGGCACTTCCACGAACAAGCGGCAGGGATTTAAGGACATGATTGATGACGCAAAAGCAGGCAAGATTGACCTAATTTTGACAAAGGGCATAAATCGCTTTGGTAGAAATACGGTTGATATTTTGAACAATTTGCGTACTCTGAACGCCTTGACTCCACCTGTCCCGGTGCGATTTGAAAGCGAAGGGCTGTCCTCTATCGGGGATGGCAGCAACAATCTACTGATAGCGGTCTTGTCAGCACTTGCAGAATTGGAATCACAGCAAAAGAGCGAAGCCATCAAAAACGGTATTCGCTGGCGCATGGCAGAGGGTATCTACCAATTCTCGGTGATAAACACGCTTGGCTACTATTGGGACCACTTCGGACGATTGCTGATCGAGCCAACAGAAGCAAAGATTGTTGAGTACATCTACGAAAGCTGTTTGGAAGGTGCAACCCCCGCAGAAATTGCCGCCGCGCTGACCGAGCAAGGCATCAAATCGCCTAAAGGGAAAGATTTTTGGCGGGCTGCTACTATTCGCGGTATTCTCCGGAACGAGAAATATTGCGGGGACGCACTCATGCAGAAAACTTGTACGATTGATTTTCGGGAGCATAAGTCAGTGAAAAACACTATGCTCAACAAGTATTTCAAAGAGGAACACCACACAGCAATCATAAAAAAATCCGATTGGCAGAAGGTGCAACAGATTTTAGATGAAAAGCCACTACCCGGCAAATCGGCAAGGCTACACGCTATGCCAAAGCGGTTCACGGTCACACGTTCTAAAGACAAGTATTTCAGAGGGTATATCATTTTAGACCCGCGCTGGACAGCTTCGGAACGCCGCGAACTGCTGAAAGAGCTGAAAAATCTCTAATACCGAAAGGAAAATCCATTATGAAATTTGATTTTAACGCACTGAACTTTGAGATCCTTGATGCGAACACCAACACATACCCCGACATTTTCATTAACCAGAACGGTGTCACCTTTACGAAAAAGGTACTTGATGACCTGAACTATCCTGCTTTTGTCCTGTGCCAGCTTGACGCAAAAAACAAGGTTTTTGCGGTTCGTATGTGTAAGAGTAGTGAGCAGAGGGGCTACAAGTTCTCCAAGCCGAAGGGTGAGCAGAAGGCCACGGTCAGCATCACCAACAAGAATCTGGTTGACCCCATTCGTGCCGCTATGGAGGGCGTTTGGCAAAGCGATAAACGCTATCGTGTGCGTGGCTTTTGGGTCGCAGACGCAAAAACGATGTGTTTTGACCTCTCCGAGGGTGTGCAGGAGGATTATAGAAATGCCGCCAGCGATAATGAAAGCGAGGAATAAATCGGTGAACGGATTGTTCACCGTCTGAACTTCCGAATGACAGTGGGGCAAGCTCATTATGGGCTTGCCCCTTGCTTAAATAAAGGCGGGTATTTGCAGATTGTAACGCACAAGGGGCAGATAAGTGAAATGTAGGGTGGTAATATGGCAGAGAAAAATAAACGGCGCACAAGCGATAATATCCCCGATATTTGCCCCGAAGGACAACAAAAAAACAGGCGTGGGAGTTGTTAGCGTCCCACACCTGTTGGAAAACTGATTTGTAGCAGCGGCGTACCTATATCCCTCGTGTAAGTTTTCTCTACGCCATTTTTACGCCATTTTCGTATAGAGTAGCATAGGAAAACATGAAGTTATATATGGTTGGTTTGTTCCAAAATCCGCTTCAAATCAAGTAATATTCGTATTTATTGAGGATTATTGAGATATAAAATCAGGTAGCGGTCCTCCGATACCTAATTTCATTTTTCGTTTTACCTGTCCGAAAACCCGCATTTTCTTTGGATTTTCGCCTTTCGCTAAATTTCTTTTACGCCCTTTCTACGCCCTTTTTTGTAACTGGCGGCGTAGTTTGCTGAAACAGGCGTACCGCATTTGCCAGTGATTCGTCCGTAACATGAACATACCTGTCCATGGTGGTTTTAATGCTTGCGTGTTTTGCACGTCAAACCTTTGAGATTTTTGCCCATTTATCGGACTCCTTTCTTATTCTTAAAAAGAGTCCAACGCAGTTACATATTATAGCATAAGGACTCTGCTTTTTCAATCTCAACGGGAATTTTTCGGGGCTTTTGCGGCTAAAAGCTCTATATGACCAGTTTATGGCGGATATATTCTTCAAATTCACGCCGCTTTACGAGTTTCCGCGTCCCGACAAAGAGCACAAACGAGCAATTCGGTTGTTTCAGCAGGGCGTCTATTTTGTTTATCCCGATGCTGCTGTACTCCGCCGCTTCTTTTATCGTCAGTGTCATTTTAAGGTGGATCGGCACATGTGCTTCGGCTTGCACACATGTCGGCGTTACGGCTCTTTTGCAGTGAAGATCACAAGTGAAGTTTCGTTCTTTGTCGCTCATAGTGGTATTTCCTCCTGTTCGCGATATACGCAGATGGTCATTTCGGTATGTAACCTGCCAAACGGTCGGGAGCGAGCCGGCACCACGGGAGTTTCACCCCAACTGACGGTCTGTCAGAGCCATTCTCATTGCCTGCGGCACCATCGGAGTGGCGGTCTCTTAGGTGCTCGGACTGTGACTGAACGGGAGTATCATTATGCTCTTTGCGGGTCATAGCGGAACCGGGAGCTACCCGGTATTCTAAGTCGATGAATTTCGCTCGCTGAAAAGCAGGTCATGGCGCACCGCTTTGCACGCTCGCCGCAAAGAGAACGTATTTGACAAGTGGATATTCAGTTTTCAAGGTTCAAAAGGGAAACGGAGCAGCCGTTTCGGGGGACGTAAAATCAAAACGCACCGCGGAAAAAATGCCCTTCACTATACACGACATTTTTCGGCGATTTATAAACGGGGGAAAGTCATTTGTTTATAAATTGTTTACAATTAGAAGCTTATCGGGTTATCATCACAATAAAAATGAAAAAGGCTTTATTAAAGTAATGAGGGCATCCCTCGGCTAAGGGATACCCTCAAAATCACTCTTGCTTTTCTTATTTACATAACTTTAGCTGCGCTTGATTTCACGCTTCTTAATACTAGAATATAAATAGTACAAGCCAAAATGAGAAATTCCAAATACACATAAGCATGGTACAATAGAGACAAGCTGAAGGAGGATCTCATATGGCAAAGCAACACGACAAACAATTTAAACTTGATGCGGTCCAGTACTATCAGGATCACAAAGATCTCGGAGTACGTGGATGTGCAGAAAATCTCGGCATCGGATACAGCACATTAACAAAGTGGCTGAAAGACTTCCGTGAATCAGGTGATATTCCTGTTCGTGGTTCTGGTAATTATGCATCTGATGAGCAGAAGGAAATTGCCCGTCTCAGACGTGAATTACGTGATGCCCAAGATGCACTTGATGTGTTAAAAAAAGCAATCAACATTCTGGGAAAATGACGGACGCCATTTACCTTGAAGTGTCTGAGAAGACGGAAGTTGCCAAAAAGGCCGGACGCCAGGTTTCCGTCTCCGGAAAGTTGAAAATTTCAGGTGTCTCTCGCTCAGGATATCTTGTATGGCTCCACCACGTAATTACAAAATATCCTTGATGAGCAATTTAATCCTGATCGTCCGAATGCAGTCTGGTGTTCGGATATTACCTACATCTGGACAATAGATGGATTTGTCTATCTGACCAGTGTTATGGATTTATTTTCCAGAAAAATCATAGCCTGGACGCTTTCAGAAAGGACGGTGTGAAATTTTTTCTGTAAATTTAGATCTTCTATGATAATTATGGCGGCTTAACAGCGGTTTCTGCGGTTAAGCCGTTGTCTATTTAATAGCAAAAATAATCTGGCATGTCAAGAGCACCCAGAAAAATCTGGGTGTATATTTATTCCCGGCATTCCACTTTGGATTGTTATATCACCATCCGGTCAGGGTACATGATTTCCAGCTCACCACGTACTCTCCCCCAATTGCGGATCGGCATTGTCCATTTTTTTGCAATCTCAAAAGTGCCCAGATATAATGCTTTCATCAGTGACTGGGAACTCGGGAATACGCTTCTCTGCTTGTTTAGTCTACGATAGCATGAATTCAGTGATTCAATGGCATTCGTAGTATAAAAGGCAGTACGGACATCCTTGGAAAATTTGAAGATGGGGGAGACTGCATCCCAGTTATCATGCCAGCGGTTCATGGCACTTGGGTATTGTCCGGACCATTTCTTTGTTACAGTTTCCAGCTGCTTTCTGGCAGTTTCTTCGCTCGCTGCGGTATAAATTGTTTTCAGATCTTTCGCAAAAGTTTTCATATCCTTGTTTGCGACATATTTAAGGGTATTTCTTACCATATGCACAATGCATCTCTGCTGTTCTGTTTTAGGAAATGCAGTAGAGATCGCATCTTTAATCCCAGTCAATCCATCAGAACAGAGAATGAGGATATCCTGAACTCCACGATTCTTTAAACTATTCAGCACAGACAGCCAATATTTACTGCTTTCATTTTCTCCAACAACAATGCTTAGAACTTCTTTCTTTCCATCTTCATTAATCCCAAGGACAACATATGCGGCAAGCTTTCTGATCACACCGTCATCCCGCACAGAAAAGTGCACAGCATCAATAAAAACAATTGGATACACAGGTGATAATGGACGATTTTGCCATTCCTCAATTCGCGGCAGAAGCTTATCTGTGATATCAGATATCATACCCTCACTGACTTCAAATCCATAGATATCCTCTATAGTCTCTGAAATCTGCCTAGTAGTCATTCCCTTTGCATACATGGCAATGATCTTGTCATCAATCGAAGAAATGTCTTTCTGACGCTTAGGAAGTACCTGCGGTTCAAAGGAGCTTTGACGATCCTGCGGAACATCCACTTCAAATTCACCATATTTACTCCGAACAGTCTTAGACTTTTTACCATTACGGTAATTAGGCTCACCGGATCTTTCGTAACGATCATAGCCAAGATGATTATCCATTTCTGTTTCAAGCATATCTTGAATTGTTCCGGAAAGAAGATCTTTTAATGCATCCTGAATATCCTCCGCAGATTGGATATCATACTCCTGGAGTAATCCTTGAATAAGATTTCTCTTTCCTTCCGTCATTGGTTTTGGTTTGTAAACTTCTTTCTTTCTGTTTGCCATAATAAAAGGCCTCCTATGATTTTAATATTTTATCATAGAAGACCTTTGTTGTGTTGAATTTACAGAGTTTTTTTCACAGGCTCTCAGAAACACTGGAAGTATCTTGCGTGATTGATACTATAAACAAAGCCAAAGCTCGCCGAAATATCGATCAACCATTAATTATCCATTCGGATCGTGGCAGCCAATATGTTGCAAAGGAATATAAAAAAGCAACCGAAAATATGCAGCGTAGCTACTCGAAGAAAGCTTTTCCGTGGGATAATGCATGCATTGAATCCTTTCATTCTGTTATCAAACGTGAATGGCTCAATCGCTTTAAAATTCGCGACTATAAGCAGGCATACCAGTTGATTTTTGAATATCTGGAAGCTTTCTACAATACGAAACGAATTCATAGCCATTGCAACTATATGTCGCCAAACGAATTCGAACAAGTGTATGAAAGAACGAACACTGAGGCTGAGCTTCTGGCAGGTTAAAATGGGGAGAAATTTCTCATTTTAACTTGTACTAAATCTTGACATAGGACCAGCATTATTAAGTAAAGGAGTGAGGTTAAAATTGGATAGTAATGATTATGAAGAGAAACTGCGTGAGATTAGGGCTGCATTAAATAGGATTCCTAAATATATGGAGAATCCTGAATTTAAAAAAACAATAGAAAATACGCAAAGAGTGGCAGCTGCATTGGGAAATATGGTCGTGGCAATTTCTCAAAGTGAAGCGGTTAAAGCATTTGGTAGATTAGCTGAGCAACTAAGTAATATTAAATTACCACAGCTTTCAGAAGAGGCAAAAGAAGGGCTGGAAAATTACCATTATTTGAATAAGTTGGAAAGTTTACAATGGCCACTATATTTTTGGGTTAGCAAAGACCTTATGCAAGAATTAGCTCCATATACAAGTATATCAGAAGAAAATGAAGACGAAATAAGTACGATTGTTTACAAATTTTGTACTGCTGAATTTATAGATGGACTGCTTATGGATTGGAATAATTCCACTGTAATGGATAGGAAAAGGATTCCTATATTGCAAGAGGCTATTAGCTGTCTCTTATACACATCTGACGCTGCCGACGAACTCTAGGGTGTAGAT
>ENA-OZKV01001072-OZKV01001072.1-human-gut-metagenome-genome-assembly--contig:-NODE-1072-length-11407-cov-3.185342_pt1 | contig 11407 bp, 10 predicted proteins | sample MGYA00244829_ERZ653770 | MGnify/ENA primary metagenome ERZ653770 (study PRJEB26926, sample SAMN06165244) | human gut metagenome | biome: ENVO:00009003; feature: ENVO:2100002; material: ENVO:00002003... | reverse complement strand
CGAGATCTACACCCTAGAGTGCGTCGGCAGCGTCAGATGTGTATAAGAGACAGTCACTGACCACCATCACCAACAGCTCGTCGTCGATATTGTATACATCGCGCACTTTGCCGTGATACACACTCTTCTGTCCGGGAAATTTGAAATCGGTTTTTACCAAAGCATTTTTCATTTCTGTAATACTTTTTCTGTTTATACTATAATCGGTTATTCGTCTTCGATAATGACCTTGCAAAAAACGGTGCAAGCCGAGAGCTGTAACAAATTCATTTGAGAGTGCCGAGGCTCAGCCCATTTTCACATCTGTGCGCAAAGATACAACATAAAAACGAGATAGTGTACCGATTGCAAGATTAAGATAAATCTATTTCAAATACCCTCTCGACTTTCGTTTTAAACGGATATAAACGGGAACAAACAAGCAGACAATCATCAAGCATTTTCCCGTCAGTTCGACACAACCCTCTAAAATGGTTCGTTCACCGCTAAGTACCCGTTCTATGCTGGGATAAGCGAATATAGCGACTAATGCCAAACAACAAACGGCTAACTTCACTTTATCTATCCAACTCGCCTTTCCGGTCGAATCCTCTACCTCGTCTTCCTCATCGTCTTTATCAGGAGCTACGGCAGCCCAAACCCCTATCGCATAACCCACCACGCATAACAGTCCGGAGAGCAAAGCCTTGTTAGACGACTTCTCGACAGGCAGATTCCCCCAGTAACAAATAAGGAATATGACAGCGAATCCTGCCAAGAACGAAGGAAACACCCCCATCCACAAACGAGAATAAACAAAAGCCTGCACTCGGTTACGACCCGGCTCGTCACTCTCTCCCAGCCATTTTCTCCACAGGTTACCGCCCATTACTCTTCTCCTTTTTTCTCGGCTTGTTCATACTTTTTAGACATGGAAGCCTTGCGTACTTTCTCGTCGTGTTTTTCATAAGCCTCGACGATACGCTGTACCAATTTATGTCGCACGATATCTTTCTTGTTGAATTCCACTCGGGCTATACCCTCTACATTTTTCAAAATCCCTATCGCCTGTATCAACCCCGAAGTCTGCGACGCAGGCAAATCGATCTGCGTCATATCGCCGGTAACGATCATTTTCGCATTCATACCCAATCGGGTAAGAAACATTTTTATCTGGTGTGTGGTCGTGTTCTGCGCCTCATCGAGAATAATCACCGCATCGCTCAACGTACGCCCCCTCATAAATGCCAACGGAGCGATTTGTATCACGTTCGTCTCCATGTACTCTTTCAGCTTCACTGCCGGAATCATATCCTGCAAAGCATCGTACAACGGTTGCAGATAAGGATCTATTTTATCCTTCATATCCCCCGGCAGAAAGCCCAATTTTTCTCCTGCCTCCACAGCCGGACGGCTCAGGATAATCTTCTTCACCTCTTTGTTTTTCAACGCTTTCACCGCAAGGGCTATCGCCACATAAGTCTTGCCCGACCCCGCCGGACCGAGCGCAAAAGTCAAGTCGTTTTTGGCGAAAGCCTCCACCAGTTTCTTTTGGTTTGGCGTACGCCCCGTAATCGGCTTACCGTTCACTCCGTAAATAATGAGGTTCTCCTGCGGTTTCATCGCCTGCGGTTCATCGCCCTTGATAATATCGATGATTACCTCCTCGCTCAACTGGTTATATTCGGCGCAATGTTTTTCAAGCAACTTGATTTTCTCCTCGAAAACCTCGGTCTCCTTCTCATCGCCGATCACCTTCATCACATTCCCGCGGGCGGCAATACGTACTTTCGGGAACAAATTCTTAATCAACTGTACATTTGCGTTATTCACGCCGTAAAACGCTACCGGATCGACAGCATCCAATATGATTACTCTTTCTATCATTCGATTGTTTTATGTTGTGTCAAAGATAGTGCAAACCGAGAGCAGAAACAAATTTTAGCGACAAAACACTCTAACCTTCTCCCCTGCCGTGTCCCGTAGCATTACGGGGTATTGCGACGCAAAATATAGGGAAGAAACCGAAAAAACGATAGTTTTCTTTGAAGAAAGGTTAAAAAGCAACTGAATAGATTTGAGAAAACTCAACCCCTCCGTCACTTCGTGACACCTCCCCTATCGCACATTCGTGCGCAAAGGAGGAGTACAACACATTTCTTAGCTTTTGTTACAATCCGACGAGCTTTCTACGCAACAAGACAACATTCTACCTTCTCCCTTGCCGTGTCCCGCAGCATTGCGGGGTGTTGCAACGCAAAATATAGGGGAGAAACAGAGGAGCGGTAGCGACGAGGAGAGGGGTTAAAGGGAAGAAACCGAAGAAACAATAGTTTCTGATGACAGGAGTTAGACACATAAAAAATCCCCTCTGATTTCGACTGCCCCCAAACATAGCGACATTCAGCACATCAGCCTCGTTTATATAAATAGTGACTATCCCTTTCCTTACCCGTATGAATAAGTAAGATTATCCGGTCTCAAAACAACGAAGGATAATTCATTGACAGCTTTTCCAAGAAACTTTCGGTCAAGCGCGACACGGCATAGTCCCCCAATCGTTCCACCGGAATCTTCATATACCCGGTCATATCGGGAGCAAGCTCCGTCTCCACCATGTAAAAACGGGCATGAATGATACGATGCGACAACACATGCTTACAACTATACACCTGAGACGAAACACTCACTTGTCCGACGCCATGAAACAACTCTGCCCAAATGCCGCTACGCTGCAAGTCATCGAGCCCCTGTTCTTCATCGGTCTCGATAAGCGGAAGCTCATACAAATTACGCCAAATATCACGCCCCTCCCGCCGGCGAATCCAAGTATCACCACCCTGTCTCACATAAAAATAATTGAAATAACGAGGTTTTACCACCGTCTTACCCTGTTTCACCGGTAACTCTTCTACTCGATGAGTCGCCAAAGCCATACAACGATCGGCAAAAATACACCTTCCGCACTGAGGTGAGCGAGGAACACAATACAGTGCACCGAACTCCATCAACGCCTGATTATACCCGCCCGGGTCTTTCCGGTCGAGCAACTCGTCGGCAAGAGCGGCAAACAACTTTCGTCCCTCGGTCGTGTCGATAGGCGTATCGATACCATAAATTCGGGAAAGAACCCGATACACATTACCGTCCACCACGGCATGAGGCAACCCGTAAGCGAACGAAGCTACCGCTGCCGCCGTATAATCCCCTATTCCCTGCAAAGAACGTATACCCTCGTAAGTCGTCGGGAACTCCCCGCCGAATCGTTCCACCACCTGACGCGCAGCAGTCAACAAATTACGGGCCCGGCTATAATAGCCCAATCCTTGCCACAGTTTCATCACCTCGTCGTCATCGGCGGCAGCCAAAGACCGCACATCGGGAAATCGGGATATGAATCTATTGTAATATTCGAAGCCCTGCACCACCCGGGTCTGCTGCAAAATAATCTCCGAAATCCAAATACGATACGCATCGGTAATACCCCTCCACGGCAACACCCGGTGATTCTCGGCGTACCACGCATGCAAGCCGGCTGCCAACGGCGCGACCTGTTCTTCTTGTTCTGTTCCTTTTTTCATAATTCCGAGACAAAAATAGCGAAAGGCGAAAGCAGAAACAAATTTATTTGGTGATACCGGTGCGCTACCTATTTTTAGACAGACTTGTCAAACAAACACAAGGCAGGCATAGAATAAATTTTATCGTAAAAAGCTCAAAAAACTCATTCCCGATTGAGAATATCGATAGAATAAGAGATGCCGATTCGTAGCTGAGTATAAGGATAATCGGACAAACCATGTTGCAACATCGCACCGATCTCCCAATTGGATATGACATACGAAAGTTTTGTTTTCAAAGACATAGGGCAATCATGAGCCAAATGTCCATATTTTTTAGAATTCGATTCCCAACCACTATATCCGCCAAAAGTCTCGCTTATACTGAAATTTCCCAATCGTAACCCAACTAAAACTCCATACTGAACCGCATCATTTTGCCTGCCGTTGTCCGTTTGCCAACATAAGAATCCGCCACCGGAAAAAATCTGTATCACGGCGCTCGCAATCTGGAACGTTTTACCAAAATAGGTATCAAAAAAATAACCGGGACAATCATAATAACGGTCGATTTCGTAACCTCCTCCCGAAGCGGTTTTGAGAGCAGCTCTTAAAGTCCACGATGGCACTATTCTTCGTTCTTCGAAGAGCTGCATGTCTATACTGAGGTATACATCTCCCGACATTTTACCTTTGTTTTTTGTATCATCGTACCATTCAATCACAGGCCACCAAAGCGAAAGATTGGCTCGATGCGTCCATAAGGGGATATGGGTTTTCAGAAAAATATCCGTTGTATAATTCTTGCCCCAATAGTAATCCCCTGCCAATTCAATTTTAAGTTTATCACTGGTTTTTGTCAACACATCAGGAATCGGGAAAGCATTGGGACCAAAATAATAGGGCGAAACAAAAGTGGGCCTCGACCTCGACTCGGTAAACCCACGGGCATAAACATTCGCAACCGGCAGCAACAATCCAATGCTCCAAATTAACGTTATCGAAATACATATTTTCGTGCGGTAATACTTTCCTCGTTTTCCCCGCACGAAAAAACGCCCCGATACCCATTTGAAAATTGTGTACAATGGGGAGGCATGCTTAATGATAAAATCCATTGGCATTCAAATTCTATGCGAATGCCAATGTTCATAATACAACAAATTCAACGGATACAAAGCATGGACGAAACTGCCCAGAATGCACCCGTCGGAATTGGTGTTATGAACGGCAAGTCACGCCCATGCAAAGCAGGACGCTTACAACTTGTTCCCGTTCATATCAAATGAAGTTTCCGACGTTTCATTCTGTATGGAACAAATAGCAAACGCTATTAATATTGTAGGCCATCTCTATGGCCCTATGTCTTTTAGGTCACAAAGTTAATTATTTTATCCGCGATAATCAATACTTCCCTTTCGATTGTACGATGAGGCCCGGCTTTTTCATCTGCAAATATCCCTTATAACTCGTTTTATAATGGGAAACCGTGTAACAGAAATAATAAAACGCTACAATACGCCACTCTTTTCCCAATTTATAACTACTTTTGTAGACACATAACACAAGTTTCGCATGAATACCGACAAACAGCGCATATATAACGGCGATTGGAAAACATTGCATCCTTACTCCGGCTCAGCACCCACCGACCTTTACTACATCACATTGGCCAATAAAGTTCTGGCTGCCATTCGAGCCGTCGAAACCTCTCTCGAAGAAAGCGATTATCGCAAAATAGACGAGACCGAACAAAAAGAGCTTGCCTGCATCCTCACGGCCTATTTCGAGGATATTATTTCACAAACCGGTATTTTTCAAGCCTTCACGCGCATTCACGGTAAACGTTTCGGAAAACCGCTCCCGTTTTATACACTCGACGAAGACTATACGCCCGGCGAAATCAACATCGAAGAGGTACAATTCCTCGTGTGGCATTACCACATGCAACTCAACAACCTCGACATACCCTATTCACCCACACTCGATACATTCGCTGCGATAGCCTCCGACGTGATGGAAATATTCGAGACCGAATACGAATCGGCTCCCGAAAACGAAAAGCTACTCCAATACTTCCGAATCGACGAAAAAGAATCTCATAACCTTTACGCATTGCACGCCCGTTTTCTTTGGCTTTGTACCCAGTCCTACCTATTCTTCAACAACGGTTTCTTATTGGAAGACCAAGCCGAATCCCTTGCCGAAGAAGCCAAAGAAGCCGGTATGGACGAGCAAATACCCGATATGGTAAACCTGCTTTGTAACGACTTTGGCTTCAACCATGTAACCGAATTTATGCAGCTCACACCACCCCGCTGGCTCGCCGAAGTATTGGGAGAGGATTCCCCTTTGTATGCCTCTCTGTCGAGTATGGGACACAAATACACCGGCTATTTCCGTTACGAAAACGCAGATGAGACAATCACCCGATTCCGCCACATAGCGACCGACCGAATTATCGAAGCGACCAACCGCTCGCTGATAGGGATTCCCCGCAATATGAAAGACCCGTCTCTCATTTTACGTACCGGATTCATACAATGGAACGGCGAATGGTGGCTTTCCGGACAGATCAGCAGTTACGAAGATAGCGAAGACCTCATCGGACAAATCACCGGTGACGATGACGAATACAATCTCTTCGAGCCAGAAGAAGAGTTACCCGAAGAGGAACAACGAATTATCCTCACCGATATATTGGCAACGACCGAAGGAGAAGACGGACAAACTCTCGATGCTTCCGATACCGCTTGGCAGGCACTGTTAAGCGACGAAATCGGTAAAGACTTTTTTATTTCCCAAGTTAAAGCCGGAGAAATTACCGGATTACAATTCTATAACGCCACCGGTCGCTTGTTACTCGACAATATAGATTTTGTTACCGAATATGTAAAACGATAAATTTTTAAAATTACACCCATGAAAAAAAACATTTCTTTACTGCTCACTTTATTCCTATGTGTCGCTACTCTTTCGGCTCAACAAGTCGACACGATAACTATACATAGCAAAATGGGGCACGACCTCAAAAACGTAATTATCCTCCCCGAAAGCTACACCCATAGCGACACCCGTTACCCGGTAGTGTACCTCCTACACGGATGCGGAGACAATTATTCGGCTTGGCTGAAAATAAAACCCGAGTTGCCGCAAATCGCCTCCCTCTACAACTTCATCATCGTTTGCCCCGATGGGAAAATTAACAGTTGGTACTGGAACAGCCCCCGCAATAAAGACATGCAATTCGAAGACTATATATCAGACGAAGTGATTCGATACGTCGACTCCCACTTCCGTACCATACCCGATCGCAAGGCAAGAGCCATTTCCGGGCTCAGTATGGGAGGTCATGGAGCCATGTGGAATGCAATCCGTCACCGCGACGTTTTCGGAGCCGTAGGCAGCACCAGCGGAGGTCTCGATATCCGCCCTTTCCCTACGAACTGGAAAATGAAAGACCAGTTGGGAGAATTCGTAGCCAATAAAAAACGCTGGGACGAACACACCGTTATTAACCTGATCCCCTCTCTAAACGACGGAGATCTCGCCATTATCATCGACTGCGGAGTAGACGATTTCTTTCTCGAAGTCAACCGAAGAACACATCAGGCATTACTCACCCGTAATATAAAACACGATTATATCGAACGTCCCGGAGGACACAACCATGCCTATTGGAACAATTCCATAGATTATCAGCTGCTCTTCTTTCATAAATACTTTTCTCGTTCCCAAGAAAATAAGAGCAAAACAAACTAGTTAACAAAATCAATTGATTTCACTCAAATTATGTTAAATCAATAACCTTTTTAAGGCCTTGATTTGGAAAATAAGAATTACAGTTATACATTTGTACTATGTTTTTTCATAGTATTAGATTTAAGGTTTACAAATTGGCTGTCGGGAGACAGCCTTTTTTATTTCAAATAAATAGTTTCGAAACCGACCAATAAACAAAAGTTGGCCTAGTATAGAGAAAGCACCGAAGAAACCTGTTTCTGAGGAGAGGGGTTAAAAAAGATCCCATAGTTTTTTGATTGTCTTGATTGAGCCTGAACAATTTACTCTCCCTTAACGGAATCTTCAAGGCAACTATCTATGTCCTAAGGCATTTTTCCGATATTGCGAAGGAGTACAACCGTATTTTTTTTGAAAAGAACGACGAAATGTAGAAACAGAATTAAACCCACTGCGAATCGCCACATCTTCGATACAGCCCTCGAAACCGGAGTCATCGAGAATCTCTTTCGCCTTTTCCAACCGGAACGAGTTGATATAATCGTAGAAAGTGATACCCAATTCGTTATTCAGACAATTGGATAAATAACTTCGGTTTGTTCCCATCTCGACCGCCAAGTCCGACAACGACAATTTGGGGTTCAGATAGAGTTCCTTCTCTCGGATATACTCTTCGAGCTTGCCTCCCATCTGCGAAACGAAATTACGGGATACACCCGTTTCCTCCGACTCCATATCTTGCGCCTGAGGAATCCATTCTTGACGCAAACTATAATACAAAACAACCGCCCACAATACAGTAGATGAAATATAATAAAACATATCGCCCAAATGGCTGACATTCGTACAAACATACAGCCAAGACAACAGACACACGGCCAAAATAGCCATACTGTTCATCAGCCACTGTACATTAATACGCTCGGTATAAGAATAGTTATCACGCATATACCGGTTATACCTCCTCACCCTCACGATTATAAACAAGACTACCAATGCACAAACTACCGCCGTATAAACGACACTCGACATATAAACCTCGAATAAACCGGTCATTATATAAACGACAGTAAATAAAACCAATGGTAATTCAAACAAAAGGACTCGACGGAGAGTAGCGAACCCGGGGGACAATATCTCCAACAAGAAAAGCGCACAAAGAGGAACTGCCCACATATCTATCGATAAAAGAATAGTAGAATAATATGGAGAATCGCCGATAGTATCTATATACAATAACAAGTCTTTCAAGTCTTGGACACCCCACAGGCAAAAAAGACACCCCAAAATAAAAAGAGGCCGATTCGTAGCCCGAAAGAAAACCAAATTGATTCCGAAATATAGGAAAAAAGCCGTTGACAGACCATGTACGAAATTCGAGAGACTCTCAATAAACAATGTATCTAAAATCATTCCCCTTTTTGCTTGTAAAAACTACAATTTTCTTTTATTCTATAACAAACGCAAATATAGTGAAAGGTGAGTGCAAAGGCAAACGGAAATCTTATTTCCGATTTGACTATGCCGAGCCGCATCCTATATTCTACAAATATAGCGAAAGGTAAGTACATAAGCAAACCGAAATCTCATTTCCGGCTTGACTATGCCGAACCGCATCCTATATTGGCGGCGAATGCCGCAAATATAGAGAAAAGCTCATGGAGAAAAAAATCGTCCCTTTCATTTTTCAGTTTCAATACGAATTCTATTATATTACAGGAAGCTATACTTTATCCGACACAATTAACCGCATTCGACTCGATAATTGCTAACCAATATTCTTATCCCATCGCCTTTACCCCCTGATACGAACATACAAAGTGGACCGACAAGAAAAGTAAACCCGCTCGCTTTGTCTTTCTCCCACCTTATATTATCTTTGCCGAGACTGCAAGAAAAATGGAAAAACAGAATCAATATGCGAATTATTAGCGGTAAATACGGACGCAGACGTTTCGACGTCCCTACGAATATAAAAGCTCGACCGACGACCGATTTCGCGCGGGAGAACATTTTCAACGTACTCGAAAACCTGATCGATTTCGAGGGCATTGAAGCCCTTGATTTATTCGCCGGAACAGGAGCCATCAGTTTCGAATTATTATCGCGCGAATGCAGCCGGGTGGTATGCGTGGAAATTTATCCGACACAATACAATTTTATCCGCAAAGTCCAACAACAACTCAACGACCCGAATCTAACTCTTATCAAGGGAGATGTGTTCAAGTTCGTACAAAGTTGCCGGCAACAGTTCGACCTCATTTTCGCCGACCCGCCTTACGATCTGCCCCGATTGGAAACCCTGCCGCAGGAAGTGCTATCGAGAGGTCTTTTGAAACCGGGTGGAATCTTCGTTCTCGAACATTCCAAAAACAATGATTTTTCCACTCACCCCCTATTCGACCAGCACCGTAGTTACGGGAGCGTGAACTTCTCGCTCTTCCGCGCGCCGATATAACACAATAAGAAAGGAGCCATGACCGAATACTCGGTCATGGCTCCTTTCTTATGCACGACAAATACCTTAACGAACGATCACCTTGATCGCTTTCCCGTTTACCTTAACTACATATACGCCTCTGTTTACCGAAATGACCGAGACATCGGAACAAATATCGTTATGCAATACGATACCGGACATATCGGAGACTGTGGCTCGCTTGCCCTCTGCACCACGAATGACGATAGCACCATTCTCCTCGTATACGCGAATATTATCCATCGAATTATTTTCTATACCCGAAGTCCCCACCGTACACGGATCCGACAATATAGATTCACCCATGTTGTAAACTACCGATACGGCATAAACATTATCGCCGTCGGACGGAGCGTTATCGGTAAACTCGGTCGCAGCCGTATTATCCAACAGCTCCCCGTTACGATATACATTGTAACTCTCCACAGCCAACCCTTCGGGTAGAACCGGTTGCGGTTTATAAACCACATTGTCGATACCCAATAAGAATGCATTCGCCGATACACAACGTATGGCAAAATAGGTGGCATTCGCAGGCAAGTCGTAAGTATAAGTAGCCCACGTATCTGCCGGCACAGAACTTACCTTAGCCAAATTGTTCGTAAAATCTTCGACAGCATTGCCCGTTGTCGAATAATATACTTCTATCGATTCCGTAAAGCTCGAATCATAAGCCTTCGCTTGGAACGATACGGTCTGTCCGCCATCGGCAAGACGAGGAGAGATAAGCCAGTCGTCGTTGTGACCGAGATCGGTCGTCTGAGGATCGGAAGACCAGCATACCGCCAACTTGGAACCATGAGAATTATCCATCATGAATCGTTCATCGACACCCAATCCAGCTATATGCTCGGAATTCATATCGAAAATCATGAACGCCTGCGGTTGTCCGGCATTAGGCCAAGATTGAGATTCTCCGAATACATAAGTATTCCCCCCATCGACATCGGCTACCGTCCAAGCCCCGAAACCATCGATGGTAAACGGGTCATAATCCTCGAAACCATCGGTCACAACCTCGGCTACCGGTTTGGAGAGCGACGGAGCCGACCACGCAAGTTTAATGGCTGCACCCTCACGGTTACCGGTCAATCCGGTCGCTACGGGATAGGAAGAACCATTCACTTTGGTCACGACCGCGGTTTTCGTACGGTTATCGTCTTGTTCCTCATCTGAATCATAACCTACGACACCATAAACCGTCAATTCCGAGCCCGCCATTTCGATAGAAGGCGTATAGGATATTTCCACATTCACAGAACTCTGAGCAGCCAGTGACTCTACTGTTTTCGTCGCCAATACGTTAAATTCCTCATCGGTCAAATAAACCGTAAATTGCGAGGCATCCCGTACGCCTTCATTCAAAACCGATACGACATATTTAACCTCCTCCTTGAAATTGACTTTATCGGGTCCGGTAATACCTGTCGCTTGAAGATTATTATCTAAATAACCTCGAATTTCGATATGATCCACATAGGCAAAATTGAAATCTTTGAGACACTCTCCCACTAAGGCTATCCGCAAATTTTTGGATTTGTACGACGCGAGGTCTATATTCACACGAGTCCACTCTTCGGCGACCTCGATAGTATCTACATCTGTCTCTTATACACATCTCCGAGCCCACGAGACAGGCAGAAATCTC